>Ga0302320_10015882_pt1 | contig 15421 bp, 16 predicted proteins | sample Bog_T0_3_FD_202130 | JGI IMG/M metagenome (GOLD analysis project Ga0302320, IMG submission 202130) | Peat permafrost microbial communities from Stordalen Mire near Abisko, Sweden - Bog_T0_3 | ecosystem: Environmental > Terrestrial > Soil > Wetlands > Peat | place: Sweden: Abisko, Stordalen Mire... | reverse complement strand
GTCGGCGATCGTGAGAATCGCTTGGGCGGCCTTGGCCGGGTCGCCGAACTCCTGGCCGCCATGGTCGGCCAGAAGGGTGCGGCAGGCGCCGACCGTGGCGTCGTAATCGGCGATCTGCCGGGCGCTCTGGCGCCGCGAGCGGGTGGCGAAATCGGTGCGAAAGCCGCCTGGTTCCACCAGGGTCACCAGGATACCGAGCGGCGCAACTTCCTGGGCCAAGGTTTCGCATACCCCTTCGAGCGCGAATTTGCTGGCCGAATAGATGCCGAGACTGGGCCAACCGACCATGCCGGAGACCGAGCTGATCGCCAGGATGCGTCCCGCGCGCCGCTGCCGCATGCCCGGTAGAACCGCCTGCAGCACGGCCAGCGCGCCGAACAGATTGACCTCGAATTGCGCCCTGATTTCCGCCGGACTGGCCTCTTCCACCCCGGACACCAAGCCATAGCCGGCATTATTGACCAATATATCGATGCCGCCGGTGTCGGCTTCGGCGGCGGCTATCAGGGCCGGGATCGCAGCCATGTCAGTGACGTCGAGCTCCCTGCCGAAGGCGCGCCCGGGGGCCAGCGCGGCGAAGGCGCGACAGGCGGCGTCGGTGCGGTGCGTGCCGACCACAAGGTCGCCGCGCGCCAGTGCGGCCTCGGCGATGGCGCGGCCAAAGCCCGATCCGGCGCCGGTGATCAGCCAGGATTTCTGTCGGTCGGTCGGCAAGATCGGCTTCCCTCGGCGGCTTACTTGCGGCACTCTGCCGCATCGGACGCCGAAAGTCTCGTTCGACCGGGAGCCATGTCGGGCGATCGGGGCAAGAGCCGGTGCATGGTAAGGCAAGACGCCTGGGGCGCCGCCCTTGCACAATACGTCGCGCAACCCCAGCCGCAGGGCCATGGCATGTTTTTCTTGAGCAGCAGATGGCTGGTGTTCGCCGCGGTATCGCTGGCGTTCTTTTTTCTCAACCTCGCCACCTTCACCTCCTTGGGCGTGGTGCTCTGGACCATGGTCGCAGAATTGCATTGGACCCTGACGGCGGCCGGCTTCAGCTTTTCCCTGCTCGGCCTGGCCTGCGGTCTGTCGAGCCCGCTACCGACTCTGACGATGCGCTGGTTTGGCGGCCGCACCACCATCTGTCTCGGCACCGGACTGCTTTTCGCTGGTTTTCTGCTGGCGTCGCTGTCGCATAGCCTGACGGCGTTCTATCTCGCCATGCTGCTGCTGGGCCTCGGCTATTCCTTTGCCGGCAATGTCCCCGGCGTTTATCTGATCGCCGGCTGGTTTGGCCGCGGCTCGGCCCGCGTGATCGGCTATTATCTTATGCTGGGCGCGCTGGGAGCCGCCTTCGGCCCGCCGATCGTCGAAGCGATCGTCAGCGGCAGCGGCGGCTGGCGCGGCCATTGGCAGGTGATGGCGGTGTCGGCGGCCTTGATCGGCGCCTTCTGTCTGGCTTTCGTCCGCGACGCCAAACTGCCACCGGCCCCTGCCCTTGCGGCGACTCCCGAGCGCGGGGCACCGTCGCTGCCGGCGACGTCGCACTGGACTCCGCGCGAAGCCATCTTCACCCCCCAATTCATGCTGGTGGCGGCGGCGATGGCGGCCACCATGGCCTGTGTGACCACCAACAACAGCGTCATCGTTGCACATCTGGTCACATTGGGCGGCTCGCCCGCGGTTGGCGCCTTCGTGCTGAGCGTCATTGCCATCACCGCCACCTTGGTCAAGGGCGGTGCCGGCCGGCTGTGCGAGGTGGTGCCGTCCCCCGCCGTGCTGGCGGTCGGGTTGGTGTTGCAGGCGATCGGCAATCTGCTGCTGGCCTTCGCCGCCAGCAATTTTCTGCATTATGCCAGTGCCTTCACCTTCGGGGCGGGCTGGGGGTTGGCCTATGTCGCCGGCACCGTCGTGCTGCTCGACTATTTCGGTCCGACCACCGGCTCCAAGATTTTGTCGATCGTCTGGCTGCTGGTGACGGTGGCAGCGGCGGGACCCTTGGCGGCCGGCATGATCGCCGATCGCACCGGCTCTTTCGCGCCGATCTTCCAGTGTTATGCCGTGCTTCTGCTGCTGCTGGCGGTCCCGATTTTCTTCATGCGGGTGCCGGCCGCCCGATCCCGCCTTTCTGCCGCCGCCGGCTGACATGACGGCGTCTGCCAACGCGCCAATCCGGGTCGATCTCAGGGTTCTGGGAATCCTTCTGGCGCTCGGCATCCTCTATCTGATCATGATGGGCTCGACATTTTCGTCGCTTGGAGTCGTGCTGCCGCACATGATCCTGTCGCTCGGCATGAATTGGCGGCAAGCCGGTTTCGGCTTCACGCTGCTTGCGTTGGCGGCTGGCTCCAGCAGTCTGTTGCCGGCCCTGGTGATCAGGCGCTTTGGCGGCCGTGTCACCCTGGCCTTGGGCGTGCTCGGTCTGATGGCGGCCTATGCGACCTTGGCGCTCGCTGTCGACCTGCCGTCCTATTATCTCGGCACGGTACTGCTGGGGCTGGGTTTCAGCCTGATCGGCGCGGTGCCGGCCCTCGATATTCTTAAACACTGGGCGCCGGAACGGCGTTCCCTGCTGTTCGGCGCCTATCTCGCGTTCGGTGGGCTGGGGGGCGCGTTCTGGCCGCTGGTGGTGCGCCATGCGATCGGCCATCTCGGCGACTGGCGCGGCTATTGGTGGTTCATGACCGCGCTGATCGGCACAGTCGGGCTGCTTTGCCTGGCGGTGATCCGCGAACGGCCGACGGTCAAGGCCGAGGCGGGCGAGGAAGCGGCGGGCGCCGGCTGGAGCTTGGCGGAGGCGCTGCGCACGCCGCAATTCTATATCGTCGGCTGCTGCATCGCCGCCACCTATCTGGTCGCCTCGACGGTCAACGCCTTTACGGTTTCCTATTTGAGTCTTATTGGCATCGGCGCCGGGGCGGCGGTGCTGGCCTTCAGTGTACAATCGGCCTGCCACGCCGCCTTTCCGCTGATGATGGGCAGTATCGCCGACCGGGTCGGCGTCAAGACACTGCTGATCGGCGGCCTGGCAATTCAGGTCATCGGCATGCTGGCCTTGGCGAGGGGCGGCTCGCCCGCGCTTTTGATCCTGTTTGCGATCGGCGTCGGCGGCGGCTATGGCACCGTCTTTCTGGCCACCACGCTGACGCTGCAGCTTTATTTTGGCGCCCGCCATTACGCCCAGATCTTCGGCAGCAACCAGCTGTTCACCACGATTTCCGTGGCGGGGCCGGTGCTGGTCGGCGGCATCGCCGATGTCACCGGCCGCTTCGACCTGTCGTTCCTCGGCTGCGCCGCCCTGCTGCTGGCGGCGGCGCTGGCGGCCACCACCTTGCGACCACCGGCCAGACCGGCGGAGGACGCGGCATGACGACAGCGGCCGTGGTCAACTCGGATGACAGCGCCCGGCTGGCGGCGGCGATCGACCGGGACGAACTGGTCGCGCTGGTGCTCGATCTGTGCAATTGCCCGGCGCCGGTCGGTCAGGGCGGACGCAGTGGCACAAGGGTGTTTGACTGGATGGCAGCCGAGGGATTCGCGCCGCGCAAAGTCGGGTTGGTCGAGGATCGATTCAATGTGATCGGCAGCTATGGCGGTAACGGCGAGGGCGGCCGCAATCTGCTGTTCACCAGCCATCTCGATACCGAAAGCCCGCTTTATCACGGCGACGACCGCTATGCCCTGCGTCCCGAAACCCCGGCCGACCGGCAATGGCTGCAGGCCTGGCTGGAGGGCGAGGTGTTCTTTGGCCATGCGGTCGGCAACGACCGCGGGCCGATGGCCTGCTTCCTGATGGCCGCCAAGGCTCTGAAAAAGGCCGGCTTCGATCTGGCCGGGACTTTGTATCTGACAGCCTGTCCCGGCGAGATCGGACCCGAGCCGGCTGAGGAACATCAGGGGCCGGCTTTTCTCGGCAAAGAGGTGGGCGCAGTTTACATGCTGACCCATGGCGGCGTCGCGCCCGATTTCGCCATCGCCGCCGAGGGCACCGATTTCGGCGTCAATTGGGTTGCCTGCGGCTATGCCAATTACTGTATCACGCTGAGGGGCGAAGCCGTCTTTACGCCGATCCTGACCCACCCGGAAAACAATGGCGACAACCCCAACCCGATCGTCCGTTTGGTACCGGCAATCGAATGCCTGCAGAACTGGGCGCGCCGCTACGAAGTGGATAATCGCTATCAGGGCCTGGGCGGTACGGCGATCCCCAAGGTGCAGATCGGCGCGGTACGGGGTGGCAATGCCCGCTCGCTGGGCGCCGGCAGCGAGATCTGCAAGCTCTATGTGGAAATCAACCTTACCCCGCGGCAAAGCGTCGCCGATGTCGATCGCAGCCTGAAAGCGGCCTTCCGCGACGCCGGCATCGGCGATGTCGAGGTCTTGCCCTATGTCCTGCGGCCCGGCTTCGAGGCGGACGCCGCCGCCGTCGCACCGTTGCGCCTGGCGCTCGATCAGGCGCACCGGATGGTGCGGCGGACGCCGTTGCTTGCCTCGGCGCCGGTCTATTCCAGCATGTGGCGCGACCATAACATTTTCAATATGAACCGCATTCCGGCGGTGACGATGGGGCCCACACGCTGGCGACCCTCAATCGACGACCTTGTGGCCTGTACCCACATCTATGCGCTGACCGCGCTGGCGGTATGTGGGCGGGGTTGACGGCACACTTCCGGGCGTGTCGCGACAAGACAAAGTGATCAATTCGTGGCAGCATTGGATTATCTCAGCGGAGGTGCCGATCCCCCATGCGCTATGAAACCATCGAAGTAAAGCCGATGACGCGCCGCATCGGCGCCGAGATCTTCGGCGTCGATCTGTCGCAAAAACTGGGCGATCAGCAGTTCCAGGAAATTCATGATGCCCTGATCCGCCATTTGGTGATCTTCTTTCGCGACCAGCGTCTCACGCATGACCAGCACAAGGCATTCGGACGCCGCTTCGGTCGACTGACGATTCATTCGGGCGTACCGGGCCTGCCCGACCATCCGGAAATCGTCGCTATTCATGCCGACGCGACTTCAAAATTCGTCGCTGGCGAATCCTGGCATTCCGACCTGACTGCCGACCCCGAACCGCCGCTCGGCAGCATTCTGTATCTGCCGATCGTGCCGGAAATCGGCGGCGATACTCTGTTTGCCAGCATGTACGCCGCCTATGACGCGCTGTCCGACAAAATGAAAACCTATCTCGACGGATTGTCGGCGGTTCATGACGCCGACCATGTCTATCGTCCGCTGTTTCCCGACATCGACCGCAAATACCCCTGTTCCGTCCATCCGGTCATCCGTACCCATCCGGTCTCCAAGAAGAAGCTGATTTTCGTCAACCCGTCCTACACCACCGAGATCAAAGGCGTGGCCAAGGCCGAAAGCGTCGCCATCCTCGGCTATCTGTATCAGCATTGCAGCAACCCGGATTTCCATGTGCGCTTCCGCTGGCAGCCCAACTCGCTGGCCTTCTGGGATAATCGCTGTAGCTGGCATCAGGCGGTGTGGGACTATTTTCCCGATATTCGCTCCGGCTTTCGGGTTACCGTCGCCGGCGACCGGCCTTATTGAAAGAACATCCGATGGATACCGCGCTCGGACTGACATATCGCGAATTGAAGCCGGGCTTCGGCGCCGAGATTCTGGATCTTGATCTGGCATCCGCCGATGATCGCGGCTTGGACGCGGTGGTCGACGCCTTCAACCGGCACGGCGCCGTATTGCTGCGTCGGCAGACCATGGCGCCGGCCGACCTGCTCCGTTTCATCGGCCGCTTCAATGAACCGGAAGGCCACACCTTGCAGCAATACACGCTGCCCGGTTATCCCAATATCTTCATCCTGTCGAACAAGCTGGTCGACGGCAAGCCGATCGGCGCCCACAATGACGGGGTGGGGTGGCACACTGATTATTCCTATAAGCAGATCCCGGTGATGTGCACCATGCTCTATGCCGTCGAGGTGCCGGCGGAAGGGTCCGATACGCTGCTGGCCGATATGGTGGCGGCCTATGAGGCCTTGCCGGCCGAGCGGCGGCGCCAGCTCGACCGGCTGATCGTGCATCACAGCTACCAGCATTTCATGGAGACGCGCGAGCATGGCCGGATGACCTTGAGCGATCAGCTCAAGGCGGAAAATCCCGACGTTTTTCATCCCTTGGTTCGCGTTCATCCGGCCAATGGCCGCCGCGCTTTGTGGGCCAGCACCGGCACCGTCAAGGGTATCGTCGGCATGCCGGGTCCCGAGGGCCTGCGCCTGATCGACGAATTGGTAGAGTTCATTACCGAAGGGCGGTTCGTCTATCGGCACCGCTGGCAGGTCGGCGATGTGCTGGTGTGGGACAATCGCTGCACATTGCATACCGGCACGCTCTATGACGACAGCAAATATGTGCGCCTGATGCACAGATTGTGGGCCAAGGGTGATGAAGTCCTTGGCGTGACGGCGGACTGATGGGCCTGTTCCTCGAGGATCTGGTGGTCGGTCAGCGCTTTTTCAGCGCCAGCCTGCCGCTCGACGCCGCGGAGGTGAAGTCGTTCGCCGCGCTTTATGATCCGCAGCCCTTTCATTTGGATGAACTTGCGGCGCGCGCCAGCCTGTTTGGCGGCTTGGCGGCCAGTGGCTGGCAGGTCGCGGCCTTGAGCATGCGGCTGCTGGTCGGCTGCGTGCCGCTGGCGGGCGGCCTGATCGGCGCCGCTGTTGAGATTTCCTGGCCGCAACCGACCCGCCCCGGCGACATTTTGCAGGTTGTCTGTGAGGTGGTCGAGATCACGCCGTCTCGCTCGCGCCCGGAGCGCGGCATGGTGACCTTACGCAGTGAAACGCGCAATCAGCGCGGCGAGGTTCTGCAAATTCTCGCCTCCAAGATGGTCGTGCCGCGCCGGTCGAACGCATCGGCTTGACAGACGACTATCTCCATCGACTCGGCGGCAAAAATATTTTTTTCTCAAATCTTAATAAAGTTGCCAAAAATCTTCTATCTGTGACAAAAAATCCCGGCGCAACTTGTGGCAGTTCGGCACAAAGTACGATGGCTGCCCTGGCCGATGGGATCTATCATTATTTACAAATATATCACCTTTATTTCGTTGTTTTGGGGGGTATGCAGCGCCGCTACGGCGGGAGATAGTGAGCCGCTGCTCATCAATACCGAAGAAGCGGCCCCCTTCAATATGGTCGTGAATGATGAACTTACAGGCTATTCGACCGAGGTCGTAAAACAGGCCCTGGCGATCGCCGGTATTCCGTATCATATCGCCGTTCTCCCCTGGCGCCGCGCCTATCAGAACGCTATCAAGAATGACCGCAGCTGTATTTTCTCGGCGGCCCGCATCCCGGCGCGGGAAACCTCCTTCAAGTGGATCGGTCCGCTCATCAAGTCGGATTGGGTGGCCTTCGACAGGCGCGACAGCCCTGTCAAACTGTCGAATTTTGCCGATCTCAAGAGCTATCGTGTCGGCAGCAATGGCGGCAGCGCGCAGGCCGCTCTGCTGCGTGAAAACGGCATCGCGGTCGATGAGTCTGCGGAAGAATCCTTAAATCTGAACAAGCTGCTGAATGGCCGTATCGATTACTGGGTGACAATGCGATCGATCGGCTTCTACGAGGCGGCGCGACAGGGTGTTAAGGATTTGCGCGTGGCGCTGGTGCTGGGAAAAATGGATCTCTATCTGGCCTGCAACAAGACCGTCGCCAATGCGGTGGTCGACCGACTGAACGGGGCGATCCGGCAGATGTCGAATGATGGCGAACTTGATCGGATCGCCGCGAAATACCGTTGACCTATCGCCGTCACAGGGCTGCCGCGCAGCAAGGGCCGCAAACCGCCTGCTGGTTCTCGGCGTGACCGCCGCCAGGCAGAGTCACGCCACGCACAAGCCACGCTGTTCCGACCTCGCAAGAAATGCTAAATATGCCGATGACCGCAGGGGATGCCATGAATAACCCGATCAATTCAGTCGAGCTGCTGGTGCGTCTTAAAGCCGCCGTCGATCTCGTGCGCGATGTCCGCGCCGAGGACGAACCCAACCGCGAGAAGATCAGGCTGGCGATGGCGGAACTCAACTATGTGATGCAGGCGCTGCAGATCAATAAGCCGGGTTGAGCCATAGGCCAAGGCTGGCAAATCTCGAAAATTTGGCGGCGCCGATCTATGGCGACCTCTTCGACCCCAGGATCGGGGATTGCCTGACCCGCAATCGCGCGCATTTTTCAGCTAATTCAAGTCTATTACATGAATTGAATTCGACCGAAAATCGGGGTCATAATAAGATTGCAAACACTGTAAAGCATCGCGGTGAGGCGCGCTGATCTCAAGGGAAACAAGTCCGATGCGGCGCGGTTTTGTCGAAATCGACGTGTTCGGTGCGGCACCCTATCGGGGCAATCCGCTGGCGGTGGTGCTGGATGGCGAAGGGCTGTCCACGGCGGCGATGCAGGATTTCGCCCAATGGACCAATTTCTCCGAGACCACATTCCTGCTTCCCCCCACCAGCCCGCAGGCCGACTACCGCGCACGCATCTTCACCCAAGCCCATGAACTGCCTTTCGCCGGACATCCGACCCTCGGCAGTTGTCATGCCTGGCTCACCGCCGGCGGCAAGCCGCGGAATTCCGGGCGGATCGTGCAGGAATGCGGTGCCGGCAATGTGGCGATCCGCCACCGTGACGGCCGGCTCGCCTTTGCGGCGCCCCCGCTCCGGCGCGGCGGCCCGGTGGCCGAGGATCTGCTCGTCAAGCTCGCCAAAGTTCTCGGCATTGCTCGGTCCGAGATCATCGACAGCCAGTGGGTCGACAATGGTCCGGGCTGGGTCGGCGTGATGCTGAGGGATGCCGCCGCCGTGCTGGCGCTCCAGCCCGATTTCGGCCGCTGGGAGAACCGGGAGCATCTCGATCTCGGCGTGATCGGCGCCTATCCGGAAGGCAGCGAGTGCGCCTTCGAGGTGCGCGCTTTGTTCTCCGGCAAGGGGACATCCATGATCGAGGACCCGGTGACCGGCAGCCTCAACGCCTCATTCGCTCAGTGGCTGCTGTCGACCGGCCGGGCCAAGGCTCCGTTCCGCACCAGCCAGGGCACCTGCCTGGGTCGGCGCGGCCGCCCGGAGATCGACCTGGATGAAGATGGGACACTCTGGGTCGGTGGCTCCACCTTCACTTGCGTCCAGGGCGAGGTAGAACTCTAAAATGGAGTTAAGCGCGAGTCATTGTCCCGCGTCACCGGGAACTTTCGCCGGGTGTGGCACACGACATTGCATGGAAGGCGGGTTGGTAAGGAAGTGAGTTCATGGCGAACTATGTCGGAATTCTGGCCGGCGGCGGCGAAGTGTGGGGGGTCCGCATTCCCGATCTTGAAGGCTGCTACGGCGTCGGCGCAACCCCCGAGGCTGCGATTGCGGATGTAATCTCGGCGGCGCGCGACTGGACTGAATACCTGAGCGGTTGAGGAGCCACCATCCCCGCCGCCCGGTCGGTGGCTGAAATCGTCGAGACCGAGAAGCCAGACCCCAGCGCGGGGGACACGGTAGTTTTCATTCCGGTGCGGCTGGACGCCGGACGAACCGTTCGCGCCAATCTGACCTTGGATGCCGGCCTGCTCGCCGACATCGATCAGGCTGCGGAGATGCGCGGCATCACCCGCTCGGCGTTCGTCGCCAGCGCCGCGCGGGAGAAGATCGCGGCGAGCCGGTAAGTCACCTGATATACTGTTTTTATGAGAAAAAACTGGTGCCGGTTGCAGGATTCGAACCCGCGACCCCCTGATTACAAATCAGGTGCTCTACCAACTGAGCTAAACCGGCGCGCTTAGATTTTTGGCGGATTTACTGAGTTTTTCTGCCCGACGATGCCGCCAAAATACGACCAAACCACATACATTACTGGTGCTCGTTCGCACATTTTTCGCACATTTCGCACACCAGTGTTAGGCCCGAACGGGGAGCCAGGTACGGCCTGTTCATGTGCGACCGCATAGAACCACACTTGACCACACCATGCACCGGCAAAATGGCGCATTTTTTTGAGAGCGATTTAAGGGGAATGATCGACGGTCCCGCCAGAATTGGAGCATTGTGCCTGCTCTAAAAGCGAGCGGCCACCTTGAGATTCAATGGTATGCCGGGCCGAAGCGTGACTTTCATTGTGGGCTGGGGCGGCAGCATGCCGTGAGGAACCGACAGGCTGAAGCGCTGGAGGATCATCGCCGCGATGACCGTCATCTCGGCCATCGCCAAATTCTGGCCCAAGCAAACCCTGGGGCCGGTCCCGAAGGGCAGAAATGCGCCACGAGGAATGGCCGGTGCTTCGGGCGCGAATCGTTGCGGCAAAAAGGCAAGCGGTTCGGGATACCATCGTGGGTCGTGATGGATAACTTGCACTGGAATCGCCACAAGTGTGCCGACCGGCAGATTCCAGTGCCCCAAAGAGACTGGCGCGGTCAGCCGCCGGGTGAACAATAATGGTGCGACAGGGTAAAGTCGCATCGTTTCTTCTAACGTCTGCGTCAGAAAACGCAGGATTCTCAGGCTGTCTGCCGTCGGGGAGGCACCCTCTAGAACATGCTCCACCTCCGCACGCGCAGTGGCTTGCGCTTTCGGATTGGCGGCCATGCACCATGCCCACCATGTCAGAGTTTCGGCCGTGGTGGCGTGGCCGGCGAGGAACGTCGTCATGCACTCGTCCTGGACGGCGTTTAGAGTCCATGTGGCGGGCTCGCCCCGATGCAAATGCAGGAGCCGCGCCAACAGATCGTCAGGCCATTCTTGGTTGGGAAGGCGCAATCTTTCCTGTACATGCCCGCCGATAAAGCTCCGCAGCAGAGCGCGGGCGCGCCGCTTCGGAGCCTTCCACGGCATCCAATCTGGCCAACTGGCCGGCCAATACATCTCGGCATTGGTCGCGGAGCTTACTGTTTTGAGAGCCGACTCGAGCCGTCGTGCGTCCGCGCCGATTCCACCCGAAACCATCATCTGCAGAATAACGTCCATGGTCAGCGACGTTAGTGCGCGCTCGATTGGAAAGCTGGACCCGTCGCTTACCCAATCGGTCAAGCATCGGTTCGTGGCAGCCACGATTTGGGGCACAAAGTAATGAACCGCCTGGCGCTGGAAGTTGGGCTGCAAAACCCGCCTTTTCTCATGCCAGACATTCCCTTCGGTCGTGAACACGCTTTGCCCATGCACCTTCGAGAAGACATCAACCCCGCGTTCCCATCTGATCTGTTTGTCGTGATTGGTAACGAGTAGCTCGCGGACCAGAGCGGGATCGGCGACGGAGATTTCATGCTGTGACACGATGCGCAAATGGATCACGTCGCCATGTGCTAGGTGCCATGCCGACAGTGTCCCGAGGACATCGCGCGCCAGCTGCTTCAGAAGATGTAGGCCGGTCAGGCCACTGGGCGGACCCGGCGGCCAGGCAGGGGAAAATATAGAGCGACAATCTGAATGAGAACCCGGTCAACCTCGCATCTTATCCACGCTCTTCCTACCAAGTTTGTCGCTATTGGGCCGATCAGGAGAGCACCCACTGCCCTGTCTCCTTAATGGCCCGGTGCATTGCATCCGGCGCCAGGTCGATCTCTCCTGGCCAAGTGACAACTCCGTCAGCGAGATCCGCTTCACGAAAGTGCCGTTCATCAGCGAGATGCGCGAACACCCCACGAAAAGCGCTCGGCATAAATTTGACGCTGCCCTCGGTTCCATCCGCGAACCGGACCCAAAGGGTGGTCGGGCCTGCAACCTTCACTTCTGTAACATCCCAGGGCATAGCTTTTACTCCAAGGGAGCAATCGGTTTCGGAGGCTGCATTTCCTGGCACAAGCGCCAATCCTCCAGCAGCTCGTCACGATGCAGTTCTGCCCAATCAAGGGCGAGACTCAGAGCACGGCGCGGAAGACGGCCTTCCAGCATGGTAAGCGTCTGAATGTCGATCACAGCCTTGTGCTCACCATATTTGACATGGAAATGCGGAGGTGCGTGATCACGAAAGAACATCTGGATCAAGAGGCCATAGAAAGCGCTGATAGTTGGCATTGCGATCCTTTTCCGATCTCGATTTACTCGGCGGCCTTACTGCATTCGGCGAACACGGGCGACCAACAAAGCTATGGGTAAGTCTGAGCGCCGTGCAGATAGAGCAATTCGGTCCGAGCGATAACCCGAGAGAGAACAATTTCGCACAGAAATCGCACTGCATATCAGTCATGGGGTCTCAGGCAGAGCGGATTGCCCTTTAAGCAATTGCAAAACATGGTTCCACCCGCTCTGCTCGAACGGGTACGCTCGCGATTACAAATCAGGTGCTCTACCAACTGAGCTAAACCGGCGCCGGGCTCTTCTTAGAACGATGAGGGGTGCCTCGCAAGGAAAGTTTGGCCCCTTCATCCTGTCTGGCGATTGGGGTAGCATGATCTTCCGTAGCGCAGGAGAATTGCTTTTGTCCCCTTGTATTTCACGTGGCCTGGCCGCCTTACTGCTGGTCGGTTGCCTGCTTTGCGCAGCCGGTTTGCGCGCCCAGGACAGCACGATCTGGCAGGCCAAGGACGATTTTGTCAGGCTCGAGCCGGGCGCCGGGCCATCCGCCGCACCACGGCTGTTGCCGCCCCTGAGCCCGGATGCGGTCCATGCCGTGCTGGCGTCGATCACGCTGACCGGGGCGGGGGGGTCGACCCCGTTCCTCGATGACGACCAAGTGGCTCTGCTGTCTGAGCCGGTCGCGCGCGCCCTTAAATCGGCGGCGCCGGGCCAGGATGTGACCTTCGCCGCGCATTATGTCAGCGTGATGAGCGTGCTCGGTCCTCCCAAGACCACGGCCGGACGCATTTTCTACGATGGCGACGCCATCGGCGTGATCCTTGGTCAGGTGAAGGCGACCTATCTGCGCAATTACCTCGCCCTCGACCCCAGCCAGATTCGCACCGGCTCGCGCAGCGCGGTGCAGGAAAAGGACTATCGCATCGTTCCCGGCGGCGCCGTCTCGCTGGCGCAAAGCGATCGTGGCGACTGGGCGCGCATTTCCCCGGTCGCCTGGACCGGCACCTATGGCATGCCGATCGCGCCGCCACCGCCTGTCGCAACGTCGGCAGGCGCTCCCCAGCCGAACGCACCGCCACCGGTACCCTCCATCGACGCGCCCGTGCCGGCTCCAATGGCCAGTGCGGCGGCGACCGTGGGCGCCTCGCCGCCCAGCGATCCGCTGCAGATCGAGCAGCGCTTCGCCACCCTCAAGCGTCTGCTCGACAGCCGCTTGATCAGCGAGGCCGATTACGACAGGGCCAAAGCCGACCTGCTGAAGGCGATCGCCGAACTACCGCACTAATTCATAAAGCGCCACCGCCGCGGCATTGCTGACGTTTAGGCTTTCCACCAGATCGGACTGCGGCAGTTTGACGAGATGGTCGCAGCGCTCGCGGGTGAGCCGCCGCAGGCCGTCGCCTTCGCTGCCCAGCACCAGGGCGATGCGGCCGGACAGACCGGCCTCCGCCAGTGTCCGCGGCGCGTCGCCGGCCAGGCCGGCGATCCAGAATCCACCCGCTTTCAGCTCGTCCAGCGCCCGGGCGAGATTGGTCACCCGCGCCAGCGGCAGTTTTTCGAGCGCGCCGGACGCTGCCTTGGCCAGCGTGCCAGTCTCATCGGGCGCGTTGCGATCCTGCATCACCACGCCCAAGGCGCCGAACGCCGCCGCAGAGCGCAATACCGCGCCGACATTGTGCGGATCGGTCACCTGGTCCAGCACCACCACCACCGCAGGGTTGCGACCTTGGGCGAGCGCCACTATATCCTCGACGGCGTGGGACGGGAGCGGCGCCACCTGCAGTGCGATGCCTTGGTGTTGAGCGCCGGACGGCAGCATCTGATCGAGGTCGGGCCGCGGCAGGATCTCGATCGGTGGCAAGGCGGCCGGGCCGGTCAGCAGGGCCAGCCGCGCCGCAAGGGCGGCGGCGGCCTCGCGCGTGGCGAACAGGCGCTGGCATTGGCGGATGGGATTGGCCAGCGCCGCCAGCACCGGATGCGTTCCCCACAGCAGCACACGGGCCGAGCGCGGCTCGGCGGCGGCTTTACCGCGGTGCGGCGGCGGACGCGAATGCTGTGGACGTGGCATGGGAAGAACCTTTCAAACGCGAAAAAGCGTCGCTATCTCCGCTGTTTTACGCGCTCTTTTGCGATTGACAATGGGATGTGAATCCTCTTACTTCCCTTCTCCCGTCGTTCCGGGCAGGGGAGCGGATGCGGAGGGGTGGCCGAGCGGTCAATGGCAGCAGACTGTAAATCTGCCGACGATAGTCTACGTTGGTTCAAATCCAACCCCCTCCACCATCCCAAGCGCTGCGCCGGAGGGTGGGGACGGGTTCGGCGGGTGTAGCTCAATGGTAGAGTCCCAGCCTTCCAAGCTGGTCACGAGGGTTCGATTCCCTCCACCCGCTCCAAATTGCGCGATGGCGCGTTGAATATTGGTTCTTTGATGGGAAGCGGGTTTGAGTCATGGCTAAGGCGAAGTTTGAGCGGAACAAGCCGCACTGCAATGTTGGCACGATTGGTCACGTTGACCATGGCAAGACGTCGCTGACGGCTGCGATTACGAAGGTATTGGCGGAGAGCGGCGGAGCGACGTTCACGGCCTATGACCAGATTGACAAGGCGCCTGAGGAGAAGGCGCGTGGGATCACGATTTCGACGGCGCATGTTGAGTATGAGACGAAGAATCGTCACTACGCGCATGTGGACTGTCCCGGGCATGCCGATTATGTGAAGAACATGATCACCGGTGCGGCGCAGATGGACGGGGCGATTTTGGTTGTTTCTGCGGCGGACGGACCGATGCCTCAGACGCGCGAGCATATCTTGTTGGCGCGGCAGGTTGGCGTTCCGGCGCTGGTTGTGTTCATGAACAAGGTCGACATGGTCGACGACCCGGAATTGCTGGAGCTGGTTGAGCTTGAGGTACGCGAGCTGCTGTCGTCCTATGATTTTCCGGGCGACGACATACCGATTGTGAAGGGTTCGGCGCTGTGCGCGCTGGAGGATCGCAATCCGGAATTGGGACATGACGCGATATTGAAGCTGATGGAAGCGGTGGACAGCTATATTCCGCAGCCCAAGCGCGATGTTGAGCGTCCGTTCCTGATGCCGGTGGAAGACGTGTTTTCGATTTCCGGTCGCGGCACGGTGGTGACCGGGCGTGTCGAGCGTGGCGTGGTGAAGGTTGGCGAGGAAGTCGAGATTGTCGGCATTCGTCCGACCGTGAAGACGGTGGTGACCGGTGTCGAGATGTTCAGGAAGCTGCTTGATCAGGGTCAGGCGGGCGACAATATCGGCGCGCTGCTGCGCGGCACCAAGCGGGAAGACGTGGAACGCGGCCAGGTTCTGGCGGCGCCCGGCTCGATCACGCCGCACACCAAGTTCAAGGCCGAGGCCTATGTGCTGACCAAGGAGGAGGGGGGGCGTCACACGCCGTTCA
>Ga0302320_10015881_pt1 | contig 15421 bp, 20 predicted proteins | sample Bog_T0_3_FD_202130 | JGI IMG/M metagenome (GOLD analysis project Ga0302320, IMG submission 202130) | Peat permafrost microbial communities from Stordalen Mire near Abisko, Sweden - Bog_T0_3 | ecosystem: Environmental > Terrestrial > Soil > Wetlands > Peat | place: Sweden: Abisko, Stordalen Mire... | reverse complement strand
TTCAGCTCCGTACTTTTACCTGCAGCAGATGAAGTCTTTCTGAGGGAACATCGTTACCGAGACGTTGTTTTTTGCTCCGTGCGGCAAGAATTTGCACGGAAAATCAGCAAGCTAGGCAAGGCTTGCCGATTGCCGCGCCGCTCGGCCACGCCAAGTCACGACAGCAGCGGCGACCATGCCGGATCGGAGGCGAAGCCGGGGGTCGGAACCTTCTGTTCATTGCGTCCGGAAATGTCGACGGTGAACAGCGAGGGTCCGCTATTGCCGCCGGGATCGCGGAAGAACATCAAAACCCGACCGTTCGGCGCAAAGGTCGGTCCTTCGTTGTGGAACCCGCTGGTGAGAATCCGCTCGCCGGAGCCATCGGGCTTCATGATGCCGATGGAAAATTGTCCGCCGCCCTGCTTGGTGAAAGCGATGTAGTCGCCGCGCGGCGACCACACCGGGGTCGAATAGCTGCCGCCGCTGTCGGAGTCCTTGCCGAAGGAGATGCGTTGCGCTGGCCCGCCGGTGGCCGGCATCACATAGATCTGCGGCTTTCCGCCGCGGTCGGATTCGAAGCAGATCCGCGCCCCGTCGGGCGAATAGGACGGCGAGGTGTCGATCGCGGGCGTATCGGTCAGCCGCGTGGTCGACTTCGAACGCAAATCCATCACAAACAGGTTCGAATTGCCGCCCTGCTGCAGGCTCATGATGACGCGCTGGCCATCCGGCGAGAACCGCGGCGAGAACGACATGCCGGGAAAATTGCCGACGATCTCGCGCTGGCCGGTCTCGATGTTGAGCAGGTAGACCCGGGGATCGCCCTGGCCGAATTCCATATAGGTGATTTCCTGGGTCGACGGCGAGAACCGCGGCGTCAGCACCAGATCGGCGCCGCGCGTCAGATAGCGGACATTGGCGCCGTCCTGATCCATCATCGCCAGCCGCTTGACGCGCCGCTCCGCGGCGCCGGTTTCGTCGACGAATACCACGCGGCTGTCGAAGTAGCCCTTTTCGCCGGTCAGGCGCTCGTAGATCTGGTCGGAGATGATGTGGGCGATCCGGCGCCAGTATTCCGGCGAGGTGGAATATGACAGGCCGGTGAGCTGCTGGGCGGAGGCGACATCCCAAAGTCTGAAATCGGCCTTCAGGCGTCCGTCGCTCTGGCGCGTCATGCGTCCGGTCACCAGCGCCTGGGCGTTGATGGTCTTCCAGCTCTGGAATTGCGGCGGCAGGTCGATGTTGGTGATTTTCTCGATATAGGCCGACTGATCGATCGGGGCGAACAGTCCGCTGCGCTTGAGGTTGTTGGTGATGACCTGGGCGACGCCGACGCTGACCTCGGCGTCGGCCGGCGACCCCGCGACAAAATTCGGTATCGCGATCGGCAGCGGCGCGAAATTGCCTTCGGTGATCTGCAATTTCGTCTGTGCGCCGACGCGAGAGGACAGCAGCAGGCCCGCCGCAGCACCCGCGCCGCCGATCAGGGCGTCACGGCGAGTTAAGAGCAACGGGGGAAGGCGGAACGACGTCACGGGCATTGCGGGCTCATTTCCGGAAACATCAGCTGTGAAACATCTGCTTGGGATCGAAATCGATATCCATGTATTTCCACTGGTCGTAGGTCTCTTGTCGCAGCATCGTATATGGCTGGCCCTGCAGAACCGCGCGGACCGCGGCATCCGCCGCGGCCTGATAGCGCGGCGAGCTGCCGCTGGAGACAACCTCGGGCGGTGCGGCGAGCCGGCGATCCGGATTGAGCCGGATCCGGACCGTGACGAACAGTTCCTCCGGATGATCAACACCGGGTTGCACGTTCCACAGGCTCGCCAGCCGCGCCCGCATCGCGTCGAGTTCGGACTGCGACAAGGTCACCGCGTTGCCATGCGTGGTGCCGAGCGAGGCCGACGAATTCAGCGCCGCGCCGGTGATGGACTGTCGGGTCGGATCGCGCTTGTCGAGCAGGGCGGCGATCTTCGACTGATCGAAGGTGCGCTCCTGCTTCGGCTTCGGCGGCTGCGGGGGTGCTGCCTTGGCTTCCGGCTTCGGCACCGGTTTCTTGGTCTCTTCCGACTTCAGGGCTTCGGCGATCGGATCGATCTTGGGCGGATCCGGCTTTTTCTCGATCGGCTTCGGCTCGTCCTTGGGCTTGGACTCGGCGACCGGTTTCGGCGGATCGGGCTTCTTCTCGACCGGCTTTTCCACCGGCTTCGGCGGCGGCTCGGGCGCGGAAGCCGTCACGATCTCTTTCTTCTCGGTGATCTTGCCGACGGCATCCTCGGCCGGCTTCGCATCGGCGACTTTCTCGACCAGCGGTTTTGGCTTGTCCTTTTCGCCGGTCTTGATGCCGGCGGTGATCTTGGAGAGCTGATCGGCGGAGATAATATCGACCGGCATCGACTCCTGCGGCGGCGCCTCGAGCGAGCGCGTCGAAAAGGAGATCAGTCCCCATCCGATCACGAGGACGTGGAGTGCGACCGACGCAATGAGTGTCTTGTCGACCTTCACCTTGCGATTATCCCTGATCCACTTCCGTCACCAGCGCCACGCGCTTGAAACCGGCGGCCGACAATCGTCCCATCACTTTCATGACGGTACCGTAATCGACCTTCTTGTCGCCGCGGACAAATATACGCTCGTCCAGCCCGCCCCGCGCGTCGGTGATGGCCTTCAATTTGGGCACCAGTTCGTCGAGACCGATGGCGGTGTCGTTGAGGAAGACCTCGCCTTTCAGATTGACCGATAGCGTCAGCGGGTTCTTGTCCTGATCGAGGCTCTTGGCCTGGGTCTGCGGCAGATCGAGCGGCACGCCCACGGTCAACAGCGGCGCCGACACCATAAAGATGATCAGCAACACCAGCATCACGTCCACCATCGGCGTGACGTTGATCTCCGCCATCACGGCGCGACGCCGGCCGCGGCGGCCGCCGCCACCCGCCGAACCTGCCATGTTCATTGCCATGATCTGGTTCTCACCGCTAAGCCCATCATATACCGCCGCTCATGCCGTTTGTCCGGGGCATGATCTGATCCGAAAACCGCTTTCCACTTTTCGAAGATCATGCGCGCTCGTCGATCTGGCGCGACAGGATCGCTGAAAACTCATCGGCAAACCCCTCCAGCCGCTGGGCCTGCCGGTTCACCTCGGAGGTGAACTTGTTATAGAAGATAGTGGCAGGAATGGCGGCGATAAGGCCGATGGCGGTGGCAAACAGCGCCTCCGCGATGCCAGGGGCCACCACCGCCAGCGAGGTGTTCTTGGAGGCGGCGATCGACTGGAAGCTCGACATGATGCCCCAGACGGTGCCGAACAGGCCGACGAACGGGCCGGCCGAGCCGACGGTGGCCAGCACCAGCAGCCGGCGCTCCAGCCGCTCGATTTCCCGTGAGATGGAGACGTTCATGACCTTCTCGATCCGCATCTGCAGTCCGGCAAAGGATCGCGCCTGGCTTTCGAACGAGCGTTTCCATTCCCGCATCGCCGCGACGAAACAGGCCGCCATCGATTGCGTCGGCTTGGCCGACAGCGCGCGATAAAGCTCCTCGATCGACTGTCCGGACCAGAACGCCTGCTCGAAGCGGTCCATGGCGCGCTTGGTGCGCGAATAAAGGAAGATCTTGTCGATCGCGATCGCCCAGACCCAGACCGAACAGCCCAGAAGCCCCAGCATGACCGCTTTCACGATCCAGTGGGCCTGCAGGAACAGCGCGATCAGCGATACGTCGGCGGATGCGATCGGCAAGGCTGACTGAGCCACGTCGGCCGGATTCATAGGCGATATCCTCTCAACGCAAGTGTCCCGGATCCTCCGGGAGCAAGGGCTGCCGGTTCCACAGCCGCGCGCCAGGCGCGGGCGGTAAACCTGCGCGAAAGCCTTGTTGTGTCGCATGGGAGGCCCGTCCGAAGCCGAGGCCTGCATCCGCTGCCAACATGTCAAAACAAGGGCTATCCGCGCGTCGTTACCCCCCTAACCAGACGCTAATCATGGTTAACAGCCAGTTACCAAAGGGGAATTGGCGGCCTGAAATGCGGCGGCAGCGCCTGGATCGGGGCCCGTTGCCGCAGGGCTGCCCGCCCGCCCGGGACTCATTACAAAAAAAGCGAAAACAACCCGATGCAAAGTAGGAATTTCTCGCCGTCGTCCCGCATGCGCCTCAAAAGCAAACCGCCCGTCTGCTGATCGCAAACGGGCGGCACTGTCGGCCGTCAGGCTTTATGGGGGCACATCGCCTGAGGCTGAAGTCCGGCTGGCTCAGCCCTGCGGCTGGTCGTTCGGCGGGGTCGGACGCTGCTTGTGCTGCGCCATGAACGCGTCGAACTCTTCCTTGTCCTTGGCGTGGCGCAGACGATCGAGGAAATCCTTGAACTCGGTCTGCTCTTCCTCGAGCCGCTTCAGCGTTTCGACGCGGTATTCGTCGAAGGCGCGGTTGCCGCTTGAGGGCTGACCGAAGCCGCCGAAGCCGAAGCCGCGGCGCTCCATGCGGCCGCGCATCCGCTCCATCTTGTACTGCATCCGCTCCATCTTGTTCGACCAGCGGTCTTGATGGTTCCAGCAACCCATTTTTCTGCTCCCGAGTGTGAAAAAGAGAAGGGCAAGCCCGATCGGCCACCAGATGATGAAACCGAGCACGGTGACGGCGATCCAGCCGGGGTGCCAGGGCGAATCAAGCATATGCGGGCGGTAGGGCTCTTGTTCGGGGCCGCGCCATCGATTGACATCTGCGGTGTAGGCCATTTCCCTCTCCATGACGGCATCAGCCGTTGTGAATGTAAATAACATTTACATACGTAAACCATCCCGGATTTTTGTCAAGCCGGGCGCAGGCTGCGCCCGCCGATTTATTTTGGGGTGCCCCAAGGGCCTGAGGGAGGACCTGAGGGTGGACCGGACGGCAATGGCGGCGGCTTTGCTTCCGCCTGATCCTTTTGCGCCGGCCGGCGATCGATTGGGAACCCGAGCCCGCGCAGATAGATCAGCACTTCGGCTTCCAGCAGATCTTCCGCCGACATCGGCAGCTTGCGCCGCGCCGCGTCGCCGCGGGCAAACAGCGAGGCGACGCCATGCGACATCGACCAGATATGCAGCGCCATCATCAAGGCCGGCGGTCGCGGCGTGCCGGGCGGCGCAAGCGCGGCCAAGCGCTCAGCCGCGGCGCGGATGATGCCGAAGGCGCGCTCGCTCGCCGCCAGCAGGGCGGGATTCAGGTCGGCAGGGAGCCCGGATTCGAACATCGCCGAATAGAATGCGGGCTCGGCGCGGGCAAACGCCAGATAGGCCTTGCCGACCCGCTCGAACGCCGTGATGGTGTCGGGACGCCCGTCGTTCCAGGCCTCCGTCAGCGCCGCCTCGAACAGTTCGAAACCGCGCTGCGCGATGCTCGACAACAACTCGTCGCGGTCGCGAAAATGCCGGTACGGCGCCGCCGGGCTGACGCCCGCCATGCGTGCGGCATCGGCAAAGGTGAAGCCGGCCGCGCCCTTTTCCGCGATCAGCCCGAGTGCTGCCTGCAGCAGCGCCTCTTTCAGATTGCCGTGATGATAGCCGCGCTCGGCGCGGCGCGTTTCCTTGCGCCAACTCATGTGAAAGGCTTTTACATGAGCCGCCTGCAAAGGTCACTAGCGGTGCGGATGAGATTAAGCCGGTACAAGATAGCGGTGGCAAACCGAAAGCCGCTGTTTCGACAGCCTGAGGGGAGTTTTGCCCCATCACATCGTTGATGGACCCTTCGACGTGACGACGACCTCAACGGCACGGTTTTGATAACGCAGGCCGAATGTGGTTCGCGAGTTCGGGCGCCGAACTTCCACCAAAATCGGCTGAGTTGAAATAGCCTGCGGCGGTCACGCTTTCGATACCTGCGAACAACTGCCTGGCGTCATCAACTTGATCGTCGTCACCACCAGCCACGTCCATCGCGTTCATCCGCCCGGCGAGGTCTTTGTACATCTGTCCCTGCGCGGTCTCGGGAGCGTTGCTCGCGCTCTTCTTCCGGGCGAGGTCCCTGCGGTATTTTTTAAGATAGAACGAAACAGCTTCCACCATCTTTGCACGTTCGTCGGCCTTGCAAAAACGACTTGTGTCCTCGGTCAGGAGACAGTTCAGCGCCAGACCTGCAACCTCATATTCGAACTTCAATATCCCCTTCGCTTCATCAAGCGCACGGTTCGTCCAGCCGGGGTGTCTCCAGGGGCGAACCGAGTTGAGGCGGTAAAAGCACCGCGCACTCGGCGAGGCGGCGACCGCGAATTCGAACGTTCGTCCATCTTCGCGGGTCGTCAAACGCTGCCGGATGGTATCCTTTGGTGCCACGTCAGCGGTAACGATTGGCGCCGCCACGGCGGGAGCGTCTACTTGCGAGGGTTGGCCCGGCACCATCTTGAAAAAAATCACGACACATGCCGCGATGGCGACCAACGCTGCGCCAAACAGCACAAAATCCGGTTGACCTTCCGACTGTGCGGCCCGCAATTGCCGGACATCGGTCGTCAACGAGCTTTGATGGCGAGACTGTTCCGGAAGGTGACTGCCCCTCTTGCCGAATGAAATCTTCAATCTCTTTCAACAAAGTTTCAGTTGAAGGCCTCGCCTGGCGCCGCGCGCTGGCAATGCCGAACGAGGCTAATCGAATGGGATTAATTATCGGTTTTGCTGGATGCCACGGTGTCGAAACTGCAGCGACACGGGAGGTGCCACCTCTCCCGTGGAGAGCGCTGAACCGGAGCCGCGGACCGGCTGATTCAATCAATTCTCACCGTGCTTTAGCGGTGGATGCCGGGAGGCGGCAGTCGCGTGAATGAATGGTGAACTGCTCGTCGTCCCGGCCTTGGACCGGGACCCAGCCACCGATTGACAATTTTCGCGAACGCTGTGGCCACCGCCGAGTGCAACAAGCAACATCGGTGGTTATGGATTCCCGCCCCCCGTGCGCAAATGCGCACCAGGCGGGGACGACCAAGGGGCGGCAGCCCCTTAGCCGGCCGGGATCGGCAGCACCGGCATGATCTCGACGGCTTCGCCGGGGAAGATCGCAAAGTGCGGATGGTTCTCGAACATTTTTGCCGCGGCTTCGTGCGACGAGGCGCGGACGACGGTAAAGGCGCCCAGCTCGTTGCTGATGTCGGCAACGCCGCTTGGGTCGACCCGCTTGGTCTTGCCGAGTGGTCCGCCCATCTCAACGAGGGCGGCCTGGTGCTTCCCCACCCATGCCTTCCAGGCGGCAATGCCCTCCTTCTCCTTCGCCTTTCGCTCGGTCTCGGACAGCGCCATCCACGCGGCCATCTTCGCGCTGGTTTTGCTGCCGACGAAAACGGCAAGATAGGTATCGCTCATGGTGTCTCTCCCTGGGTTCCAGTTCAGTCAGTTGTTGCAGCCCTGCAATTCGGAGAATCCCGCCGCGGCCTGCTGAATCTCCGCCGGGAAATCCGACATTTCGTGGACCTGGCGGATTTCAATAACTTCATTGGGCGACGCCGGGCAGCGCTTGGCCCATTCGATCGCTTCAGCGCGCGATTTCACCTCGATCATCCAGTAGCCGCCCAGCACTTCCTTGGATTCGGCGAAGGGGCCGTCGGTCACCACCGGCTTGCCGCCGGCGAAGGAAACCCGCGCGCCCGCGGATGGCGGGTGCAACCCGTCCAGCGTGATCAAGACGCCGGCTTCCTTCAGCGCCTGATTGTATTTCATCATTGCGGAGACGGCCTCTGCCTTCGGCATGGCGTCCGGCGCGGCAGTTTCATACCCTCCGGGAATCATCAGCATCATGAATCGCATCGTCTCGCTCCGTTTTTGTTTCGGCCGTCCGAACCGGCGCTCCCAGACAAGACGAACGGGATTTTGCCGGGCCGACAAAGGGTGTGGAATTATTTCGCAAGGATGGGACGCGTTCCCCGGACGCAGGGCAGCGCGACTTCGCGGTGCGCTGCAGATCCGGGGTCCAGAGTTCGCATCGTCATGGATCCCGGCTCTGCGCCGCGTCCGGGACACGTTGGAGCCATCAACTCGGGAACATCGCGAAATAGGGCTCGGCTTCCCTGAGCACGCGCGCGAAGGAGGGGCGCTTCTTCAGGCGTTCGAGGTAGGCCGTTACGTTTTTGTGCGTCTCGCCGAAAGGCGCCACCATGTTGGCGTAGAACAGCGCCGGCGCTGCGGCGCAATCGGCGAGCGTGAAGACTTCACCCATCGCCCAGGTTTTGGTCGCGACCTCCTTGTCGACCATGCCGTAGCACGACTGGATCCGCGCCCTCGCCTCCTCGACGCCGTAGAGATCGTGCCTTTCCACCGGGCGCAGCCGGTCGCCGACCACCTTCTGCATCGGCAAATGCACATAGAGATCGTAGAAACGGTCGCGCAGCCGGGTCTGCCGCGCCAGATCGGTATCGGCCGGGATGAACCGGGTGGTGCCCGGATAATGGTTGTCGAGGTATTCGATGATGATGCTGGATTCCGGGATGACGCGGCCTTTCGCCTCGTCGCGCAGCACCGGAAACTTGCCGATCGGCCACAGCTTCAGGAGACCAGCGCGCTGATCCGCGTTGCCGAGATCGACGCTGACCGGCGTGAACGGCGTATCGTTCTCATACAGCGCGATCAGCACCTTCCAGCAGAACGACGACAGCGGGTGGTAGTAGAATTGGAGTGACATGCGGAGCTCCGGATCAGCTTTCGTTTTGCCTGATGAAGACGCCGTTCTCATAGCTCGCGCCGAAATAGACGTCGATACGTTTGATCTTGTCGCCGGCGAAAGCGAAGAATTCGGTGTTGCGAAAACGTTTGCCGCCCTTGGCGACGCACTCATATTTAACGAAGGCCTCGTCGCCCTCGACGAAAATCCTTTCGAGTTTGTGCCGCTTGATCGAGCCGGTATCGCGCCAGCAACGGACGAAATAGGCGGCCTTGTCGATCCCGTCGTCGAACGGGCTGGTGAAGCGGAAATCCTCCGTCAGCGCGTCCTCGACCGCCCCGCGATGGCCAGCCAGATAGGCGGCGAAGATGGCGCGGATGATTTTTCGTCGGTTTTCGGCAATCATGTTTGTTTCCCCGGCGAATCCTTAACTGTAGGATGACGAACGTAAAGGCGTCAAACCGACATTCAGTCTTGCAAAATTGATGACCGAAAGAGGATTGGGGGATTCCCGACCTTGACGGCCCACCGTTGCCCGGCCAGATTTTGGGCAGGCCCGCTGGCGCTTCCGCTGGTGTATCTGTTTCCGAATCTGCGTGACCACAACGGCAATCCCGCCTGAGGCCCGCGACTGAGTGCCAGGATGATATGAGAACGCCGGTACGGAACGCACCGGACAATTGTCATTTGATGACACGGCTCTGCGATTCTTCAGCGCAACAGTGGCAACGAAACTTATCGAGCGCAGACAAGCACAACTGACCAGCCGGCTCCCGATACCCGAATAACATTGACACAGGTAGCAAGTCTATATAGTCTATGTAGACTTGTAGAAACGTCATTGACATGGTGCCCTAATGGCAAAGAGCACTGATCCTCGCCTCTCCCATCAGACGCTTCGGATCATGAGGATTTTTATCGAGCGGCCGCAAGATAGCCTTGCGGGCTCTGACATCTGGAAAGAAACGGGTGTCTTTACTGGCACCCTTTATCCAATTTTATTGCGTCTGGAACGAGCGGGATGGCTGGAGAGCAAATGGGAGCAGCTTGATCCAAGTAAAGCCGGTCGGCCGCGCAAACGTCTCTACCAACTTACCGGTCTGGGTTACAACAAAGCACGAAGTGCACTAGCGGAACTCGTTGTGCCGAACGGGAGCCCGTCATGGAAATCCTAATCTCCATTCTCGTCTCCATCCTCGCAGGGACTCTGATCATGGAGTTTTATGCTTGGCATGATACCTTCGCAAAGTGGCTCCTTGAACGTGCAGTTCGCCGAATAAGTGAGGAAGATCAAGATCGTTGCCGTGAGGAATGGAAAGCCGATCTAGAAGCGATGCCAAGTACAATAGTGAAGGTTGTGTACGCCCTTACAAACTTTCGGACCAGCGCGGCGGATCAGATCAATGAAGATCTCCTAGAAGCAAAATGGGATGAAGTTAGCCTTCAATTCGAGGAAATTCTCATCCGCCACGGGATCATCACTAATCAGATTCGCGCAATCAGAATGAAACATGAAAGACACTGTACTCTCGGTGCGCCCGAAAATCCCGACAACAAGCTATCTGAAATGAAAACGTACATTGATCCATTTGGTGAGAAGTTCGCACAAGCTGAAAGCCTCATTGCATCCCTCGCTCCAAAACTTCGTCTGTTCGAGGCGATGCTTGTGAGCAGGAAGTTGTCCTCCGATTCTCTTACATTGGTCAAAGGCATTGATATTGACATGAAGGAAATAAACGACATTTTGGAAAGTATGGCCCCGATCAAATCAAGGCAAAATTAGACTGAGCTTCATCCGAGGACAACGCAACGCCTTCACTGAACCTCCCATCTCCGCACCGGCTCCGTCACCCCTTCCGGCATCGACTCGAAAATCGGCGAGGCCAGCACCGCGTGAAGGTGCAGTGTGCCGCTGCCGGAATTGCGAAAACCGTGCTTGCGCCCCGCCGGCACGATCAGCGACTGACCGGCCAGAACGATAACCCGCTCCCCGTCCATCCACATTTCGGCTTCGCCGGCGAGCACCGTCAGCACTTCCTCGACCGGATGACAATGGGTCGGCGCGCCGTTTCCCGGCGTGATCCATTGCTCGAAGATGCACAGCCGCACGGCGCCGTTGACGGCGGAGGCCCGCATCCGGGTTTCGACGCCCGGCCGCCAGTGTTCGGCGGGTGAAGCCTGGGGATCGATCACGATCATTGCAAACGTCCTTTCGCGAACGGCGCATGTGTAGCGCGGCATTGAGAACGTGCCCCGGACGCAGCGCAGCGCGCCGCCCTTGCGGCGTGGTGCGCTGCAGATCCGGGCTCCGCACTTTAACTCAATCATCCTCATGGGTCCCGGCTCTGCGGAACAGCGAAAGAACGCTGCACCGCGTCCGGGACACGATGCCTAGCTTGGGTTATCTATAGAACGATCCCTTCATCAACCCCAAACGGACCGCCATGACCCCCGCCCCTCAAAAGAAAGTCGCGCTGGTGACCGGCGCCGCGCGCGGCATCGGGCTTGCGGTCGCAAGACGGTTTCTCGCCGAGGGCTGGCAGGTGGCGCTGCTCGATATCGAGGGCGAGTTGCTGTGGAACAGCGTGGCCGCGCTGGCGGCGGCCGGCGATACGCTCGGTCTGCATTGCGACGTCTCGGACGCCAGCGCGGTCGCCGCCGCGATTGCCGAGATCGATCGCGGTTTCGGCCGGCTCGACGCGCTGGTCAACAACGCCGGCGTCGCGGTGTTCGCGCCGCTGCTGGAAACATCCGACGAGGACTGGAACCGGGTGATATCAGTCAATCTCACCGGGCCGTTCATCTGCACCAAGGCCGCCGTGCCCCTGATGCGCGATCATGGCGGTGGCGCGATCGTCAACATCACCTCGATCTCGGCGGTGCGCGCCTCGACGCTGCGCTCGGCCTACGGCACCAGCAAGGCGGGGCTGGCGCACCTGACCAAGCAACTCGCGGTCGAACTGGCCTCGCTCCGCATTCGCGTCAATGGTGTCGCGCCGGGCCCGGTCGACACCGCGATGGCAAAGGCGGTTCACACCGCGGAAATCCGTGCCGACTATCACGACGCCATTCCGCTCAATCGTTACGGCCTCGAGGAGGAACTGGCGGAGGCGGTGTTTTTCCTGTGCAGCGACCGCGCGAGCTACATCACCGGGCAGATTCTCGCTGTCGACGGCGGCTTCGACGCCGCCGGCATCGGCCTGCCGACGCTGCGCGGGCAAAGACGGAATTCGTAGCGGCGGCAAGTGGGGCAAGAGGTTATACGACTGGCAGCTACTCGCCCCCCCCTCCCCCCGCGAGTGGCGGGGAGGGGAGAGACCACCGTTCAACTTCCGATTCAATTTTCAAAGAGCAGCCGTGGCTTCGCGATCTCGCCGCACGCCTCGTCATTCGATGGTCGCGATCGGCACCCACGTATAGCGATTGCAGTTTTTTTCGCAGGTGATTGGCTCGCATTTGAAGCGGTCCTGCGGGGTAATCTCGCGGTCGGCGTCATGGACTTGATATACGAGCCGATGTCCGTCGGTGGGCGCCGCCATGCCTTGCAAGACCGGCTTGCGGGAGGTGTATTTGAGAAGCGGATGGTCGCCGGGCAGGATGATATCGATAATCTGCCAGCTTCCCCAGCTCGAACGGTTTCTTACCCGCGCCATGCCGCAAACGGTCAGTGGGTCCAACGTCGATCGGACCAGGCTTGCGAACTCCATGTCGGTCCCGGCATCGATCTCGCCTCTCACCCTTTCGCGCGTCGACTGGAACAGCCGTTGCTTTTCTTCCAGCGTCATCACGCGGCCCGACCAGTCGATGACGTTGAGAGGGCCGTAGAAATATCTGTTGAAAAGGAAATAGCCTTCCGCCGCCAGAAGGGCGGCAATCAGTGCCAGGGTGATCCACCGAAGTGCCATATCGAATAGATCGCCAATGGCGAGCACCTTCGCAAGCCGCAGTCACCACCGTGGTTATCAGCGCGGTAACGGTGATTCTGCCTTGGCGCTTTTTGACCCCGAGCCGACATCGTTGAGCCGCGGCCGCCCCGCCTGTAGTATCGCCTGCACACTTCCTGGAAAGGAGCCGTGTCCGCCGATGGAACACGCAACTTCTGCACGCCTGACGTTCGTCCTGATCGCGCGCGTACCGCCTGACGGGGTCGCCGGCTTTCAGGCCTACGAGGCAGCCGTACTGCCTTTGCTGGGCGAGTTTGGCGGATTGCTGGAGCGAAGATTGCGCAACGCCGACGGTACCATCGAGGTTCATATCGTCAGCTTCGATTCGGACCGGAATTTTCAAAGGTTCAGAGCCGACCCACGGCGCGCCGCTGTTGCGCATTTGATCGAGGCGTCGGCGGCCAGGAATGAAGTTGTTGCGATGACCGATGTCGCTGAGTGGCCGCGGGGAACCTTGCCCGGCGCTTCCTGATTACCTAGCTGGTGGTCTGCCAAGCAAAAGGACATTCTGACCATGCGGCTTTTCGCCGGCGTAATCTGGCTCGCAACGATCGTTGGCATCCTGTCGCCGGCGCAGGCGGAGGTTCGCATTCTCGCCAGCCCGGGCGGCCAGGTCGGGCCGTTCCTCGATCTGTTCGAGCAGATGCGCGATTCCGGCCAGCGCGTCGTGATCGACGGGCCGTGCCTGTCGGCCTGCACGCTGGTGCTGAGCATGGTGCCAAGCAGCCGCATCTGCGTCACCCGTCGCGCCATCCTCGGATTTCATGCCGCGCGCTCGATCGACCGCCGCGGCCGGATGTATGCCGCGCCGGAGGCTTCGGAACTGGTGCTGGAGGCTTATCCGGCCCCGGTGCGGAGCTGGATCGTCCGCCGCGGCGGCCTGACCTCGCGGCTGTTGCTGCTGCGCGGCCGCGAACTGGCGGCGATCTATCCGTCGTGCCGGTGAGCGAGAGATGAGCGTAACTCAGTTCAGGACGCCGACAACCGATGGCGGGACGAGGTCCCTCCCCGTCATTGCGAGCAAAGCGAAGCAATCCATGTCGCAACGAAGAAAGTGTGGAATGCTTCGTCACTTCGCGCCTCGCAATGACGAATTCAAAGCTCACAGTTCGTAGGATGCGTTGAGCCCTTCGCGAAACCCATCATCTCGGCAAATCGCACTTGATGGGTATCGCTTCGCTCCACCCATCTTACACGGTTCCGACCAAATCAGCCTTCCGGCCGGCAGTTGACCATCCAGGGAATGCCGAACTGGTCGATGCACATGCCAAATCCCTTCGAGAAGAAGGTTTTTGCGAACGGCATGTCGATGCTGCCGCCCTCGGAAAGCGCCTTGAACCTGCGCTCGGCGTCGGCGGGATCATCGATCATAAGCGACACCCTGAACCCCTGCGGCTTGTTGAAACGCCCGGGCGGCGCGTCGGACGCCATGATCACCGCGCCATCGATCGATATCCGGCCGTGCATGATCTTCTTCTGCCATTCCGGCGGCGACGGCATATCCGCCGGCGCCGCTTCGTGCGTCAGCATCATCTCGATTTTTCCGCCGAGCGTCTTTTCGTAGAACTTGAACGCCGCCTCGCAATTGCCGTTGTAGAACAGATAGGGATTGACCTGCATCGCTTGCTCCTTGGGGGTTGAGGTTTCCGGGGTTCGGCTATTTCTCGCTGAGCCTCTTCAGATTGGCCAGACCCTTTTCAAAATCCTTGCCGATCATGCGGTCCATGTTCATGAACACCTGCATCACCTTGGACATGAAGGGCGCCGGGCCGTGCATGACCCAGTTGATGCCAGTCGTTCCGCCGGCGGCATCGCCTTCGGGCTGCATGGTGAATTCGGCGGTGTTGTGCGCCTCGAACGGCTTGAAGAAATCGAGCTTGATGACGACGGTCGAGGGCGAAGCGGCCTCCAGAATCTCCATGCGGCCGGAGCCGACATTCTTGTTGCCTTGCCATGCATAGACGGCGCCCTTGCCGCTCTGGCTGCCGCTGTAGCTGCGATTCATCGCGGGATCCCTGTTTTCCCAGGGCGACCAGGCGGTCCATTGATGAAAGTCTGATATCAGCGGGAAGATTTTCTCCGGCGGCGCTTTCACCACCGCCGCGCGCCGGACACTGAACGTATCCGGCTTGGTGGCGGCGAGGATCAGCACGATGGCGATCGCGATGGCAAGAATGACGGCGATGATGGCAATGATCTCGAACATGGAATGCTCCGTTATCGGTGAATGGTCGGCAAGCTAACTCAGCGGCGTAACGGTATTAAGGCGCGCAAGCTTCCGTTGCGCAACCACAGCCCGCCCCATAGCATCAGGCCCAGATAGAACCCGAACAGGATGTGGGTGAACAGCGGACTGCCGATGCGCAGATGCGAGGCCATCGCGCCGCCGAGATTGCCGGTCATCAGGATCGCGCCGAGGATCGAGGTCGGCGGAATCGCATAGAGCACAGTGCAGGCCACGGTGATGACCCCCAGGCTTCGCGCCAGGCTTTCGCTCGAACCGTAACCGATCCTGTCCATGGTTTCGGTGACAATCGGCCACGGCACCAGCTTGACGGCGCCATCGAGCAACATGAAAACAATGACCAGACCGCTGAGAACGCGACCCAGCCAGAGCGCGGATCGGGAGACCGGCGCGGTTTCGGCGGTCACGGGCATGGCTTCGGCCACTCCGGCATTTCGCGTATTCATCTCTCGTCCCCTCTTTGGTCGTTGATGACCTGGAGACGAACGGAGGCCGCGCGAATCGACAGCGACTCATTATTTTATTTTTTCGAGATTTTTGAACCGCGCGGCGCTGAGTCGCGCATCAGGCGGTCGAGATGCATGCGGATATGGGCGGCCTCGGCGGGCGTGTTGGCAAGCGCGATGGC
>Ga0302320_10015880_pt1 | contig 15422 bp, 21 predicted proteins | sample Bog_T0_3_FD_202130 | JGI IMG/M metagenome (GOLD analysis project Ga0302320, IMG submission 202130) | Peat permafrost microbial communities from Stordalen Mire near Abisko, Sweden - Bog_T0_3 | ecosystem: Environmental > Terrestrial > Soil > Wetlands > Peat | place: Sweden: Abisko, Stordalen Mire... | reverse complement strand
GTTTTTCAACATTACGCTGCCAGTTTAACCGAACCGGTTGAGGCGTCAAGTGCGAAGTCAGATGGCGCGAAGTCGGATGGTCAGCTTTTACCGCGATTAGCTTTTATTGGGTTCTTCGCTATTTTTTGCGGAATGACCGAATCGCCGCAAACCGCTGAAATTGCGGTATCCTCGAAGCATTACGCAAACTTGTTCCGTTGCCGACAGGAACGGCAGTCCATGGATTCATTGGAATTTCTTCAGAATAACAACACATACCCGCATTGCAACTGCTCAATGCTCAATGCGGGTATGTGATTTTTACAGCCCGCTGGTCAATTTGTCGAGCTGGTAAATCCGCCATGTCTAATTCAACCACCATAATCGCACACATCCAAGCAAAACGCGGGGACGTGGTTTACCGTGCCCGCGAGCAATCCGCTTTGAGATCGCCATGCCACCGAAATTAGCGAACCTTTTGTTGGCCTCGATTCTTCGCAATCTTATTGCTTTTTCTGCACGTAATTGTTCAAAGAGAAGAAGCCACCATTACCCAGAGGCGTCATCGGATGGAGAGACGTTTTTCCCCTGGGCGTCAAATTGACGCTCGTAGTCGGTGGCGCATTCAGGGCAGAGGCTATGGGAGAACAGAATGTCGGAATGCTTGTAAAGGTAGGTTTCCACCTGCTCCCAATAGCCCTTGTCGTCGCGGACGCGTTTGCAGGAGGCGCAGATGGGCAACATGCCGCGCAACGTGCTGACTTGATGAGTGGCCGCAGAAAGGCGCTGGTGCAATTGAAGCTGTTCCAGTGCGGCCTCTTTTTGCTGGCGAATGTCGCGGGCAATGGAAGAGGCCCCAATGACTTCCTGACGGGCATTCAGAATGGGAGAAATCGTGATGGACACGGGAACTATCTGGCCATTCTTGTGAAGGCGCTCGGTGTCGTGAATGCTTATGGTTTCGCCACGGCGGATGCTCGCCAGGATATCGAGCAGTTCATCCCGGCGATTCAACGGGAACAGTCCCACGGTGGAGTGGCCGCTGATTTCCTCGGCACTATAGCCAAACAGCCGTTCGGCCGCAGGGTTCCAACTGGCAATCTTGCTGTCCAAGTCCGAGCCAAAAATGGCGTCTTCGCTGGATTCGACAATGGCGGCCAGATACTGCATGGCACCTTCCGCGCGCCGGCGCAGGCGGCGTTCCTGGGCCGCTTCCAATTCGCGTTCCAAGGCAGGAACCAACCGGGAAAGATTTCCCTTCAAAATGTAATCGCTGGCGCCGGCCTTCATCATGTCCACCGCCTTGTCCTCACCAAACACACCGGAAACGATTATAAAAGGCAGGTCTAAACCTTGGTCACGAGACAGCTTAAGCGCCTCCGGACCGGTGAACCGTGGCAGCACATAATCAGAAATGACGGCATCCCAAACCCGGCTTTTCAAGGCGGCGAGGAATTCTTCCCGAGTCTCCACACGCTCAAAGACCGGCGTATAATTTTTTTGCTTCAATTCCTCCAGCAACAAAAGCGCGTCGTTTTCGCTGTCTTCGACAAGTAGAATCTCAATGATGTAATTCAAAACAACCCTTCTCCCAAGTTGTAACACATTGCCACACAATTCCTTTGTGTCAAACGGCAACTTGCCGGTTTCTCCACAAAAAACGATCTGTGAAACAAAAAAAAAACGCGCTGGTTGGGACCCCATGACGCAAAGACGCAAAGACTTGTGATTGGGAATGTTTTCAAAATGACGTTGGAGCGCGCCCGTCCCCGGGCGCAGCAGACATGAAACTGACAGGCCCGTTTAATTGTTGGAAACCGTCGGTTAAGCGACATTGCTGCGGCCGAGGAAGGCCCGCGCTCCGTAGTTTGAAAACACGCCGCAAGTTTTCTTATCGGTTATGACGGTTTTTTTTTCATCCGGCGGCAGCCGTCACTGCCCGGGCTTTGCCCACCAACAGCCCGGAAACAAATTTACTTGGCGCATTTCGGTTTTACATGACGTCCTTGTTTCGTTACACCATGCGCCCACGTTTCCATGAACGAAGTTCACATCCAGAAAATTGCCCGCCAGCGGGGGATTGGCACGCCCAAATCAACGGACGAGACACCGGCCGGCGGAGGGGTACGGCGGCATTGAACAAAAACATGGTTGGAAAACTGAAACCAAACCAGGCGGCAGATCAAAACATTCATGAAAGATAAAAAACAGTCGAAATCCAAGCGGGACGAACAGGCCAAGATGCTGGAATTGTTGAGAACAATCCTGCCAAAGGTGGCCCCAGACCCGGCGCTCGCGGAAAGCATCTATTCTGCCTTCGAAGCAGAACTGCGCACAAAGAACCGCGCTCACTCCTTTGAAAAATTTTGCGACCGCATCCCGTTGCCGGATTTGGAACCGAAATCGCTGGAGGAAGTGAAGCTCCAACTGGCCTCCGGCTTTGGCGATGCGGACGTGGACATCCAGCCCGATGAAGAAGGAAAATCGGTGTCGGTGGATGTGTCACTGCCGGACGGAACACAGTTCCACAGCCGGATTCCTGTGCGCCCCTTGGCGCCCGAAGGCAGCGATGAGCAGGAGATCACGCTCAAATTCGTGCCGTTCCCCGTTAGTCTGCCCGGCGATCCTGAATTAATCTGGGCGATGGGCAAGCACGAGAATCTTACCAGCGACGAGGCGGCCATTGCCCTCACGAAAATCGAGGATGATTTCTGGGCGTCGAAGGCCGGACAAAAATTGCTCCGCGACCGCGTGGAACGCAGTTTCCCGGAATTCATCGCGCGTGTGCCGGCGGGATTGCTGGGCGACAGCGGTCTGAAGCGCCACTACAAATTGCCCGAGGCGGTTAAAATTCTGCGGGTCAAACGCATTAAAGTTTGACTGACCAGACTCTGCCCTTTCTTGGCTGCCGGCCTGTAAGTGATGGAAACGCCCTGTTTTGTGACCCTGTTACGGAAATCAGGCACCTTCATCCGAAACAATGTAAAAAACCATGTAGGAGAAGCAAGAACTGGCGGTGTAAAAACGCGCGCGAGTTGAGAACAATTTGAATCGCTTTGTCCATTTTTGGCTGTTTACCAATCGCGCTGCATGACCAGGGACGGTGGTTTAACACCAGCTTAATAATGTCGTAACAGGGCATTAAACTCACTGGCAGCCGCCAACCTTGTAGAGCTTCCCGGCGTTCGTGAAGGCAAACCAGACGACTGGCGTCGTGCTGACAGGCGCGGCGCTGGTGGTCGTTAGGGTTAGGTTCGTGACCACAATGGTCGGAATCGTGAATTGGGCATTACTGGCCACACTCGCCACACGTGCGCCATTGACCCAAAAATCAAGCAGGTCGCCGGTTTGAATGTTGTTTCCAATGATCTGCTCGACAACCTCAGTCGCGGTTGGATTCGTCACGATGAGGCTGGCGGTGGACGCGTAATTCAATGCGGGCGGATTGGCGAAAAACCCGCCGGCGATGATCACGCTGTAATAGGCTGTCAAATTAGGGGTGCCAGTGTTCAGATTGTATAGGCCGCAGAAGTTGTCTGCCAGTGAGGGTCCAGTCAACGGGGGGAGATTTTCGAAAACTGTCACGCCAGCGAAATTTAATGAGTAAAACATCTGCGATGCGTTGCCAAAATACAATCGGCCAGCGTTGTTTCCCTGTGGCAGGATGTACATGTCTTCATTGGTGGTGAAAAACTGGTGGTAATATTGGCCGCCACCGAAATAGGTTGAACCATTGGTTGATTTCAAGAACAGCGAGCCGCCGTTGATCGTTACGCTGTTCGTTCCCATGCTCGTGCTGTTGGGACCATTGGTGACGTTGAGGGTGGCGCTGGCGTTGTTTGTGACCAGGCCGGATGGAAATGGCGCAGTGTAAATGGTCACCAGCGGCTGATTAGTGGGCATGGAATCGCGCCCAATTGAGACTGAATAATATCCCAGGACATTGGTGGAATTGCTGTAGAGCGACTGACCAGATGCGACAGCCGCTAGATTGGAGCAGAGCACGCTGATCGGGGTGGTGAAGTTTGTCCCATCAATGCTTGAGACGGACGCGCCGGCCGGAACAAGGATGGTCCCATTGGCGTTGGTGTAATACCCGGTCCATGTGTTGTAAACCACGCCCTGAAAGTTTGTGGCGAGCCCGCTGCAATTGGTTACCCACAACGCCGAATAGCTCGCACCCTGAATGATCGTCTGCAACGGGATTCCGGCCAGGCTAAAGCCGAGAGCATTCACGCTGCCAATGGCGTTGAGCGCAGGCTGTGAGCCGCCCAGGTTGACGAGGGTGCCGTTGGCGGTACCCACGATCTCGCGATACCAGTTCGTTGTGTAAATGCTGGTTGGAATCCAAACAAATGAGCCGAGAGGCGGAGTGGTGTTGACGGGTGAACCGATGCCGTAGTCGTCAGTCCACACAGCGGGGAATTGCGCCTTGGAAGAATCGTAATAATTCACGCCCTTGTTGTAAGACGCGAAAATCCAAAAGTTTGAGGCGGTGTTTAAATATGTGATTTGAGAGCTGTTCTGAGTGGCGTTGGAATAGACACCAAGGGATGGTTCCCAAGTAAAAAGGAGATTGGCGCCAGTGCCGCTGCCACCACTGCCACCGGTGCCGGTCCATCCCGCGCCGTACGTGTAAAAATAATTCGTGTTTTGGTTCCAAACTGTCGTCGCTGTGACCGCCTCGTAAAGCGCGTAAACAATGGTGCCATTGGTGGTGAGGGTTGCGTTGAAGTTTGTAACGGCCGTGGCGTAGAAGGTGCCATTGCTGCCGACACCATTCCCGGATGAGCCTGCGCGAGATGAAGCGGTCCATTGACCTGATTCGCGAATACAACAATCTGCCGCCCCTGCCAGAAAATCGCACTTTGGAGGCCATCGCAAATTTTAAGAACGGACCCTCCGCAAAAAAAACAGCCTCCAGTCGTCCGGAAAACGGACGGCCTGACGGACACACAGGCGGCCAGACAGACGAACTCCCGCACCTGTTCTAATTTATGAGCTACGCCGAACATCTTTCCTCCCTGTCCGCCGTGCGCGCGCTCTCCGAAGGCCACGCGCCGAAACGGGTTTTGAAAACTGAGCCCTTCGTGGACGGCCCTTTCGCGGCCCCGCGCGCGACGTCCACTTGGGAAGATGACAACCCGCCGGTGTACAAAACCAATTTAGCCGCGTCGGACCGTTGCTTTACCGCCAGCTCAACGATCACCGCGTGGGTGGAGGAGTTCCGTCAGCACGTGGGCGCACGTGAATTCAAGACCTCCGAGCTGGCAGATTTTTTGGTGGCGCTCGGCTGGAAGGCGAAGCATCCGCGCCCCGGTGCCAGTGATTTGCTGCGCCGGTTGAGTTGGGATTTGCCCAGGCGCAAGGCGCTCGTCGAGGCCGTGAGCGAGTCGCGCGGGCGCGGCAGCGACGTGGTTTGGAAGTTTACCAGCGTGACGCTGGACCCAACCTCTAAAACCCAATCATGAGTGCCACCAACTTCATTCTCGAATACGGCGGCTGTCCGGTGGAGTTCGATTTTGGCGCGCACCTGGTGCGCGGGGAATTTGCCACGCGCTTCGCCTCGGAATCGGCCGCGTGGCAGGAGGCCAGAAACGAGGGTTTGAACATCCACCGCTGCCGCGTCGTGAATCTTTATCTGCGGTCTCAACCACAGCAACTGGATTAAATTATGAAACTCATCATCGCCCTGATCACGCTCCCCGGCATTTTCCTTATCTGCGTTATTGGCTGTGCGGCCGCACTGGCCGGCTTTGACCGCGTGGACCGCTGGTGCCAGCGCCAGCTCACGGATGGCCAGGCCGAGGAGGACTCGAAATGATTGCCAATTGCCAATTGCCGATTGCCAATTGTCAGGCCGAACTTCCGGGCATGCCGCCTGGCAACAGCCTGGCTGCGTTGCGCGAGCGCGAGCGGCAGCTTGAACGCGAGGTCGCCGACATGCGGACCACGTTCAATGTTTGCGGTATTATCGAGGACGGTTTCACGGAACTGGCCGTCCAGTTGAGTGAGGTAAAAAAGCAAGTCGCGGAATCAGTGGCCCGTGGTGGCCTCAACCGCCAATCCGAGGTTCGGCCATGAACGCCTGCCCACCCATGGCCAGTGCGGCCCCGCACCAGCCGCCCCTGCGCATCAGCCTGAGCCAGCGTGTGCCGCTGGTGAAGCTGGACACGGTCATCGCCGCGCGCGGGGAAAACGCGGACACCATTTACGCCCGCGTGGAAGACGGCACCCTGCGTTGGGTTTTCAATCTTGCCTCCAATCCCGGTGGCGATATTCGCGACCTGCGTTTCTGGACGCGCGAAGTGCAGGCGTTTGCCGTGGCGGATGATGCCGCCCGCCGTCGTTTGCAGGAGCTGAATCCCGGCGAGGTGATTCAACAGATTTTGGGCGAGCGCAAAAACTTTCATTCCGGCGAAGTCTGTTTGTTGCTCGGCATTCGCCGGCCCACGTTGATGTTGCTGCGCCCGGAACTGAAGGGCGAAGGTCGGCAATTCTTCAGCCGCGCCGGCATTGAACAATTTCTTAAACGGAGGCTGCAATCATGAGCAACTGCGTTACAGCCACCACACATTTTCCCGGCGGTGTCACCAGTCCCGACTGCTTAAGTTCGAGAAACGCGGAGCTTGTTGCCCCGCGCACCGCCGGGATCTCTTTGCAGAGGGCCATCATTGAAAAATCATTATGAAAAACTCTTCCACAAAATCCACCGCCCATGTTGCGGGTGAGCCAGCGACGACAATGCCGGCCCGCAAATCAGGCAACCTCACCGCGCCGGCGTCGCTGTCCGGCGCGGACACTCCTGCCCGTGTGCCCCTGGCCCGATTTCCGGTTGACCGGGAAATCCTGCTCACGCTCGGCGCCATCGTCACCAATCAGCAGATGGCCGGCTTGCTCGGGGATGAGCGCGAGGAATTGACCGGGCGCGCGGTGCTGGCCGGGATCGTTCTGGCGCTGGTTGAAATTCTGCCCCAATCCCAACTGCACGCCGTCCTGATCCAATGGGAAATTGACGCCATCAAATTTGCTGAACTATTAGACCTCGCCGGTTACGACGTTAACGACCCCAAAGTCCAAAACATCATCGAAGCATGAAAACTCTGAACGCACAAGCCAAGCAACGCATCCAAGCTGCCGCAAGGAATCGGTGGGCCAAAATCAAAGCCGCTCGCGTTCCGGCGCAGACTGAGCAGTCATCCACCGAAAATATGGCGGCGGTTTCCCAACCGCCGCTACGGGAGTCGCCGGTGCTGGTGAAGGGCACTTGGGATGGCGTGCGCCGCTGGCTCAACGCCGCGAAAATGTTTGAGCAGAGAAAACTCTTTTCCCAGGTCATGGTGGGTTTTGAACTGCTCGCATTGCACAAGGCGCACGGGGTGGAAAATGGCAAGAAAACAGTCGTTGTGCCGCACAACCTTTCCCAAAGTGGGAAAGGTGATGCTAATACTGATATCGGCGGTTTAAGCGTTGCTGATAGTTGGGAAGCCATCTGCGAACGCGAAACGGGCATCAGCCGCAACACCGGTTACCGCTACATGGACATGGCCAAGGTGGCGACGCCGCGGTTGAAATTGTTTCCGGCGCTGAAAAACTTTGACCCGTTCAAGGAATCGCTCCAGTCGCTCAAACCCGCCGTTCAGGAGGCGCTGCAAACGGCGGTGAAGAAATTGACGGACGGCAAAACCCAGGGCGAGTTTTTTGACGAGCTGTACAAGCAGGGCGGCAAGGGTGCGGGCCGCGATCCGGGCTGTGATGGCACCAAAAAGAAACTGACCTTGAGCGAGGAAGCCGCATTGAGGCAGGAACAAGCCCGGCTGGATTGGCAGGCTTGCTGGAAGGCGCTGACCGCCTATGGCGACAAATTTGTGCTGTTGACCGACGAAGACGCCATGGCACAGGTCGCCACGCTGGAGCAGGTTTTAAACGCCCGCCAAGCATGGCTTAAGCAGCCGTTAAATGAGCGCAATCCAAAAGCGATTGCCGAGATGCTTTTTCAAGCCTCAAAATGAACACCACCCTCATCCCTACCACCGAGATTGCGGAGTTTCTGCGTTTGCCTGACGACGTGCGGCAGGAGGTGGAACTCTGGCTGGAGCAACTGGCCGGCGTGGCCAAGCCCATTCAGAAGAGCCTGGCGGCCGTGGCCGCGCGCATGGGGGTGAGCGTGAAGACCGCCCGGCGCAAATACGATGCCTGGCGCCGCGCGCGGCATTGGCGCGCGCTGGTGAATAAATCCAAGCTGCCGAATGACCGGAGCCTGGACCGCGAATTCATCGCGTGGTGGCAGGGCCTCTGCAAACAGAATGGGCGCAAGTGCAAGCCGGCGTACCGTGAATTTGTGCGCCGGTTCAAGGCGGGCGAGCCGATCCCCGGTTTGCCGGCCGCGTGCGACCGCCGCACGCTGCCGCACGGGTTTGGCTATGACAATCTCATGCGGCATCGTCCGTCGGATTTTGAATTAATGGCCGCGCGCCAGGGGCGCAGCGCCGCCGCCGATTTTCGTCCGAAGCTGGCTATGACGCGCGTGGGCATGAGCGTGGGACAGCGGATTATTTTCGACGATCTCTGGCACGATTTCAAGGTGGTCACCATGGGCCAGCGCCGGCCCATGCGGCTGCTCCAGTTGCACGCGCACGATTTGTTCAGCGCCTGCAATTTCGCGCGCGGGCTCAAGCCGCGCCTGGAGGATGAGGCCACCGGCAAGAGCGTGGGCCTTAAGGAAAATGAAATGGTTTTCCTCGTGGCGCATGTGCTGGCCGAGTTTGGTTTTCACCCGGACGGTTGTGTCTTAATGGTTGAACATGGCACCGCAGCCATTCGTGAAGAATTGGAACGCGTTCTGTTCGACCTCACAGCCGGCCGGGTGACGGTCGAGCGTTCGGGCATTGAAGGCGTGGCCGCGTTTGCCGGGCAGTACGGCGGCGTGAGCAAGGGCAATTTCCGGTTCAAGGCTTCGCTGGAATCTTCCGGCAACCTCATTCACAACGAGACGGCGGACCTGCTGCGGTTCCCCGGCCAGACCGGCAGCAATTCCCGCGTGAACAAACCGGAGGAATTGCACGGGCGCGAGCGCCATGCGGACACGCTTATCAAGGCATGCGAGGGGCTGCTCCAGGTGATGTCGCCCGAGCGCGCCGCCGCGCTGCGCCTGCCGTTCCTGGAAGCGAACAATGCCATGTGGCTGGTGAATGAAGTGATGGAGCGCATCAATTGCCGCAATGAACACGAACTGGAAGGCTGGCTGGAGGCGGGTTTGACCACGATGGATTTTGAACTGCCGGACATCGGCATCATTTCCGCGCAAAAGTTTCTGACCCTGCCGCCGGAAAAACAGGCCACCGTGCAGGCCGTGGGCACGCCGGTGCCGCGCAAGATGTCGCCCCGCGAAGTGTTTGACCAGGGCCGGTCGCGGCTCGTGCGGTTGCGGCCCGAGCAGACGGCGCTGCTCCTGAAGGATGTGGCGGGGCGCGAAGTCACGGTGGGCAGCGACCATCTCATCACGTTTGAGGACGCGGCCATATCGCCTGCGCCGCTGCGTTTTCTGGCGCATCATTTCGCGCCGGGCGACACGTTCACGGCGGTGGTGAATCCCATGTCGCCGCACGCGGCGCACCTGTTCAACGCGCGCGGCGGCTGGGCGGGCGTGGTGACCGCCTGGCAGACGATCAGCCGCGATGACGTGGCCGGCCTGAACCGTCAGCTCGGCCAGGCCCGCAAGGTGGAAGCCGAACTGCTCCAGCCCCTGGCCGCGACCGGCGCGAAGATCATCAAACAGCGCATTGACGACGCGCAACACAACGCCGAAGTCATCGGCGCCGACGCCAAGCGCCAGAAAGCCAACCTCAAAAAGTTTGAAGGGGAGGCTTCTGATCTCCTCGACGTGGCGGCACCTCGTGAGAGTGCCGCTGATTCATCAATAAACGATTTCAGCGCCGACGCGCTGCTATAGACCACAACAAAACACGAAGGGCAAACATGACTGACACTAAACCCCATCCGAAAACCGACCCCCTCATTGAACCATTGGTCACGCCGGTTGACCTGGACCTGATGCAAAACGATGGCGACACGGTCCGCGCCAGTTGGAATTATTCCGCTGACAATATCCGCACCAACACGGCGCACATGAAGCCCGAAGAGACCGAGGCGCTCCTCTCGCTCTTCCGTTGGTGTATAGACCCGCGCCATCCCATGCGGCAGGAAGATGCCGCCGCACGCCTGGGCTGCTCGGCCCAGTTGATCTATCAGCTCATGACCGGGAAATATCGCAACCCGGACAAATCGCTGAAAGGGCCGTCCACGGACTTCATGAAAAACGTGCGCGAGTTCCTTTCGCTGGAGGCCAAGCGCTTCGCCCTGGGTAAGACGGAGTTTGTGATGATTCCCACGGCCCGGAAGATCATCACGGCGCTGGACCTCGCACGCGAGAGCCAGAGCATCGTGTTCATCTACGGGCCGTCGCACATCGGCAAAACGTGGGCGGCGGAGCTGCATTACACGCCCGCGAACAACCACGGCAAGACGATCTATTGCCGGATGAAGGCCGCCAGCGGCCTGGGCGGCATGGTCAAGGCCATGGCCATCGCGGCCGGCATCAGCGGCAAGTCCAACACCGCCGACCTGATCCGCCGGCTCAAGGATGCCTCCGGGCCGAACACGCTGTGGATTCTGGACGAGGTGCACCTCCTGGCCAACACGTACCGCAAGGGCAGTTTTTTCGCGTGCATGGAAGTGATTCGTGAAATCTACGACGAGACCGAATGCGGCGTGGCGCTCATCTTCACGATCCTGGACGACGTGAAGGCCGCCAGCCAAAAGGAACTTCAGCAGCTCTGGCGGCGCGGCGTGCATAAGGTGCCGTTGCCGGTCATGCCCACGAAGGGCGACATCGCCGCGATCCTGGCCGCCGCCGATCTGGAGTTTCCCGACAAGAAAATGGAAGTGGTGGTCGGCGGCGTCGTGGAACAGCCGTACGAGATTTTGCGGCAGCAAGCGAAGTTGAACGGGCTGAAGGCCATCACGGAGCGCCTCCGGTACGCGCGCAAGCTGGCCACCAAGGCCCACGCGCGGCGCGTGACCTGGGACCATGTGGTTGAGGCGCATCTCATCATCGAAAAGCAGGCGCAGCAGGAAGGGGAATGGTCATGACCTTGCTCGAAGCCATTTCGCCGACCGCGCGCGAGCTGCTGAAAGTGGAACCGCACTGGTTTGTCATCCAGTCGCCGGGCCGGACGTTTTCGCTGCTGGCCAATCCACATCGCAAGCCCAAGCTGCCGGTGGGCTATCGATTTAAAGGCCCGTTTAAAACTCGGGAAACGGCTGTTGTGAAGTCATTAAAATGGGAATTGGAGACGAGGCCATAAAACCAGCGATCGCGGATCCACAACATAACGTAACACACGCTCTGGAACCTGGACATGAAATTGACATGGCAAGAAAAGCAGTCGCGGCTTGATTGGGCGCGCCGCAATGCCGCGAAGGTCCGCGAAGCGAACCGCCTTTACCGGCTTGGAAACTGGGACAAGGTCACTCGCCAGGCCCGTGAGCGGATGCGCCGCTTCCGCTCCAGGATGGCGAAATCTAAACGTAACGGCGGTACCGCGATCGAAACGATATCCGGCCGCTAGTACATAACGCAACACGGCAGCCATCACCAGAGCAGCTTCAACCAAACATAACGCAACAATAGACCTGGAATTAAATTATGATCAGCACCACCGAAAATCTGGCCAGCGGCACCGCCGCTAAAAAATCCCGCGTCACACGCGAAGTCATTCCCATTAAGGACCGCGCCACGGCTGAGGCCGTGCTGCTGGACATCGCCGGGACCATCAACGAGCAGCGCGCCATCAACGCCAGGATGGATGCCGAGAAACTGGCCATCACAAAGAATTATCAGGATGCGCTGGCCTTGTGCGAATTGCAGCTCGCCAACATGCTCGCCCGGCTGGAGGATTACGCCGACCGCAACCCGGAGATATTCCCCAAGGACCGCAAGTCCGTGCAATGGCCGGCCGGGAAGTTCGGTTACCGCACCGACACGCCGAGCCTGTCACCCATCAACCGCACCTTCACCTGGGCGAAAATCCAGGCCGTCATCGCCGTGAAACACATGCGCAAATTTCTGCGCCTGAAAGTGGAGGTGGATAAAGACGCCATCCTCGCCCGTTGCGGCACGGTGGAAAAGCCCACGAAGTTCCAGACGCGCACCCTGCCGGCGCTCGGCCTGAAGATCGTCCAGGCCGAAAAGTTTTTCGTGGAACCGGATTTGACCAAGGTGCAATCGTGAATGAAGACAAAACCCTTGGAGAAATCTGCGCCGGCATCGGCGGCTTCGGACTCGGCTTCGAGCAAGCCGGATGGAAAACCATCTGGCAAATCGAACTCGACGATGTCAACCGGACTGTGCTTGCCGATAGATTTCCTGACGCTGCGCAGTTCAAAAACATCAGAGATTGGCGATCATATTCCCTGCCCAAAGTTTCCTGCATCGCTTTTGGGTTCCCTTGCCAGGACCTCAGCCTCATGGCAAACGTTGCGCGAGATAAATCGGGACGCGGTCTTGCGGGACAGCGCAGCGGGCTGTTCTTTCCAATCATGGAAATCGTCCGCCATCTTCGGCCCGAATGGGTGGCAATTGAAAATGTGCCGGCCTTGCTCAGTTCAAACAATTGCGAAGACTTTCAGGCGGTCATCCGGGAACTTGCCCTCAGCGGGTATGTGGGATTCTGGCGCGTGCTTAACGCTCAATATTTCGGAGTGCCCCAAAGACGCAAGCGCCTCATCCTGGTCGCGGGTCTTGGACGCCACCCCTCAATGGACTTCCTGGCTGACGCCCAGCCAGTGGAGAACCTACCTAGCGCGTTTGGATCGGAACGCTTCTGCGCGCCGGCGGATGCTTGGGCTGGCTATACTCTTACGGCTCCAACGAAAGGTACCGATCCTCGACACGGAAAAACTTCCTCACGGTACAATATGGGCAGTGAACTTTTCATTGCTGAGGAAAACGGATGGGATCAGATGCTTGAGCGGCAGCGAGAGATTGAGTTACATGGGCTTCGATCCGGGCTGGATGCGTTCAACCTTGAAGAGGCTTATGCCGCTGGCAATGCATTCCCCCCCCCAATGGCGAAATGGATTGCTGAAATTTTGAACCGATCATGATCACCCAGCCAGACATGATTGAGAGCAAGCCGGCCAATCCCACCGGCAAGCAACTGGTCATACACGCCTGCGAATGCGGCCGCGCCCATCATCTGACCGTGGGCCATTATGACCGCATGCTTTTGAAGTGTGGCCGGATGATGTGGGCGCTGCAACCCAAGCGCAACGGCCCGCTGGTGATGTTCCCCTGGCCCGGACCGCCGATGCCCGCCCGCGAACTCGCGCAAAAGGAATCCGACGAGCGCGAGGAAGGCTGGCAGGCAGGAAGGTGGTCGGCATGACTAAAGGCCAGCGCATCGCCTTGCAGGCCGATTGGTGGCCAGCCGCCTGCCGTAAACAGGGCTGGAAAACCAGCGACCGGGATTTGCGTTTGCGCGTCTGCATGTGGGCCGTGAGCCTGCCCGATCCCACGCAACATTCGTTGCTGGAAGCCATCCGCTCAGACCGCCAGCCCGCGCGCTGGATTGAATCCACGAACGATCTCGATAACAAGGCTGACATTGATGCCGTGAAGGCGTGCCTGGGAATGCTGGCTGACAACGTGGCCAAGACGGGCGAGGTCGGTCAGCAGCAGTTCGGCAGTGCCCGTCGCAAGCGCGATGTCATCCGCTCCCACCTAAAGTGCCTGGGGCTGTTTGAAGATAATCCGCGCCGTTATCTGTCATCGCTGGTGGATGACATGTTCAACCGGTACCGGCACGCCGGTGAGGCGGATTTAACCATCCGCGATTTGACCGACGATGTTCAAATATATCTGGACCGCAAAACCCGGTTGCCCAAGGAAGGTCCGAGCCAGCTTGACCGGCTCGTCATGCGGTTGGCGGCGGTCGTTAATCAAAAGCGAAATCAAAACGCGCTGGTCGCCGCCTACAGCCATTTGCAGGGCACGGAGCCATTAACCATTCACGAGATGAAAATCACAGCGGGCGTCCATTGTGAATGTGTCATTTGCGCCAAGCGCCGCGCAGCCGGCCTGGCGCCGATTCTGCCACCTCCGCCAGCGGAAGAGAATTGGACTGATTTTGACCCTGAGCGGGAAGCCAACCCGTTTTAAAACCGCACCCTGCCAAAACCATGAATAATTTACCCCCCCCCCGAAAATGGCTAGGAAACGCCATCGCGGAATTATTAAGCGGTTGGACGGTTCAGCCGTGCGCTTTGCGTTGGATCGCCGGGACGGCCTGCACGTGCGCCGGGGACGGCGGCGGAAGGAACGGATCATCAGTTGGCAAACTTTGCTTGACCTGGCTGAAGGCCAAATCCGAATGAATTTGCTTTAACCAAACAATGTGGCCTGCCCGTGCTGATACACGGGCAGGCCGCGATAACCACACAGGAGATGAAGTCCTATGTCGAAACCGAGCGCGGAAAATCAACTACCGGACTTTTCCGGTCAATCAAAAATTATGTTCTACAGCGAGGGCAATCCTGCCGCGATGCTGGTGACCAACCGGGCCGGACGGCGCAAGTCCTCCACCATGACCTTCGCCACCGCCGAGGCCGCGCTCGCCTGGTGCCGGAAACATCTGGCCGTTATGGTCTATCTGCCGATGAATTTGGCGCGAAATTAAACGCATGTGGTGCGTTCATGAAACCCAAAAATTACCAGCGCATTAAGCAGCCGACCCCCGTCGAATTAAGAGACGCCTGCCTGAACTTTTTGCGCACGAAATTCTACGCCCATCCCGGCGATGATAAATGCTTTGCCCAGGATCGCAGCCGGCTGCTGGCGTGGGTAGTTCTTTGGCCGGCTTCCTGGCTCAATGGCAAGGGCGTCACGATCCACGGCGACCGCTACCGGGAAATCTTCATCAAGACCTTCATGAACGCCGCCGCGCACCTGGAATCCAAGGTCAAATATCGGCCCGCTTACCTTCGCCAGGTCATCCAAAGCCATTTTAAAATTCACGGTGAAGAATACTACGACGAGGCCAAGTCCCTCCGCAACCAGGTCGAATCAATCATGCTCTTGGTTGGCAAGGCCGGCCCGAAAGAAGCCGACCCAGTAAAAGAACTGGCTGCCGCGCGAGAAATTCTGACCGCTTTAAAGCCCAAGAAAGCACCCCTTAAAACCGGTTTAAACAACCAGCTCAACCTTTTCGGCTGACATGGATTCTTTCCCAAAGCTATTCAAATATGCCGGTTTAGACCTAATGCCTTTCGGGAATTCAAGTAGGTAGGACAGTATTTGTCCAACTTCCTATGGTAGAAGGGGACATGAAAAAAAATCTTTTGTGCGGCGCCGCCAACTTCGGCTGAGGTTCCAGCCGGTTTTC
>Ga0302320_10015875_pt1 | contig 15427 bp, 17 predicted proteins | sample Bog_T0_3_FD_202130 | JGI IMG/M metagenome (GOLD analysis project Ga0302320, IMG submission 202130) | Peat permafrost microbial communities from Stordalen Mire near Abisko, Sweden - Bog_T0_3 | ecosystem: Environmental > Terrestrial > Soil > Wetlands > Peat | place: Sweden: Abisko, Stordalen Mire... | reverse complement strand
TGAATTGCATTTTTTTTCCATTAATTTTTATAACTTGAAGAAATTATTTAAAGAATATTTTTGATTAAGTAAATCGAGCTTTTTGATTTAAAATTTTAATAAAAAAAAATTTTGTTGTTCCAAAAATAATAAGTGATGAGGAAAAATTAAAAAAAATTCAAAATTTTAAAAAATTTATATTTAATTAATTTTTTAAATTTTTAAGATATTTAATTAATAAATATTATTGAATTAGTATGTGGAAAAAAAAAAAAACTTGAGCGAAATTATAGAAAAAAATATAGACATTCATTAAATTCAAAATAAATAAAATAGCTTTTTTTCAAAATTTTTTTCCTTATAAACCTTAAAACTTAATGAATCCATCAGAGGAAAAGGAAAACGAGCTTCTTGGAGCGATCGAAGAAGTAGCTCCTCAAGAAAACATACCTTATGATGAAGAGGATGATGGTATTGAGCTAGAATCTGATAATCAGAATGATGCTGAAAGTAACTTTTTCCCTCATAAATTAAAATTTTCCAAGAGGATCTCGAGAAAAAGCTTCATGAAAGCCAAGACAATGAAAAAAACCTAATAAGTCTCTTTAAAGAGAAAGAAAAGGAAAAGAGGCTTTTAAAGCGTGAATTAAAGCAATTACAAGAGGAAGTGCTTTCTAATGAGATCCAGAAAAACGAAATAATTGATTTTTCTATAGATATTCAAACCCAAAAGGAAATCAACCTTTTGAAGACAAAATTGACTGAAGATCAGAAAAAGAAAGAATCTTTGGAATTTGACCTCGAGGAATTAAAGAAAACGCAATATTCGCATGCGACCTCTGCGAAGACTTTAAAGATTTTCAATGATGTGGTTGAGGAAAATGAGGAATTGGAGAAATTCATTAGGACAGAGTATTATGAAACTGCCCATGAAATGATTCATGCATATAAAATGTTGGCTGAGGATTTGAAACATGAGATCAGTCAAATCGAACAGGCGAAAGAAGATCTTGAAACTGAACAGAAAAAAGCTAGGGAAAGTTCATCTGATCTTCGAAGACAAATATCCGTATGAATAAACCGAATTTCTAAATTATAAAAGAGAAATTATTAGGAAGTGAAATCCAGAGAACATAAATTACAGGAGGATCTGGAACTTCTGAAAGCCTCGAAGGCCATTTAAAAGAAAATTAAGAAGAAAAAAAAACACAAATTTTGATTAGAAAAAAAACCCCTTTGTTTTCTCTTAATTTTTATTCTCATTTTAATTAAAAAATCTCAAAATTAAACCTCGTTTTTCCATGGCAGAGGACTTTTCGCTTTCAGACAATGGGGCTGATATTCAGAAGAAAATGCCTATTTCACCCACATATCTTGGGATTACTCAATTAAGTAAGAAAAAAGACCTTTCTTTCAAATCAAGTAACGTTTTTCTCTAAAAAAGACTTAATAAATTCTGATCAAGTCCAATCCTTTTCTCAAAACTTCTCCGAAAACCAAATCATCAAAAGAGCCGATATTCAAAGAACCATAGTCAATTTATCCCATAGAGAAGAAATAGCCTGTAGTACCCCCAAAGCCTCCTTAAATCAAACCTCAGATCAATATTCTCTTGATAAGGAAATCGCTGGGAATTTGAACACTTTCTTCGAAAACAATAAATTCAGCAAGTAAAAAAAAAGCTCTTAAATTCTAAATTTCCTTCATATTTTATTGTTTCTTTCATTGAATTTTCTATTTCAACTATATTTTCATTAAAATCTCAAACATTTTTCCTTAATTTTCTGTTAAATTTCTTCATTTTTTCTGAAGTTCGGATAATTCCAAGGCTCAATATAGTATTTCAGATAAGCATCAAAGTCGTCAAACCAATGAAAACCAGACTGCCAAGCCTAAATATGCCAGTGGCGCTATCAATATCCTTCAAAGATATAAGATTTTAAGCCAGGCATTTAAAAATTTCCGCAATAGAACCTATTTCCGAAAACCTCAATATCTCACTCCTGAGCATTATGAACTCCTTAGTGATTATTCATCTTTCCCCAAAAAAACCTCTCGATTTAAAAATAAACTCTCATATTTCCTCGATGAAAACTTCATGCCTTATAAAAGACCTCAGAAATTTCTAATAAATTTGATCAAAACCTTCAATTGCCTTTATAGCAGAGTCTTTATCCTATATATGCCTCATATCCTCAATATATTAAAGAAATTGAGCCTTCAGACCTATAATCCAGCGAAATTAAGCTTGGAAATCTGTAGATTCCTGATAGTTTTCTATTTGTTTTTCGAGTTTTCTATAGAAATAAGTCTGGATTTTAACACTCGTGATAAATATCCTATAATTGCTAGATTCTTTATCATGATAATCCTCTTAATGGAGTTTCTAGCTAATCCTGGAATAGAAAATGAACCTGATTTCCTTGAAAATCAAACACCTCAAGCCCATAATAAAAGGAAAATCACTTGTAAAACTATGGGTTTTTTAAGTGTTTTCTTTTATTTCATACTTCCTAAATCGGTTTTCGCGAAAATCCTAGACCTTTTCTTATTGTTTTATTATGAAGAATGCAAGAAAACATTAGAATTTTGGAGTTTAGCCATTAGGAAAACCGATTTCATAGAGAAACTCATAGATTTTGGACTGATTCTTATGAAATTCCTGCTTTTATTGCATTTATTGACTTCTTTGGCTTTATTTTCAGAGTTTTTCAATGAAGATCCCGCTTTTTTGCAATTGAAGGAATCTGGGCTTATAATTGAGGTATATTTCTATAGTTTGACTCAAACTTTAAGGTTATTTTTCATGAAATCATCAGAAAATCATGAAGAAGGCAATTCTATACAACATTTTATCTTTTTATTCCTATGGCTTTGTCTATTTCTAACACTTCTAATGGATTATTCATATAAATTCTTCTCATTTTCGCGGACTTCGAATCTCAAAAAGCTTAATAAATACCTGAAATTGAATTCAATGGACTTCGAAACTGAAATGAGGCTTAAGAAATATATCCAAAACTTCGAAAAAGCTGGTTTTAAGGAAGATTTAACTCCAAGTATCGATCTGATAAATTCTTTGGAAAAGAAGTTAAAGAAAAAGATCATGAAAAGCTCGAAAATCATGTTAATTTCAAATTATTCAAGACTTTTCCTAAGATTTTCGAAAAGCACCAATAGAAAACTGATAAAAAAGCTGAAATATCGGTTAATAAAACCAGGCGAATATGTCTTTAGCCAGGGGGATCAAAACCCTTCATTAATTTTGATAATTTCAGGGGTTTTTGATCTAGAATTTAATAACAAAGAAAACAATAAGCCTTGTGTCATATTCCAAACCATCGAAGTATTAATTTTTCTCTATAAAATCTAAGGTTTTTTCTTTTAGAAACAGGATTGTCTAAGCGAAATCGAATTAATTACTGGGAATCCTAAGCGTTTTTCAGCGAAAAGTCGTGGTTTTTCTTCAATTCTAGAGCTTTCTAGAGAAGATTTCTTACAAATCCTTCATCAGAACCCTCAGGATTATGAGTTCTTTTGTATGATTCATGATCAAATCACATTATATAATGATCTTTCTGGTTTGACTCAAAGATGTAAGGCCTGTCCAGATAATGATCATCAAACATATATCCCTCATATGAATCGATATAGCCATCATCATTTATTAGAAACCTGTCCTTTGATACATTATATCGCGAATTCGGATTTCTTAATACAGAGATATATATATAACGCCTATCAAAAACGCAAGGAATTCAAAAGAACTGAAAAAAAAAGGAGGAATTCCTTGTATTTCGCAGCTCAAAACCGGTTTTTCGCTTTACAAATCACTTATGATAATAAGGAAAAAGGCGGGAAATCAGATGATGAAAATGACCTAAATTATCAGGAACAATCTTCTATACTTTATCCTAGCGATTATAGTGTGGAATCTGGAGAAGACGACTTCTCTAATGATGAGAAGATCAAATCCACTAATACACTTCCTTCGATAAAACGTGATAAAGTAGATTCTTTGGAAGTTATTGATGAGGAAAGTAAGAGTAAATCTGGCACTATGGTCGCAACGAATAAAAGCGCTATGGAAATAGGCTCTGGAGGCTTTCCTGAAGACAAATTCACAACAAAACTCTTAGATACCAAGGCTTTTGATACCAAAAGACAGATTTCAACCACAGAAATCAAGGTAGAAAGCAAAATAATGACAGAAGGCGGGAAACTTTTTGAGGATTATTTAAAGAGAAATTCGTTGTTATCGAAACAATCTTCTATTGGCAAAGGAGGAAACACCACATCTTTAAGTGAATTCATTGGTGGAAAAACAACCAATCCTCATTATAAGAACTCGAATGCTGTGCTAAGTCTCACTGAAAACAAATCCTTAGCTACAGGAGGACCTTCTAAAATAAATAATGTGGTGGTTAATAACAGGAGAAATAGCTTCATGGTGGGGACTTCACATACCAATACAGGCACTAAATCGAATAAAAGCTCTAAAGCTTCCAAAGGAACTACTGTTTTTGATATGTTTATGGATTTTGATAACCTGGGGAATTTCGAATCTTATTTTCCTGAGAACAATTGTGAGAATATCGTTGAAAGAATGAAATTGAATTGGAAGCTTAAAGGAAATAAGTCTTTGACCAGTAAATATAAGAATTATACTGAAAGTGGGTTTAGAAATGAAGAGGATAGAAGCTTTAATTTCGTTAATACCCTGGATTCTGCGAACCCGAGGAAAAGCCATTTTGTGGCTTTTAAACAGAAAGGAAAAAAGACCAGTATAGAGAAAAAAACATAATTTAAGTCTTTTACGAGATAATATAATATAAGCTCCTTGTAATAAATTAAATAAATTATTGAGATTATAGACTTTTTTTAGTTTTTTAATAGAAAAGCTTTGATAAATTATATAGGCTTTATTAGGAATTTGGATTATTATGATTATCTTATAGAAAATTCAAGGATTTCTATATTTTTATCATCATTTCCTGAGGTAAAAAGCCATTTTTCATTATAAAACAGTGCGGAACCTTGTGAATTCTGATGTTTTTCATTATTCATCTTAAGAGAATGTTGATAACTAGCGGTTTTCTTCTTTTCCTTCAAATCCCAGACTCCGATTTCTCCTCCCCAGCTTAAAATTATAATGAATCGATAATCTTTTTCATAACTGAAAGGCAATATCCCATATATCAAACTCCCCTTATTAATATCCTTGATATCATAGATCTTTTCCATATTTTCTATATCAAAGACTTTAATACGTCCTTTTTTCGAACCTAACACTATTCTCAATTCCCCTAGAAACGATATTGAGGTTATTGCTTCTTTAAACACCTGTTTTTCCTGTATTTTCTCTATATTTTCTTTGAAAAGCTTTAGAAACCCTGAATTACTGCCTAAAGCAAAAACCCCAGCTTTTCCTTTCCTCATTATCCTGAATTCCTGAGATAATTCTATAATTTCTAGACAATTTCCGCTATAAAGGTCCCATTTTCTTAATGTAAGATCCTGGGAAATAGTCATTAGAACTCCTTTTTCTTCATAAATTTCCATAGCTTTTATAGGTTTCTTATGTCCTTTGAAACAGCTTTTCGATATAAGGATCTTATCTTTTGCCTGCAAATCTATGGAAAAACAATGGATTTCTAAGCCACTATTCACGAAAAGCAGACTTTTTTCAATAAATATCTTCATGGTTAAAACCGAAGCTGGAAGAGAAATCGTGTCTAATAGAATAAAGACAGCCTTTTCATTAAAAAGCCATAATTTAATAGTTTTATCATTGCCGCAAGTAAAAAGGAGATTCTTCGAATTATCTATTAAAATATTGTTAATTCCTTGAAAACTCTCTGTATTTAAACAGGCTTTTAATGAAAGTTCTATAGAATTTATCGCTTTTTCAGCCTTATATTCAAAATCCTCGATTTCTTTTGGCTTCAAATCTGCTGCTTTTGCTTTCTCTAATGGCAAAACCTTGATTTCTGGAATATCAAGGAAAATACCCTTTTTGAAATGAGTAGAATGCAGGTTTTCAAGGGTTTTCTCTTTAAATTCCTCAAAAACTCGTTGATTATATAATTTAGCTTCATTCAGGCTTTTTTCCAAAGCTGCGAATTTCAATTCCACAAGAGAAAAGTCTTTTTCCACAGAAAATCTATGAGTTTGTCGCATGAAATTCTTGAAGAATTCGTTCATTTGAGATTCTTTATTCCCATCTAATATTTCTAAAAACCGCCCCAAATCATTAAACACATAAGCCTGTTCAGTGGTCATTTCCAAGCCAATTTTCGTGATTTCATTGGTTTTTTCCTCTAAATCTCTCAGAGAGATCTCCAGGAACTCCTGTAATTTCCTCTTCATATCTTTAACAATTTCCTCAGTATAAGACATCATATTTTGAATAAAGTCTTTGAAATCTCTCTCGATTTTAACCTGGAGATTCTCTATATTTTCTCTTAATCGCGATTTCCAAGTCTTGAGTCTTTCCAATGAACTAAATATAGCATTTTCTAAGTCTTTTCCCTGTAAATCCTTGATTTTCTCATTGATAAAAGCTTGCAATTCACAAATATGCGTCCTATGAAGCTTTATATGGGTTTCTTCAGAAATAGCACATTTACTACAGAAAAGCCTATGATCTCCGAATTCACAATCTTCCTTTATGCAGATCTGATCAAAAAGCTTATTATTATGAATGAAACAAGGCAATTTCAGGAGTTTATTCAGGATTAATTCAGAGGAATAGCTTAATAATTGAGGCTTTTGTATTCGCATAGAGGTTTCTTCGGTTAAAATAGGAGGATTTGGGTTTGGAGGAGGTTTTTGAAGGGAATCCGGAAGCTTTTTGGGAGGCGATTGAAGTTCAGATTTATAATGATCAACCACATTGGAAATTGGCTTCACAGGAGAAGCTTTGGGTTTATTGGACATATAAATTAAAGTGTTATAGTTTTTTTTTATTTTTGAAACTTTTTTTGAGAGGAAATAATAAGAAAATAAACAGTTTTATAAGTTTTTTAAGGGAAAAGTATAGTTTTTTTGGTCAAAAATGGAGGATTTATTTAGGAAACAGGTCTTTTGAGTTGTTTTCGAAAAGAAGAAAATCAAAAGAAAATATATTCAAGGGTTTTTTTTTAATTTATTAAGAAAAAGTTTCAGTTTTTCTTTAGAAAAAACTCTGAATTTCTTGAAATATTACCAAAAAACTTGAAAAAACGGAAAAATGCATAAAAGATTCTTTTCATTATTTCAAATTTAAGTTCTTTTATTTTCTATTTTTATATTAAACAACACAATAGAAGGGTCCAACTAATCCGAAATGAAGTAGAAAATTAAATTTTCAACTTTTTTTCGAACTACTCTTCAAAAGACCCTCCTTCTTATTAAATAAGCTTAAAAACTATTCATAAAAAACAAGGAAAATTGTTTTATTTCTTCAGAATTCTCTTCATAAATGTCGACTTTTCTCTTTATTCGCAGTGCAAAAAGGACATTTCGACGATTTTCGCTCAAAAAACAAAGCACAATCTTCATGGCAAAAGTGTAGACATTCGAATCGATGAACTATAATGTCTATTATTATACTGTAAAAATTCAATCAAACTAAGTATTTTATATACTCTCTCGAAAGCCTAGACCACAAATCCGACATTTGCTTGAACTCTTCGTCACTTTCATTTTCTTCGGCTTTTTTATCTTCTTTTTTAACAAGTCCCAATGATCTTCGGCTATTCAAAAATTCATTAATTCTAATTCAAATAGGAAATTTTACTTGGAAGTGAAGCTGCTGCTTTTTTCATTGCCTTAGAGAAATCCTCATATTGTTTATCAGTCATAAGGTCTGGCAATTGTTGGATTTTGATGTTTTCATGATTGGGAGATAACATGTCTTCATAATAATTTTTGTTGGGACTATCAGAGGAAGAATCATGTAATAAGGCCAAAGCGTTCAATTTGGAAGGGGGTTGGTCCAGGAAAGAGGGGAAAGTGTCAGGGGTGGATTCTGAAAACATGAAATAAGGAAATTTATAAAATTATTAAAAAAACATTGGAATTTTATATGGCAGGTCGGGAAGGAGTTAGTTTACGCTGGAATTAAATTTTCCGTTTAATTAAGTGATGAGATAACTTTTCTGTTATTTCGATTGGAGTTAGGTTGTTTTCTTTTATATTTTTGGCAAATTAATAAATTTAATTTGGAATTTTAATTGCAAAATTTTCTTAAGTGGATTTTTTTTTTTTAAAAAAATAATTTTCAATAAAAAAAACCATAATTTTTCAATAAAAAAATCAAACATTTTTAATTTTGAGCTGTCTTTATTAAAAAAATAATTTAATAAAATTTTCTCTTATATTTCAACTAATCCCTTGATGACATTATTCATTATTTCCAATTCCTCAACCAACAAATTCGGTTTTCTGGCAATCAATTTTACCATAATTTTCTCCTTCCCGATTTTGCACGTTTCTTCGAATTCCCATCCCGAACTTTTGCAAAATTGTCTCAAAACATCGCTTTTTTTCACTTCGATTTCCGTTTCAATAGAAAACCTGACATTGAACCCGAGATCCAAGGCATTTTCAGCTAAATATCCATAATTTTTATGGAACTTATAGCCTCCATCGAACAAATCTTCGATTTTCTTTAAAATTTCAATAATTTCATAAAGGTCTTTGATTTGTTCTGATGGATTAGTTCTTAAGACTATTCTAATATGATCTTTAAGGAGTCCCCAAATCGCATATTTATTATGTTCAGGCACTAAAACAAAAGGTCCTCCTTTAATAAGTTCTTGTTCAAGTCCTATTCGTTTATAATCAGCAGGAAACAACTGTTTATCAAGAATACTAGTGGCTATATATTTCTCTTCAATCATAGTAAAGAGTTTCAGATTCTTCAGACCTTCAAATAGCCTGTTTTTCAAAACCTGCAGATTTTCGAATCTCAGGAACGGCTTTAATGGAAATTCATTGAAATTACGACCAAATTCATAGGTTATCATTATTTTTCCCTCATTTTCTATAGGAAAAGGTGTGATATTCTCTAAATAGGATATTACATTCTTGATTAATTCATCTTGTGTAAAGGGTCCCCATTTTTTCTGTGTGAAATTGCTTAGAAAAGCGTCATAAAGACCTGAAAACGCTTCATAACAGGACTCATGAAGCGCGAGGACATTTTGGAGGTTTTCAGGATCGAAACAATCTAGGAAAGTCAAGCCTTCTTTCAATGAAAAATGCGAGTAATTTGTCAATAATTGCGGGGTTATAAGCGCTGATTGGCTTTTAGTTAATATATCTTTAGTTTGGAAGCTCTTTTGTTCATTGAGTTTCGCCTGAATGAAATTAATGAAATCCTCTAGTCTTTCAGGAGTCAATCTATCCAATTTGACATTCAATAAATCCTTGATATCTTCATGAGTATAGAAATTTTCGCTATTTTTTTTTGTTATATCATAAAAAATAGAGCTTTTAATAGAAAAAATTACTCAGGATTGAGTTCAATCTGCATTTCATTAGGTCCTTTTTCTCGTAATTTCAAAGAATAGTTCAAACTTATTCCAAGTCCTATGAAATTCGGGTTTAAAGTCAGGAATCCGAGGCTTGGGCGATGGGCTGGGGTTTGGTTGAGTTCTTGAAGCGTTTTATCGAAGATTTTTATCAGAAATTCCAATTTTTGTAAGGCCTTGAGAATCGAATGATATTTGAATTCGAAAATCAAGAGGAAATGGTCTTCATAATTCGTTAAAATACTGAGATCTCTTGAATCTGATAGATAAATTTTCGAGCCAAAGGGGGTTTCATTGTTGAGAATGCGGGGATTGACATTAGAGGTCAGATGGAAAGTCTCAAGAAAAAGCTTGGTTTTGGCTTCATAGTCTTTATCTTCAGAGGAATAGATGTTACCCAGGTAATCTGAGGGTAATTTCTTAATGAAAGAGACTAGAATATCATCAATTTGAGAAATATCGCCTTCTGTAAGAAATCCTTTGAAGTTGAGGCCCGAAATGTTACGCCGGATCACGAAGAAACTCTGAGTGATTATACCGTAGGTCTGGAGTATTATATCGTTATGAAGGCCTTCCTTTATTGAGAGGAAAGTCATAGGCTTATTGAACTCATCAGCAGTTTTTCTCAGCTAATTTATATAATTTGTTATTCGAAAAAGGCAAATTTTATTCAGAAAAATTATTCAGAAAATTATAGAAAAATCATTAGAAAAATCATTAGAAAAATCCTTTAGAAAAATCATTAGAAAAATCATTAGAAAAATCATTTGAAAAATCAATAGAAAAATCATTAGAAAAATCCTTTAGAAAAATCATTAGAAAAATCATTTGAAAAATCATTAGAAAAATCATTAGAAAAATCCTTTAGAAAACTCATTAGAAAAATCATTAGAAAAATCATTAGAAAAATCATCAAAAAATCATTAGAAAAATCATTAGAAAAATCAAAGAAAAAAATCAAAGAGAAAAACAATTAGAAACATCATTTTGGAAAATAATTAAAAAAATCATTTAGAAAAATTATTTAGAAAAATAATTAAAAAATAATTTAGAAATTACTATCATTTTCTCAATTATCTGTTGTGGAAACATGTCATAGCATTCTTCATCACATATAGCCTTATTTTTCAAACAATTTTCGAAACTCACACCTTTCTTAGTCTTCACTGAGGTCGGATCTTTATTCACTATTCCATTGAACAAATTATACACAATACTCTCTACTTGAGGTATCACATTGCCTAAATTAATACCCGCAGGCTTCTTTAAGCATATGATCCATTTAAGTTTCTGTTCATCCTGTTCCTTGATTTCGATATTGACGAGATTCGGAGAAATCAATTGTAGGTTTTCCTGGAAAATCGCAACAAATTCCTCAGAAATCTCGATTACCATAGAGAAATTCATACCTATACCCAAATAGCCAGGTTTTGTAGTGATAAAGCCTATTTTCTCATTAAATGCGAAATGCAATTCCTCATCTAATTTATCAAGTAATTGATAAAGTTCTAGAAAAGCCTGTTTAAAGGAAGGATTCACACCAATAAGTTCTAAATGATCTTCTTTATTGATCCAGGCCAAAATGCTAGATAAAAGAAAAAATATGAATATTTTCTCGAGAAATCAAGAAACAATTATTATTATAAACTTCTTCTCATTATTCAAAGCCAAAGCCCGACCATGAGGCCAATCCTTGAATCTGGCCCCTTGTCTAATGAACGGGTTCTTCTTCAAATTAAAGAACCCCTTGTTATTCAACCAAAACTTCTTCTCCTCATCATCAACCACCTCCTCTAATAAATAAGTCCTATCAAAATGCAATTTCTTCAAAGCTCCAAGCATTTTTTCTCTGATTTTCTCACGAGTCTCATTATTATTCACTAAATTAAATCCGAACCCTTCTAAATTCCTCTTAACCTTGACCTTCAAATTCTTGATATATTGCATTTCGCTGGTCAATTTAGTCTCTTTAAGTGCCTTGATCCCTCCGAATTCCCTTAAATATTTAAACCCTTTCAAATTCACTCCTTGATTCAATTCCTCTACAATCGGCCCTAAAAGACCTTGATAACTCTCATATGCCTCCGCATCTGTCACATAACATCCCACTTTACTTCCTTGGTTTTCTAACCCCGCTTGAATCATCGATCTTATTGAATTATTCAATTTGGGAGTCTTTTTATTTTTGATGTTCATAAAGACTTCCTTTGTTAGATAGGTCTTGAAAAGATTATTGCATAAGGAATCAAATTCTGGGTAGATTATTGCAAGAACTTGTTGAGAATTTGCTGAATTCGAAGGGTTTATTGTTATGCCTGAGGCTTCTAAATCCTCTTTAGGACATAAATTCGCGATATATTTGAGCTTTTATTTATTAGAAAAAATAAGAATTTTATGTCGATTTTGAAAGAAACCATGAAAACTAAGGGCTTTTCATCTTGATTATGAGCCAACGTATTGAGGAGATCGCTCAAAGTCTCTTCTATGTTGAATTTCTCGAAATATTTCTTGACTTTCTGTTGGTTTTCGGTGAGGGAAGAACGATCGGAAGACATGAGATTTATAGATTTTAGAAGATATTTGAAAATTTTAAGGTGGGGTGACTTTTTATTGCTTTTTTTTATTAAGGTTTTGATAAAATCTGAGAAATTCTTGAAAATATCAGAAAAAACATCAATTTTTATCAAAATAGTTTTTTTAAATGTTAAAATGACTATAAGCTTCTTTAATTCTCTCGATAATATCCCCGATTTCGCTTTGTCTCCTGAGTTCATAAAATCTCCCCAAATCAACATATTCATTCTCATCTAATTTGAAGAAATTGGTTGGATCTGTTAATAACCATAGTTCATCAATCAAATAGACCAGGTTTTTCTCATAACTCGAGCTTCCTTCCAAATTCTTCAAATTTTCTTTGAGGCATTTTAACAGTTCTTTCAAAGTGTCATTATAAAGCTTCTCGAAATTCTCATTGGGCTTAATATCTTCATTAACAAATTCCATGAATAGAGTGAACTTTTTCTTGAAATCAGGGTGTCTTCCAATATATTTCAATAGAGAAAACTCGAAATTCTTATAAGTATCTCTAGCCACGCTTTCTTCATTCACTATATGGGTTTTATTCGTCAATAATTCCTTATAATGTCGTGAAATCGAACGGCCTTCGACTTGAAGATCTTCCACTAAAGAAAAGACCACCCAATCGCTTTGTTTCAACCCAAAGACATTGATTTTTTTGACGAGCATTTCCTTCAATAGTTGATAAGCCATCAACATTTTCTTTGCCATCAGATAGTTAATTCGCATATAGAGATGAGGGTCTATACAATTCTTAAAATATTGTATTTTCTTAACTGAGTTAAATATCAGCAAAATCACATGTCTTTCAAATTCCACTCTAGCTATGATATTTGAAAGACTTCCTTTGGTTTCTGGGATAATGCTGAAATCGAAGGATTGTATGGGGAACAAGTCCATAGTCGATTCAGATTTCTCGAATTCTGAGGTATCCTTCTTGACTAGAGGGTGTTCAAATACTTCTTCCCAGGAAAGACGATTATCTTTCTTACAACGGATCATGCCTAAAATCAGATCTTGTAAGTCAAGACCGGTGTTTTTTGGGAAGAAAATCGAGGTTTGATCTTTGCTTTGGATCATTTGGAGAAGTTCAACTTGGTTGCTTTTCTTTAGTTTATCTTGCATCCATGGTAATTGTTTATTCACCATGAAATAAAAGGTGATCCCCAATGAGAAAATATCACTTTTTTCATCATATTTATCACCTAATATGAGTTAAAACATTATTATTATAGATAAGAACCTGCTAATATCTCTGGAGACATATAATAGACAGTTCCCACGATGGTATGTTCCTCAGGTTTGGCGCTTTCTTTGATGTTTTTCGCGAATCCGAAATCAGCCAATTTAATCACATTATTATGCAAAAGGATGTTTTCAGGCTTCACGTCACGATGCATGATCTTCTTACCTGATAGATATTTGAACCCTTCGATGATCTGTTTTATATAAAAGATGATTTCTTTTTCAGAAAGCGAGTTTTTCCTAAGAAATGATGCCAAACTCCCTTGATTGCAATATTCTGTTATTATATAGAAGAAGTTATCGGTTCTTTTCACATCAATGAATCTCACTATATTTTTATGTTGGAGTTTTTTCATCATATCGATTTCTGCGAGGACTGTCTTTTTGAATTGATCAGCCTCACCTTTGTTCGCAAGAATCGGAATTTCTTTAATGGCGAGAATTATGTCTTTGGTTGCTTCCGTGGCATAGTTTGGAAGGTAATAACCTTTGTATACCTTACCGTAGGCACCAGAACCTATGACCTCGTTCATGTCATAAAAATACTTTTCGAGGGTTTTGAAACAAAAAGTCATTTTTTTTATTTTTTTAAGAATTAAATTTTTGAATCTTTAAGCTTAATTTAATTACAAGAAGTTTGCTTGAAAAAAAAATAAAAAGAAAAAAAAGCTTGGAGAGATTGTTTTCAAAAATAATATCAAATTGTTTTAAAGTAAATTAAATGAATAAATAAAAAAAAAAAAAAAAACAACTCAATTAGAAATTTTATTCTTAAAAATATTTTTGCAGTACGATTAAAAACAACAATTTTCATATCAAAATTATTTATTTTGTTTTCCATAGTCAGATAAATAAATCATTTAATTTCTCTTTTAAACCCCCAAAAAGCAAAAAAAAATAATGCTAAACCACTTTTCAGGTCCAAAGCTTGACATACCCAATGAAATCAATCATCTCCATGATATTGGCAAAAGCCTGGAACTTTGTGGCAAATTTAATGACATTGGTGAAGACGCATTGTCCTCCTTACATGAGATGAACAAGGATTTCAGTAATTTTTTCTGACAAATATTAGAATTGAATTGGTTTTTTAAAGGACCGAAGAAAAACAGCAGCAAAACAACAAAAACTCTTCTGGATGGAATCAAAAAGACTCAATTAAGTGATAAAAAAGACCATTCACCATCATCACAAAGAAAATTGACCTCCGCGACCTGGATTAAAGACAAATCGACGTCTTTCTTGAAACAATTTATGAAAGTGAAGAAGGTCAAAACTGCGATTCAGAAGTTCAAAGAAAACATTGTTTTTCGAAAACCTGAACATCTAAATTCCTTTCATTATAATATAATAAACGACAGGTCTTTTGTTCCTGAAGAAACCCAGACTTTCCCAGAAATAGTAGATTAAAAGCTATAATAATTAATAAAGTTCTTATTTTTTATGATTAGAAAGGAGAAAATTATGCGAAATGTTGCAAAAGAATCAAAATAGCAATACTTTGGCTAATAAGTAAAATTTTTTTTGTAAGGAAAATTAAAAATTTTATTTTTCGAAATCAGAAGAAATACAGAATTTTGTAATTTATTGTCCGATTTTAAAATCCAATTCCAAATTCAAATTAATCTGGGATATTCTGATGATGATCATGATAGTGTCTATAATGTTCCTTTTCTCAATAGAGCTATGTTTCGAAATCGATCCTTTTGAGATCCCTTCGTTTTCGACTATAATCAAAACTTTAGCCTTTTTCCTATATTTCATTGATATCCTGCTTAAATTCCATACTTCCTATTATGAATGCGGGCTCTGTGTAACTGATTCGCAGAAGATCTTCCAAAATTATCTGAGAAAAACCTTCATATGCGATTTCTTATCATTGCTATCGATTTTCCTCAGTTTCTTCAATAATCATAAGATCAGCTTTTTCAAGATCTTGTTCATTTTTTCCTATTATAACATTAGAAATCTTTATAAGACGCTTCGAGATCAATGGAAAACAGGTGATTTCTTTGAATTGATTCTTCTTCTCTGCCGATTGATATGTATAGCGCATTTTGTGGCTTGTATTTGGCATGCTTTGGGTTATTATAAATTAGATGCCGAAA
>Ga0302320_10015874_pt1 | contig 15427 bp, 8 predicted proteins | sample Bog_T0_3_FD_202130 | JGI IMG/M metagenome (GOLD analysis project Ga0302320, IMG submission 202130) | Peat permafrost microbial communities from Stordalen Mire near Abisko, Sweden - Bog_T0_3 | ecosystem: Environmental > Terrestrial > Soil > Wetlands > Peat | place: Sweden: Abisko, Stordalen Mire... | reverse complement strand
CACGCCTACGGCCACGCCCAATCCGTGCTATGCGCTTTCCCCGGTGGTTTTGACGGCCACTGCAACGACGGCAAACTACCAATGGCAGACGAACACGGATCTTACGGGTGGTCTGGGCGGCAGTTGGGTGAACATCCCTGGAGCGACGAATCTGACGATCACGAATATTCCGCCAGATGCCTTCCCGGGCGGTTCTGATTACTTGCTGGATTACCGGCTGATAGCGACCGCCACCCTTTCCACCACGAGCGCGCCGGTGGCGTTGGACGTGGCGTCGGCGACTTCGCCAACGGTTTCCGCAAACATTTCGCCGGCAGGCCCAATCAGCACTCGCGTTGGTGCAACCCTCAATTTTACCGCCTCGTTTGTGGGCACGCAACCGATCACCAACCAGTGGCAGACGGATGCGGGTCAGACGGGCACGTTTACGAACATCCCGGGAGCGACAACGGGGACTTTGACAATTACCAACCTGCAAACATACAATGCAGGCAATTACCGGTTGCTGGCGTCCAATGTTGAGGGCAGCACCACAAGCTCGTCAGCCAATGTGCAGGTGTTCAATGTTATTTGGAGTGAAAACTTCAATCTTCCAACGTCGGCGGACCAATCAATAACCCATGTCGGTTGGGTTGATGATATTAATTCGTCAAGCGGTGACACCCGTATTTTTGCCAGTTCAGGTAATGGCGTGACCTATCCTAACATGGCTGTATATTCTTATTGTCCCGGTCTGGACAACGAGGCGTTTTACGCCACGACGGCAACAGCAAACGGAGGGCCATACTTCGGCGGAACAATTACTAATCATCAGGCGTTGCCGATCATCAATTTGGCGACCGTGCAAAATCTCACATTCGCTGCAGATTTGAACAGTCCATACGCGGGGACGTCAACCCACTCCTACATTGCGGTGCAGTTGAACTTTGGTCAATGGTATGTGTCAGCAACCGAGTTACTGCCGCAGCCTACTACCACCGCATTTATTAGTGATTCTACCACATTCAATCCCAGTGCCAGCGCATGGAACCTCTTGACCGTCAGTGGCACAGGAAGTGTAAATAATACGAATTTACCTGCCATTGGTGCGGCAGCCAGCGCCCCATTAAGCGGCTATATCACGGGAGCCGGCATAGTCGTTGTTCATACTGCAGGTTCAACCCTTCAGTTTGACAATTATGCCATCTTGGGAAATATACCCTTCACCGCCCTGCCCGTAATTAGTTCGCCGCCGTTCAGCCAGACAAATTACACGGGAACCACGGCGACATTCAACGTGACGGCAACCACAAACGGGTCAACTGTCGGTTTGACTTACCAATGGCAGACCAACACAGCGGTTGGCAGCTCGACTTGGGGTAATCTGTCCAATGCTGGCCAGTTTTCCGGTGTGACCTCGGATACTTTGAAGATTGCCAACGTGTCTGCTGCTGCCAACCACAGGGATTATCGGGTGATCGTTACGGATGGAGCCGGTTCAACAACCAGCACGCCGCCGGCAACCTTGTACCTCATAGACTCGGCCCCGCTCCTCACGTCGGGCACGGTGATCTATCCCAACGCATCGCCTCTCTTCGGCACAGCCAACGCAAGTTATCGTGTTGGCAATCATAACACTGTGAACATTTCTGCTTCATTCATCGGTGACTTGCCCATTAGCTACCAATGGTCGATTAGTCCCAATGCCGACGGCAGCGCGGCGGTGAATATCCCTGGTGCGACCAACAGCATCCTGACGCTGTCCAATCCACAGACAAATTCCACCGGATATTATACCCTGACTGTTTCCAATAGCCAGTCGGTTACGCCCACCAACAGTGGCCTGGCTCAATTGACGGTGTTGCCGGCGGATCCCACCCTCATTCAGTGGTCGGCCCCGGTGGCGATCAATGGTTTGACGGCGGCTCAATTCCTGTATGGTGTGCCCGGCACATTCATAGGGGCTGAATCAATCGTTGCGCCTACTGCAATAACGGTGACGAATGGAGGCAATACTTTCCTGTTTGACAACGGGAATCTTTCGACCAGTCCGGCCAGCTTTACTGGTCAATTTAGACAGGAGCTTAATTCATACACCGGGCCGAGCACAGGTGACACAAACTTGGATACGGTTCTCGGGGTTGGTCAGGAAAACAGCAATGGCTCAACCATCGTGGCGCAAAATCTGGTTGTGGGCCAGCTATATTCAGCGCAGTTGGTGGCCTTAAACGACACTGCCGGCAATACGCGTCCGTCATACTGGTCGGATCCGCTCGACGCAAGCAATGCAGACGTTTCTGCCACATTCCTCATGGGAGACAATGTCTATGTGGTTGCAACGTTTGTGGCCAACAACACGACCGAAACCTTTGTTCAAAATGAGACCATTGGTGGTTATGCCAGTTGCGTGCTTATTCGCAATGGGCTCCCGACATTGACGGAGAGCAAGTCAGGTTCAAGCCTGCAGTTGAACTGGAACTTTGGAACGCTCTTGGAAGCGACCAACATTAAGGGTCCGTGGACATCGGATGGCACTGCTGGATCGTTGACGGTAACCCCAACCGGGCCGCAGAAGTTCTACCGCGTTAGTTTCCCATAAAAGAAACTTTCGTTAAGGCGCGGATAACATGTTAAACAGAGGCAGGGTGTCGTTGACACCCTGCCTTTTTTTTAATCATCCAATCGTGGATGGTTGCCCTGCTGATCAAATCTGGCAGAAACTTTACCTTAAGTGGTTGGTGTGACCGTTCTACTCCCCGGCCATCACGGCTTCGGTTGTTTCTGTCAAGGTAGATGGGTTTTAGGAAGCGGAAAAAACCTGATAAAAAGTGCTGCTTTTCTTAAGGCAGGGTGTTCAATTTTGCGAAACAGTATGGCCAGACGCAAATCAAACAGGTGGCAAGCCCGGGTCGGAAGTTTCAAGCATCAACCAAGACCCAAGGTGAAAGAGGGTTTTTCATCAAGCGCTCTGGTTGAAGCTTTTTTCCACAGGAAGCTTTCATGTGCGTGCGCGATGATTCTGCTGCTGTCGCTAGTATTCCTGACATATTTAAGGGCACTCACCAGCGATTTTATTACTTACGACGATCAGGTTTACGTTACGGGAAACTATCATGTGCAACGCGGATTGACGTGGGAAGGCGTCAAATGGGCTTTTTACACCTCGACGGCGGCCAACTGGCATCCGTTGACCTGGATGTCGCATATGTTGGACTGCACGCTCTTCGGTTTGAACGCATGGGGGCACCATCTGACCAGTCTCCTGTTGCATGTCGCCAACACATTCATGGTCTTTCTGGTTTTGCGAAGGATGACCGGCGCATTCTGGCGAAGCTGGTTTGTGGCCGGGCTTTTTGGGTTGCATCCCCTGCATGTGGAGTCCGTGGCCTGGGTGGCTGAGCGCAAAGACGTGTTAAGCGGGCTGTTTTGGTTGCTGACCTTGTGGGCTTATCAGCGTTATACGGCCAGCGCCATGGCAAAAAATCGAAAGGCGTTTTACTATGGTCTGGCTCTGGCATTTTTCGTCTTGGGCTTGATGAGCAAACCGATGCTGGTGACACTTCCCTGCGTGCTGTTGCTTCTGGATTACTGGCCCCTGAATCGATGGGGAAACAACTGTTTGTGGTCGCTGGTGCTGGAAAAGGCGCCGTTTTTTATGCTGGCAGCGGCTTCGAGTATTGTCACTTTCGTCATGCAGAAGACCACCGGTGCCGTGGCAACGACGGCGACATTGCCGATGGCTGCCCGTTTCGAGAACGCCTTGATTTCTTATGGCAGCTATCTCGGCAAGGTTTTTTACCCGACAAATCTTGCGGTCATCTATCCTTATCCTTATCCGTTTCATTGGCCGTTGCAGAATTTTATTTTTGCCGTTCTTCTGCTCCTCGGCATCAGTTTTTTTGCGGTCAGACTGCGGCGGCAACAGCCTTGGCTGTTGGTGGGTTGGTTGTGGTTTGTCGGGACGTTGATTCCGGTGATTGGTCTTGTACAAGTCGGTATGCAGGCGATGGCGGATCGTTATAGCTATGTGCCGTCCATCGGGCTGTTCATGATATTAAGTTGGGGTGGCTGGGCGTTGACAAAAGGCTGGCGTCGCCAGGTCATGATCCTGTCGGGTGCGGCCCTCGTGGCCATTGGACTTTGCGCAGAACTTTGCTGGCGGCAGGTCGGTTATTGGAAGGACACGAGAACACTTTTCCAACATGCCATCGCCGCGACAAAAAATAATTTTATCGCCTATTCAAACCTTGGGGATTATGAGCTCGCTCAAGGCAACAGTGATGAGGCCATCGCCCTGTGTCAGGAGGCAATCAGACTGATGCCCACCTACCAGCTGGCATATCCACCTTTGGGCGCTGCATTGTGCAAGTCAGGCCGGCTGGCAGAAGGAATAAATGAACTTCAAATAGCCTTGAAGTTGAATCCAACTTCCGTCCAGGCTCATTGCGATCTGGCTGACGCCTTGGACAAGAATGGACAGGTGGTGGACGCCATCGGCGAATACCGGGAAGCCATCCGATTGAATCCTGATCATCTTGATGCTTACAACCGTTTGGGTGTGCTTTTGAAAAATACAGGCCACCTCGACGAGGCCATTCACCAATTTGAGGAGATCATTAGAAGAAACCCCGCTTACGTTGGTGCCTACAATAATCTTGGATTGGCGCTGGAAAGTCAGGGTCACTTTGACCAAGCATTCGCTGAATATCAGGAAGTTGTGAGGCTGGATCCTCATGATGCCAAAGGGCATTTCAACTTGGGCTTGGCCTTGAGAAAGAATGGGCGGCTGGACGAGGCCATCGGCCAACTCGAGGAAGGACTGAAACTGGAGCCCAATTCCCCCCAGGCCCATAATGAATTGGGCGTCATGCTGGGCCAGAAGGGGGTCCGGACCATGGCAATCATTCAGTTTCAGGAGGCCATCCGGTTGAAGCCGGATTACGACGAGGCAAAAAACAATCTAAATTTGGTGTTGACGATGAAGGTGCCCTCGGTTCGTCCATAAGCTTGCGCAGTTGTCTCCAAGCGTTCTTTTGGAATTTGAAAATTCGTTCAAAAAGGGACTGCAGCAAATAGCAAAGACTGTCCATGCGCATCCTCCAGCAACAATCTAATGCACCATGACCAGTTGGCATAAAATAGTAGTTGACTATTTAGTCTAATTTGATAGATTCCCATTGTGCTTCGGCGAAAAAAGGTTCTAAGCTTAAAGAAACAAAAGATTATGGGTCGCGTTAGTGATGCAAAACAGAGGTTGATGGGTGCAGTGCTGGAGCTGATCTGGTCCGGCTCTTATGGCAGCACGACCATTATCAGATTTGCGAAAAGGCCGGCGTGAAGAAGGGCAGTTTTTATTACTTTTTTGATTCCAAGTCGGAACTCGCGGTTGAAGCTTTCGAGGCCTGCTGGCAGAACAAGCGGGCGGAGATGGATTCCATCTTTTCTCCCACTGTGCCGCCGCTGGAGCGCCTGCAAAAATATTGTGATTTTGGCTATGAATTCCAACGTGAAATCAAAGCAAAGCATGGTCATGTGCTGGGTTGCCCGCTGGTTACGCTCGGATCTGAAATCTGCACGCAGGAAGATGGTTTGCAGAAAAAGATCCGGGGAATCATGGATCAAAAATGCAAATATCTTGAATCTGCCATCCGGGATGCTCATGCCGCCGGAGTGGTTGATGCGCCAGACGCCGGAGTCAAAGCCCGGATGCTCATGGCTTATTACGAAGGGTTGCTGACCCAGGCGCGCATTCAAAACAACGTTGAAGTTTTGCGCGAAACCGCCAGAGGCATGTTCACCATACTTGGGGTGAAGGAAGCGGTCGTCGCCTGATGCTATTTTTTAATTAGATTGTTTACTAAACATACAACTATAAAACCAAACAAAACCATGAATACAAACCATAACAATGAAAATTTGACCGGCGAAAGAACCATCGCCAATCGTTGCGTCCAATCCTGCAAGAAGTTGCTGGCCGGGATTGAGCAGACCAAAAACAGAATTGCCAGCGACTTCCAGGAAGCATTGGAATCGCAGGAAAAATTATTCCAACTGGCATTGAATGAAGCTGAGGCGCTGGCGTGGCAGACCGCTTACCCGCACTTGGTGTTTCCAACGCTGGCCATGGAGAAGGTGCAGTCGGTCGCTGCATGGCATGAGCGGCAGCAGTCATTGCGTCTGCGCCGGCATTCTTTTGCCGAGGCGGCCTAATTTCCGGAGGTCCAACCAACCTTAAAAGCGCTTCATCATGAAAACCCATAGCTATTTATTTATTGCCGTTTCAGTATTGATTGTCGGGCTGTTCGCAACCGGCTGCAGCCAGAAAACATCAGCCCGGCAAGGACCGCCGCCGCCATCAGTGACGGTTGCACCCGTGGAGCAAAAGGAAATCGTCGAATGGAGCGGGTTCACCGGCCGGACTGAGCCGGTCGAATCGGTGGAAATCCGGCCGCGCACGTCTGGTTACATTCAGGAAGTACGTTTTCAATCCGGGCAGTTGGTGAAAAAAGGCGACGTGCTTTTCGTCATAGATCCGCGCTGGAACCAGGCCGTGTTTGACCAGCGCCAGGCTGAGTATGAACAGGCCAAGAGCGAGGCCGAACGCACGGACAAACTGCTGGCCAACAATGCCATTTCCGCCGAGGAAGCCGAGGCGAGAAAGTCCCGGGCCGAGGTGGCGAGAGCCGCGCTGGAATCGGCTCGGCTGGACTTAGAATTCACCGAAGTTCGCGCGCCCATTGACGGTCGCGTGAGCCGTGCGCTCCTGACCGAAGGCAATTATGTCAGCGGCGCGGCGAGCTCGGCTTCGCTGCTCACAACGGTGGTTTCCGTGAATCCGGTATATGTCTATGCAGACATCGATGAAGACACGCTTTTGAAATTCAATGAACTGGTGGACGCCAAAAAGCTGGGGACGACTGATGGCGGCAAAATCCCCGTTGAACTGCAGCTCGCCGACGAATCCGATTTTCCGCACAAGGGTTACATCGAGTCGTTCGACAACCGCTTGGATCCGAACACGGGCAGCATTCTTTTGCGCGCCGTGTTTGCGAATGACGATGACCGCATCGTGCCGGGCTTGTTTGCCCGCATTCGCATCCCCCTGAGTGACCGGCATCCGGCGCTGCTCGTGGATGAACGCGCGATTGGCACGGATCAGGCGCAAAAATTTGTGCTGACGCTGACCTCGACGAACACGGTGCAATATCAGGCCGTGGATCTCGGCCCGCTGGTGGACGGCAAACGCATCGTGCGCTCGGGTCTCACCGCCGGGGAAAAAATCGTCATCAACGGCTTGTCCCACGTCCGCCCGGGAATGACGGTGACGCCGGAGTCGGAGATGGCTGGCGGCAATGCGGTAAAAATTGCCAAGCGGTAATTTTTAACCAACGCGCAACACAAGGAGATTTTAAAAACGTGGAGTTTCGTGCTCCGCTTTGCCCAAAAACCTTATGAACTTTTCACATTATTTCATCCGCCGCCCGATTTTTGCCGGCGTGCTGTCCATCGCCATATTCATGATGGGCCTCATCTCGCTGTTCAAGCTGCCGATCAGCGAATATCCCGAAGTGGTTCCGCCGACGATTGTGGTGAAGGCGACCTATCCGGGCGCCAATCCGAAAACCATCGCCGAGACCGTGGCCTCGCCGCTGGAACAGGCTGTCAACGGCGTCGAAGGTTCGTTGTATATGTTCTCGCAGGCGACCGGTGATGGCGTAATGACGCTGACCGTGACGTTCAATCTCGGCACGGACATTGACAAGGCCCAAGTGCAGGTGCAGAACCGCGTCGCACAGGCGCTCCCCAAACTGCCGGAGGAGGTCCGCACGCTCGGCGTCACCACGACCAAACAGTCGCCTGACCTCACGATGGTGGTGCATTTGTTTTCACCCAACGGCCGCTACGACAAGGTTTATATCCGCAACTACGCGACGTTGCAGGTGAAGGATGTGCTCGCGCGCATCCCCGGCGCGGGCGACGTGGAGCTGTTCGGTTCCGGCGATTACGCGATGCGCATCTGGCTCAACCCGGACAAAATCGCCGCGCGCAATCTCACCGCCAGCGATATCGTAGCCGCCATCCGCGAACAAAATGTGCAGGTCGCCGGCGGTGTCATCGGCCAGCAACCGGTCGGTGAGCCGGTGAATTTCGAGATGCAGGTGAACGTCAAGGGCCGGCTGATTTCCGAGGAGGAATTTGGCAACATCATCGTCAAGACCGGACCGAACGGCGAAAAAACCCTGCTCAAGGACGTGGCGCGCATCGAGCTCGGCGCGGGCAGCTATGCGCTGCATTCCTTGCTCAACAACAAGACCGCCGTGGCGATTCCGATCTTCCAGACGCCCGGGGCGAATGCGCTACAGCTTTCCAAGGACGTCCGCGCCAAGATGGAGGAACTGAAGAAAAATTTCCCCGAAGGCCTGGACTACAGCGTCGTGTATGACCCGACGGTTTTCGTCCGGCATTCCATTGAAGCCGTCATCCACACACTCTGCGAGGCGATTTTGCTAGTCGTCCTGGTCGTCATCATTTTTCTACAAACCTGGCGCGCGGCGATTATTCCGCTGGCCGCCGTGCCGGTGTCGTTGGTCGGCACTTTTGCCCTGATGCTGGCGTTCGGGTTCAGCATCAACGCGCTGTCGCTCTTCGGCCTGGTGCTGGCCATCGGCATCGTCGTGGACGATGCGATTGTCGTCGTCGAAAACGTTGAACGGAACATCGCCCGTGGCTTGTCATCTTATGACGCGGCCCGGCAGGCGATGAACGAAGTGACCGGACCAATCGTCGCCACGGCGCTCGTGCTCTGCGCGGTGTTTGTGCCGACGGCCTTCATCACCGGTCTGACCGGCCAGTTCTACAAGCAGTTTGCGCTGACGATTGCGATTTCCACAGTCATCTCCGCCTTCAATTCGCTGACGCTGTCGCCGGCCCTATGTGCGGTGTTGCTTAAGGACCATCACGCGCCGAAAGACTGGCTGTCGCGTGTGATGGAAAATTCGTTCGGCTGGTTCTTCCGTCCGTTCAACCGGGTCTTCGCCTGGGCGGGTGAAAAATATTCCGGCGGTGTCGGCGGTGTCTTGCGTAAGAGCGCGATCGCGCTGGTGGTTTATGGCGGTCTGGTTTTGCTCACGGGCTGGGGGTTCCGCACGGTGCCGACGGGTTTTGTGCCGACACAGGACAAGCAATATCTCGTGGCCTTCGCGCAATTGCCGGACGGTTCGTCACTCGACCGGACCGAGGCGGTGATCCGCCGGATGTCGGACATCGGCCTGAAACAGCCGGGTGTGGAGGCGGCGGTGGCTTTTCCCGGGTTGAGCATCAGCGGCTTCAGCGTCGCCCCCAACCAGGGAATTGTTTTCTTCACGCTGAAACCGTTTGAAGAACGCACCACGCGGAATCTGAGCGGTCCGGCCATCGCCGCCGCTCTGAATCAAAAACTAAGCGTGATCCAGGATGCGTTCATGCTCGCCGTGCCGCCACCGGCGGTCATGGGACTGGGCACGATCGGCGGATTCAAATTGTATGTCGAGGATCGCGCCGACCTCGGCTATGACGCCCTTTATCAAAATTTGCAGGCCGTCATCGGCAAGAGCTACCAGACGCCCGGACTCGCCGGCACCTTCTCGGGATTCACGGTCAATGTTCCGCAGCTGGACGCGGACATTGACCGTGAGAAGGCGAAGACCCAGGGAGTGCCGCTGCAAAATCTGTTCGAGACAATGCAGATTTATCTCGGCTCGCTGTATGTGAACGACTTCAATCGCTTCGGACGCACCTATGAAGTCATCGCGCAGGCGGACGCGCCTTTCCGCGCCCACGCCGCCGACATCACCCGGCTCAAAACCCGGAATGACCGAGGGGAGATGGTGCCGCTCGGTTCGGTCGTGAAAGTGGTGGAATCACACGGCCCTGATCGCGTCATGCGCTACAACGGTTATCCGGCGGCGGAAATCAACGGCGCACCCGCGCCCGGCTACAGTTCGGGCCAGGCCGAGGCGGCGATGGCAAAGCTCGCCGCCGAAAATCTACCGCGAGGCATGACTTATGAGTGGACGGAGCTCACCTACCAGCGCATCCTCGCCGGCAATGCGGCGGTTTACGTCGGGCCGCTGTGCATCCTGCTCGTGTTCCTCGTGCTGGCCGCGCTCTACGAAAGTTTCCGCCTTCCGCTCGCCATCATTTTGATCGTGCCAATGTGTCTGCTGTTTGCCATCACGGGCGTGTGGCTGAAGGGCAGCGATAACAATATCTTCACACAAATCGGCTTGATCGTGCTCGTCGGTCTTGCCTGCAAGAACGCCATTTTGATCGTCGAGTTTGCCAAGCGCAAACAGGACGAGGGCATGTCGCCGTTTGACGCGGCCATCGAAGCGTGCCGGCTGCGTTTGCGGCCGATCCTGATGACAAGCATCGCGTTCATCGCGGGCGTATTTCCGCTGGTCGTGGCCAGCGGGGCCGGCGCGGAAATGCGCCAGGCAATGGGCGTCGCCGTGTTCTCCGGCATGATCGGCGTTACGTTGTTCGGCCTGTTTTTGACCCCGGTTTTTTACGTCACTCTGATGAAGCTGGGCCTGAGAAAGCCGGCACCGCAGCCTAAGGGTGTGTTGCCCGGCACCGGCGCGGCCGTCACCGGATCCGTCACGATCGTTCTGCTGTTTGCTATTGTGCCCGCGCAAGCCAGCTGGCTGACCGTCGGTCCAGATTATCAGCCGCCGACCAATTCTGTTCCGGCAAGTTACAAGGCGGTTGATCTTGGTTCGTGGAAAGAAGGCCAGCCGCTCGACAATGTGCCCAAGGGAAGCTGGTGGGAAATTTTCGGTGACCCCAACCTAAATGGGCTGGAAACGCAGGCGGTGCTGTCCAACCAGCAACTCAAGGCCGCCGTGGCGCGCGTGGATCAGGCGCGGGCCGCCGCGCGCATCGCCCGCAGCCAGTTGCTGCCCAAATTGAGTCTGGATCCGAATTTCACGCGCCAGGGTTATTCGCCCAACGCCAATCCCAACTTCGGTCATATTACCGCGAACACTTTCAGCACACCGCTGGATTTGAGCTATGAAGTGGATCTCTGGGGCCGGGTGCGCCGGAGTTTTCAAGGCGCCCACGCCGGGGCGCAGGCGTCGCTCGCGGATTATTACAACGTCCTGCTCACGCTCCAGTCCGACGTGGCGCAAAATTATTTCGCGCTGCGTTCGCTGGATGCGGAAATCGCCACGGTCAACGGTACAGTGGATTTACGGAAGGAGCAGGTGAAGCTCGTGCGCAGCCGTTTCGAAGGCGGCATCGGCAGTGAACTCGACGTCGCTCAAGCGGAAACCGAGCTGGCCACCACCGAAGCCGAAGCCGCCGCGCTGGCGCACCAGCGCGATGAACTGGAAAATGCCATCGCGATTCTGGCGGGTGAAAACCCGTCAAGCTTCAAGCTTGCTGCGGTGAACGACCCGAACTGGAATCCCCAGCCGCCGGAAATTCCCGCCGGGATGCCGTCAGACCTGCTGGAACGCCGGCCGGACGTGGCGCAGGCTGAACGTCAGCTCGCTTCCGCCAATGCCAAAATCGGCGTCGCCAAAGCCGCCTTTTTCCCGGTGTTGACCCTGACAGGCTCGGCCGGATATTTGAGTGGCGACCTTTCATCCTTGTTCACCTGGGACAGTCGCACCTGGTCCATCGGGCCGAGTCTTTCGCTGCCCGTTTTTGCGGGCGGCCGCAACCTGGCTAATTATAAATTTTCGCAGGCGGCGTTTCAAGAATCGGTCGCGCTTTACCGCCAGCAGGTGCTCGTTGCCTTTGGCGAGGTGGAAAACAGCCTGTCCGGAATTTATCATTTTGCCGTTCAGGCGGAAGCCCAGCAGCGCGCCGTCACCAACGCCCGGCGTGCCACGGAACTGGCCACCGACCGCTATCGTTCCGGCATCGTCGCCTACATCGAGGTGGTGGACGCCAGCCGTGACACCCTCACGGCGGAACGCGCCAACGCCCAGCTCGCGGGCCAGCGTTTGATTGCCGCTGTCCAGCTCATCAAGGCTCTCGGCGGCGGCTGGACAAAACAGGAGGTTTTGGCGAACGCCACACCGGTCAGTTCTCAATCATCAACTGGAAACAAATGAAGTTTTTCAGGAGCGAATTGATGAGAGCCGCCCCCGCCAAACGACGTCATGGCCAATCTGCTTCCGCGTTGTTTTTTTCAACGGTCTGATCCGGGACAAATTGTCGGGGTCGCCAGCAGGAAGGTAATTAAATCAACCCTGGATCAAGCCGCAGAATTTTATTTGTTCATGGACGCCTTGTCAGTGAATCACGCAGGAACAACAGGGGTCTTTAGCTGGTGGGCCTGCTCGGACTCGAACCGAGAACCAAAGCATTATGAGTGCTCTGCTCTAACCATTGAGCTACAGGCCCGCGCTTCTTGAAGCGTGTGAAATTTTCCCCAATGCGTCAAAACAAAAGCCCTAACATCAGATATGATAAAACCATTTTGATTGTCGAAGTGTTTGGCCCGGTAATGTGAGGTCTCAACAAGGCGGTCGTTTTGTGACTGGCCTTGCACAATTTTTTGCCGGAAGAAAGCAATGAACAAGACGGACCCCGCTCAATTTCTTTAACCGTCCCGCCTGCCCGACATGAATCTCAGAGGATTGGTTTTGGGACTCTGACGAATGAGCTTGCCCTTGGCGCGGAATTGGGCAAAATAAACTTGTGGTGGCTTGTGACGGAGCAGATTGAGTAGGATGTTTTCTGCCGGGCGAAATCCTTCTCCGGTCATTCACCGCATTGATGATGCCAGTATCGGGTTGTCAGTCGGCGGAACGGAATGTCACTTCCAAGCTGATTCTATTGGTTCGGGGCGTAGCGTAGCCTGGTAGCGCGCTTGTTTCGGGTACAAGAGGTCGTGAGTTCGAATCTCACCGCCCCGACCATTTTTATGTTCAATACAGTCGGCGGCGTCACTTTTCAGGCATTTTTAGTGTGAATAGCATAAGGTTTCAGCGGGTCAAAGTGATTCCGAATCGGGGGCGAGCGTTGCCAAATCGTGACCGGCAATTTTCACAGGGCTGGTAATAATGTGCCGCCACCTGGACGCCGGTTATGTCGGAAGGAATAATTCCCAATTGAACTGGTACAGCGCGGCCGGCCGGATGATGGGTCGAAAAGCATTACTGTTCATAACCGCCCTAGTTCCTTCGCGCGAGGCTCCGACTTTTGAATTTAATTCATGTTTTTTTGCGTCCGTTTGTGTTTAAATGTCCGTGTAACTATGGATTCCAAAAAACTGGCGGGGCTTTGCCGCGATTTCGCGGACAACAAAAAGGCGGAAAACATCGTCATCCTGAACGTGCGCGATCTGTCGTCTGTGACGGATTATTTTGTGATCGTGTCCGGTACGAGCGAGCCACACCTGCGGGCCATCGTGGGGGCCATCACCGACGGATTGCGCGAGGAATACGACCTGCGCCCAACGCGTACGGACGGTTCGCTGCAGGGCGCATGGGTGGTGCTGGATTTTTTTGATGTGATTGTTCACGTCATGCGCGCCGATGCGCGCGAACGCTACGATCTGGAAGGTCTTTGGGGCGACGCGGCGCGGGTGAAGGCGAAAGGCAAACCCACTAGGATAAAATTGACCAGCCGTCAGTCCTCGAAGAAGCGAATTAGGAAGGCAGGCAGATAGGAATCAAAATCCGGCCGGTTACTGTTTCAAAATTTACGTTCTCGGCGGTGCTTTCGAGAATTTTCACGAGCCATAGATCAGTGCCAAATCTTCGGCTGCGGCCGCTTAGAGCAGTCCGAACTGGTTGGTGTTTTTGAAAGATTATCCCACCCACGAATGAAGCCATTCCCAAAGCTGCCTTCGGTTTCGCTTCAGGCTTTGACCCGGGACTAGTGTGACAGGATGGCGTAGCGATCCGCAAAATCACACGTATCTCTCCCAACCCTGCCGTCCATCAGCAGGATCATCCTTGCTTGGAATTTGCCGTTACTGCTGATTCCAAAGCGCGTTCGGAGCGAAATTCAAGCCGCTGGTTCTCCACGCAGTTTTTCCAGCGCGGCCAAGGCCGCCTCGCTCTCGGCGGCCTTTTTGCTTTTGCCGCGCCCCCGCGCCAGTTCGATGCCCTCATGCTGCACGGTACATTCAAACACGCGGTCATGATCCGGCCCGGCGGAGGAAACAACGTGGTAATCCGGCGCGCACGTTGATTTCGCCTGCAGCAGTTCCTGTAGTTCGCCCTTGGGATTTTCGATGCCGGATGATCCGGCCAGCGTGGTGAAATCCGCGGCAAACTCGCGCAGAACAAATTCTTTCGCCGCCTCAAAACCACCGTCCAAAAAAACCGCCCCCAGCACCGCCTCGAACGCGTCCGCCAGCGCGGAGGCGCGTTCGCGTCCGCCGCTCATTTCTTCGCCATGGCTTAAAATCAAATGCGCGCCGAGGCCGAGCGCGCGGGCGTGTTCGGCCAGCGTGCGGCGGTTGACGAGCTTGGCACGGATTTGAGTCAGCCCGCCTTCGTCGAACGCCGGGAAATTTTCATAAAGTTTGTGCGTGAGCACCAGCCCCAGCACCGAGTCGCCGAGAAATTCCAGCCGCTGATTGTGCGCCGAGACCGCGCCGCTTTCGTGCGCGACGGACGGATGCGTGAGCGCGACGCGCAGCAGATTTTCGTCGCGGAACGAATGGCCGAGACGGGTTTGGAAGGCGACGGGGTCAGGCACGGCAGATCAGCCGGCCGCCGCGGGTTGGGTGGGCGGCGTCACGGCTTCGTTGTCCAGCGGCGGAGTGATGGGTTCGGCACCCGCCAGTGGCGGCGGGTTTAAACCATGTTCCAACAACTGCGCCACGTCGTGTTGGACCTGTTCGAGCTGGTTGAGATGCAGGTCCGGATCGGCGATCGTAAAAACATCGCCCGTCTTCGGCTGTTCGTAGATGAACACGCGCTGGCCGTCGCGGATGATCTGTTCCTTCACCTTGAGGATGCGTTTGCGTTCGAGCATCACGGCCAGGATATACGCGGCGGGCGCGTGACGCGGATCATTCTGCTCGATGAGCTTGCGCAGCACCGTCTCGGCGGTCTCCTTCTGGATGGCGTCCACCACTGGTGGCGGCACCTCGAAAATCCCCTGCCAGTGCGAGATGAATCCGGAATGGCCGCGCGTGTCGGCGGCGGACTGTTTCTGCCAGCACGGCTCGCAGATGTCCGAACGACGCAAGGTTGGCGGCTGGTCAAGCAGCAACGTGTGATACGGCTGCTGGTCGGCAAATGGCTGGGTGCATGCCTCGCAGGCATGCGCACGGGACTGGATGTTCCACTCGTTCATGGGCGCGGGAATTTAACCACGAATCGCGCGGATGAACACGAAGAAAATGATTTCGCGCAAAGGCCGCAAGGGTGGCGAAGAAAAAACTTTCCCGGCTTTGCTTTCTTCGCGCGACTCATCAGCCTGCTAAATCGAAATC
>Ga0302320_10015873_pt1 | contig 15427 bp, 9 predicted proteins | sample Bog_T0_3_FD_202130 | JGI IMG/M metagenome (GOLD analysis project Ga0302320, IMG submission 202130) | Peat permafrost microbial communities from Stordalen Mire near Abisko, Sweden - Bog_T0_3 | ecosystem: Environmental > Terrestrial > Soil > Wetlands > Peat | place: Sweden: Abisko, Stordalen Mire... | reverse complement strand
CGGCTTTGATGCCACGAACGGATTTTTGTTGAACGGCAAGCACTATGAACTGCAGGGCACGTGCAACCACCAGGACATGGCGGGCGTGGGCGCGGCGCTGCCGGATGCCCTCCAAGCTTTCCGCATCACGAAACTGAAGGAATTCGGCGGCAACGCCTACCGCACCTCGCACAACCCGCCCACCCCCGAATTGTTGGACGCCTGCGACCATCTGGGCATGATCGTCATGGATGAGAACCGCCTGCTGGGCAGTGACGCCCAAAATATGGCGCGCTGGGATCAGGAAATCCGCCGGGATCGCAACCACGCCAGCGTCGGCATTTGGAGCGTGGCCAACGAGGAATTCACCGTGGAGGACTCGCCGCAGGGCGGCAACGTGGCGCGCACCATGCAAAGTTATGTCCAGCAGCTCGATCCGACCCGCCCGGTGACGTTCGCGGCGCCGGAGGGCGACACCTTCGCCGGCATCAATGGCGTCATCCAGGTGCGCGGCTGGAATTATCACGTGGGCGGCGACATGGACAAATATCACCACGAACATCCCGCGCAGCCCAATGTCGGCACCGAACAGGCCAGCACCGTCAGCACCCGTGGCATTTATACGAATGACCCGGTGCGCGGCTACGTGAGCGCCTACGACGACAATGCGCCGAGTTGGGCCACGACCGCCGAAAAATGGTGGAGTTACTTTGCCGACCGCCCGTGGTTGAGCGGCGGTTTCGTGTGGACCGGCTTTGATTATCGCGGCGAGCCGACGCCGTATGCCTGGCCGTGCATCAATTCCCATTTCGGCGTCCTCGACACCTGTGGGTTTCCCAAGGATGATTTCTATTACTACCAGTCGTGGTGGACCACGAACCTCGTCCTGCATCTCCTGCCGCACTGGAACTGGCCGGGCCTGGAGGGAAAACCCATCCGCGTGGACGCCCTGAGCAACTGCCAGGAAGTGGAACTGTTCCTGAACGGCCAGTCCCTCGGCAAGCAGACCATGAAACGCAATTCCAAACTGACCTGGCAGGTGCCTTATGCGCCCGGCACCCTCAGCGCCAAAGGATACAAAGGCGGGCGGGTCGTGGCGGAAACCAAAGTGGAAACCACCGGCGAACCGGCGTCCGTCCAACTCACCCCCAACCGCACCACGCTCGCCGCCGACGGCCGGGATGCGGCCGTGTTCACCGTGTCCGTGACGGATGCTCAGGGGCGCGTGGTGCCGACGGCGGCGAACAAAATCAAGTTCGCCCTCAGCGGCGCCGGGAAACTGCTCGGCGTCGGCAACGGCGACCCGAGCTGCCACGAGCCGGACACTTATGTGACGGAAACGCCGAGCAAGACCATTCCGGTGACCGGTTGGCGCTGGCAGCTTGCCACCGTTGCCGACAAGCAGGCGCCGGTGCCCGAATACGCCGGCGACTTTGACGACTCGGCTTGGAACCAGATCAAACCGAAAACTGATGGCGATACTGGCAGCCTGGTTTTAAAGGAGGGCCAGACCGCCATTTTCCGCGCCCACGTCACGGTCACCGCCGCCGACCTCGCGGGTCAGAGCGTCCAAATCCACTTCGGCAGCATTGACGATCATGGCTGGGTCTTCGTCAACCAGCAGTGGGTCGGCCAGGTCAGCGACTGGGCGGCCACCCCGGCCTATGAAGTCAAATCCGTATTGCATCCGGGGGATAATGTGGTCGCCGTGCTCGTCTGGAATGAGTCCGGCACCGGCGGTCTGGATCCCAACGTCAACGTGGAACTCACCGGCCGGCCGATCGTGCTGGACTGGTCGCGCAGCGTGTTCAACGGCCTGGCCCAGGTCATCGTGCAATCCAGCCGCGCGGCCGGCGCCATCCAATTGACCGCCACGGCGGACGGCTTGAACGCCGCCACCGCCACCGTGACCACGCAGCCCGCGCCGGCGCCACCGGAAGTTCCCTGATCTGCGGGGCCATGCACCGGAAAACGCCAACGGTTAATAAATCGCCCGCCGCCGTGATGATCCTCGGCGTCGGCTCCTTCGCGCACAGCCTCGGCACCGCGCTGAAGGACGCGGGGGCCGGGGTCATAACCTATCTCACCCGCAATTACGGACACTACGCCCCGGGGCTGGTCGGGGAAACATTTCTGCCCGGGGCGCATCCCAGTCCGGTGCCGTTGTTGCAGGCGCGCCGCATTGATGTCGTCATCCCGCAATCCATTGATTGGGCGCAGCAGCCTTGGGCCGGGGAATTAATCGCCTCCCGCACCGCCATTTTCAGCCCCACCGGCGAGGCGATGCGGATCGAGCGCGAGCGCGATTTTGCCCGGGAATTGTGCGCCCGGTTCAAGATTCCTTTCCCCCGGTCGTTTGTGGCCTCGAACCGCCTGGCGGCCGAAAAGATTCTGGCCGGGAACCCGGGGCCGTTCGTCATCAAAAATCCGCTCTGCTCGCCCACCAGTCCCGTTCACACCGTCATGTGCGAGACCGAGGCGGACACCCGGGCGTGGCTGCGGCAGGTCAATTATGCGGAGGGGATTTTCCTCCAGGAATATCTGGGCCGCGCCGAGGCCGGGCACATTGTGCTGGTGAGCGGCGGCGAGATTTATTCGCTGGTCACGAACCAGGAGTATAAATACGCGCACAATGGCAATCTGGGCATTGTCGCCGGCGCGCCCCTGGGCGGACTGGTCGAGCGCGATGAGGGCGACCGTTACGGGCTGGCCCGCGAATTGATCCACCCGCTGCTCCCCTGGTTGCGCGCGGTGAAGTTCAACGGGCCGCTGCAGGTCACCGCCATCCGGCGCGGCGGCCGCTGGCATGTGATCGAATACAACGTTCGCATCGGCGTCACCTCCGGCCCCATGATTTTACGGATGTTGAAAAACCCGGTGGCGGTGGTGCTGGGTGCGGCGCGCAATGAAAAACTCGAGCCGGCCTTCCACGACCACCTGAAGTTCGGCTGTTCGCTCACGCTGGCCGGTTACGGGTATCCTTATACCCAGGTGCGCGGTCCGCACCTGCCGCTGGAGGTGGACGGCACCCCGGATTGCGATGTCTGGTGGAACGAAGTGGCGCCGGGCCCGGACGGCGGCCTGCTGGCCACCGGCCAGCGCATCGCGGATGTGATCGCGCTGGCGCCGACGCTGGAAGCCGCCTTGCAGCGGGCCTACACGAACATCCGCCGGCTGCGGGTGGTGGGCAGCTATTACCGGACCGATGTGGGCCGGAGCCTGTGGCCGCCGGGTGAGGTTTAGCGGATCCTGGGGCAATCTCTGATTTGAACCCAGCGGTGGCCCCCCCCCAATTGGCAGGGCTTTGGCCCCCCTGCGGCGGCTTTTCCCAATTACGAAAGTGCCGCCGGACGCATTTTGACGAGGCGGAGTTGAAGCGGGTCACCACATCCGAAACGACACGACGGCGAAAATGGAATTGGCGCGGTAATTGGCGGCCCCGCCGCTGCTCGGTTCGTTGTAGTCATCAAAGCGGTATTGCAGTTTGGCGGTGACGCGCGGGTTGAAACGGTGGGTGAGCCCCACTTGGACGCCCTGCCGCTGGTAGTTGATGCCCAACGGCAGGCCGGTGGCAAAATTATTCTGGGCGTAATCCGCCCCGGAATAGGCGTAACCGGCGTATAAGTCCGTGGTCTCGTTCAGCACGAAAGTGGCGTCGCTGAGGACCGTATGGATATCACCCCGGTAAGGGGCGATGGCGGCGGAACCGTCCGTCGCCGTTACGGCGTCCGAGGTCTGCCAGGACAGGGTGGCCGAGAGCAACAGTCGCGGCGTGGGCGTGAGACTTTCACTGAGAGAATAGATTTGCGAATGATCCCGCCCGGCGGTCAAGGGGCCGCCGGGGGAAATGACGCTGCCGAAGGTGACATAGGGACGGGTGCTCATCGTAACGTCGTCGGCCTGGTATTGATACGAGAGGGTGGTTTTGAACCGGGGCGACGGGTGCAGCACGAGTTTGGTCTCGACTTCATCCGTGAGCAGATCGAGCGAGCGGATGAAGGTGGGATAGGCGGTCATGACGGGTTGCACGAGCGGGTCGCTGTCATACCGGCTGTCGTCCTCGGAGCGGCGAAACTGGGTGCTGAAGGAAACGCTCTGCCAGGGGGACGTGCTGAAGCCCGCCCGGAGATCGTCGGACTGACGGGTGAAGGCCGTGTGCTGTGAGAAGACGGCCTTGTTGAGAATGTCCTGCGGGGCGGAAAATTGATCGGACTGCCCGAGGTCTTCCTGTTCCAACCGGGCCTCGGCAAACAGGGCGGTGAAGGGGATTTTTGAATAGCGCAGCGCGGCGTTTTCCTGCAGGGACGTGTCGTCGTAGTCCGAAGCCACATTGAAGGGGATGATCGCACTGGTGAAGGGCGCGGGCGGGCTTTCCTGATCAAAGGTGCCGGGGCCGAAGCCGGTTTGTCGGGTCCAGTCGGCCTGCACCCCGGTCGAGACGATCAGGCCGTCGAACGGGCCGAGGAGTCCGTTGAGATTGCCCACATGGGATTCTTGTTCCAGCGTGATCCGGGGAATGTCCGTCAGTTGCAGCAGGGAGGGAGAGGCCATGGCGAACGAGGAGTCGGCGTTCAATTGACTGTAAAGATAACCGGCCGAGGCAAAACACCAGTCGTTGACTTTTTTCTCCAATCGCAGGGTGTTGGCCCCCTGAAAGTAAGTGGTGCCTTCGTTGAAGCTTTGCGGCAGCGGGCCAAAAGCGACGTTGGTGTCGCCGGTGCTGAGATGATAGAACTGACCGCGAAACTGGTCGGCCACGGAAACCCCTTTAATGTCCTCGTTGAAATCAAATTTGAGAATGTGGACGGCCTCGTTAATTTGATCGCTGGCCGGGGCGAGGTTGCGGGCGGTGGTGCGCCCGGTGCCCACGGCGCTCCATTCGGTGCTGGCTTCTTCGCCCTGCCGGTAGTCATATTCGTAGCCCACCACGAGTTTGGGCCAATCCGGCAGGGTGAGACCAAAGTCCACCCACGCTTTGCCGGTGTCCAGATGCAAATCTTCGCCGAGACTGGGAGTGGTTTTGATCAGGGACGGATCGTAGCCGCCCAGATCATCGAACCAGGTGCGGAACTGTTCCCAGCCGGAATGAATGTAACCCAGGTCATTGCGATCCACGGACAGGCCGATTTTGTAATCGTCCGGCAAGACATGACCGGTGAGGAGCCACCGGGTGTCGGGACTGGTTTGCTCGGCCAGATCAAATTGTTGCACGCCGCCGTAGAGTCCGGCGGGCTGGGCGTTGAGTTCGCGAAACTTGGCTTGGTCCCCGCTGACGGAAGTTCCACCGAAAACCGGGGCGAGGGTGAACGTCAGGGTATTGGTGGGACTGGCGGCGTCCCAAACGGCGCCCTGATCAATCCAAGCGCGCAGTAGGGAGATTTGTGCGGCGGTAAGCGGCGGACCTTTGCCCACGGGGGGCATTTCCATGTCCTCCACCAAGCGGTCAACATACTGAATGAGCGGACTTTGGGCGCTGTGGCCGGGGAGGATGTCCACGCCTTCATCGCCGCCCTTGAGTGCGGCGGGGCGGCTATCCAGCCGGAATTGGCTGCGGGGTTTTTCGGGGCCGTGACAGCGGAGACAATTATTTTCCAAAATGGGCCGGATGTCGCGGGCAAAGTTTATTGGCGTGGCGGCGGAGGGTGGGAGGCGGGTGAGGTCCGGCCCGTCGGCCGCCGCCCGCCGCGCCCCGGCGAGCGCCACCAGCAGGCAGAGGCGGATGGGCCAGCGCCGGGCGGTTGGGACGGACGGCGTTTTCAATAGAGGAGGGCGGGTTGGACGTTGGAACCGTGAACGGCGGCGTGACAACCGGCGGTCCAGCAACTGCCAAAGTTGAGGCTGCTGGTGTGGTCCCGGCCACCGATGTAGATGCGGCCGGACGCGCCCGGACCGGGCACCTGGGCGTGGCAACGGAGACAGAGGTTGGAATCGGGTTCGGTGAGCAATTGGGCGTTCACGGAACCGTGCGGCTGATGGCACGAGGTGCAGCCTTCGCGCAGGGCGGGGTGTTCATAGACAAATGGACGGGTCTGTTCCCGGTGGCATTGGGCGCAGGTTTCGTTCAGCCGCGCCATGGCGAGTCCGCCGGCGGGCTTCAGGATGTCGAGTCCGTGGGGATCGTGGCATTGCACGCAATTCATTTTGCCCTCCAGCACGGGGTGATGCCGGGGAAAATGGAATTCGGCCCGCACCTCGAGATGGCATTCCAGACAGGCCTGTGGGTCTTTGCCGGGGTTGAGGATGAATTTCTCCGCCCCGCCCCGGCCGCCCTGGGCGACATGTTTGCTGCCGGGACCGTGGCACGATTCGCAGCCATACTGGCCAAGTCGTTGACCATTATCCAAATGCAGCCGCGCGTGCGGGCTGGCGGGAAACGCCCGGGTGATTTCGGCGTGGCAGTCCGCGCAGGTTTGGTCCCCCACGTAAGTGGCCCCTTCAATTGACAACGGAACCACGACGGCGCGGTCCGTCGTGGAACAGGAATCCAGCAGCAGCCCCCCGGCACCGGCGAGGAGCGCCAGTCCGATCCGCCAGCTTAGCCGCGCTATGGGTGAGACCCCCCCGAAACGTTTTTGCGCATTGCGCCCGTGAACCTCTGTGGGTGCGCTTTTAGAGTGCGCGGACAGATCCGCGCTTTTGGACGAGGTCCCGCGCTTGCGGGATCGCCTCGTCCAAAAACGGCGTCTTGCCGCCGCACTCCAAAGGCGGTGGCCAACCCGACCGGACGCGGGGCGCCCGTTTTGCCCTTCCCCTATTTCAGAGTCATCCCGGTTCATGGGCAGGGGCGCACCTCAAGGGTTCGGCAGCCGGCCCACGCGATAAAATCCGGCGCCGGTGGAGTTGATGGCGTTGGTAAACGGCACGGGATTGGCGGGAGCCACATTCGTCACCAACGAAATCCAATTCTGGAGATTGGTGGAACTTTGGATGACGTAGGATAGTCCGGCATTGGCGGTGTAATTAAAGGTAAGCTTGCCGCTGTTGAGCTTCGCCCCGGAGAGGTTCACGGCCACCGGAGTGACCACGGAGACATTGACCACCGGAGAGGTTGCGGAGATGCCCGCCGCCGTGGCCACGGCCGTGAGCGAATACGAGCCGGCCGCCAATGCGCCGGAGGTGAGGTTAAAGGGGGCGATGCCCACCGCCCCCAGCGGGGCGGCGTTGGCAAAAAACTGGACGTTCGTCACCGTGCCGCTGCTGACCGAGGCGCTGGCGCCCAGTTTCAATGCTGCGGGCGCGGCCAAAACCGTGCCGGCGACCGGATTGGTGAGGGTGACGGCGGGGGTTGGGGCGGCGACGGCCGGCGTGCTGCGGGTGTAACCAAAGGTGTTATCCCCGGAGCCGCCCTCCCCTCCCCAATTGGTCAGTGTGAGTGAGAGGTAGATGTTTTCCTTGATCAAATGCACCACGAAGGTGTCACTCACATAGCCCGGCGGATGATTGCCCGCCTCCAGGGGGCACGCGCTGTAAGTCAGCGTATTATAATTGGCGAGGGCGCCGATGGCCCACTCGGTATCCGCCGGGCTGACGCCGGGAACCGCGCCGCCCTCGGTCGCCGAATTATACAATCCCCCCCCGCTGCTGTCGCGGGTCAGGGCCACGCCGGGGGTCAATGGATCCGCCAGCCCGTTCTCATCGGTGTGATAAAACGCGATCGCGGGTCCGGTCCACAGCGTGGCGGCGGGGGCCGGCGGCGCCAGCGCCAGGAGCCCGGCCGTCAGGAGGCCCGCCCACCGGGCCGGCCACAGGGATTTGAGCCTTTTCATCCTTACTGGGAGGTGCCAACCCGGTTTAGGTTCCCGGGAAATTTTGCCGCCGGGAAGAAAATGACGGCGGACCGTTGCAAATTTAAGCGAAAGCGATATGTTGGATTAGGAAAAACTCACCGGCCCAAGACCAAAGCCGGTGTTCCCATGACGATTTCAGAAACAACCAGAACGCCACCGCCCGCGCTCCGGGCGGAGCGGGCGGGGTTTACGCTGATCGAGTTGCTGGTGGTGCTGGCGGTCATCGGCATCCTGGCGGCGTTGTTGCTGCCCGCCCTGGCCCGGGCCCGCGGCCGGGCGGAGGCGATCGCCTGTATCAACAACACCCGCCAGCTCGCCCTGGGCTGGCTGTTATATTCAGACGATCACGACGGCGCCCTGCCCTACAATCTGGTGCTCTACGGCACGTCCTACCGGACGGACCTGAACTGGGTCAATAATGTGCTGACGTGGGATTTGAGTTCCGACAATACGAATACCGCCACGGTCACCGGGGCGAGCCTGGGCGCTTATTTTGTCAACCCCAAAATCGTCTTGTGCCCGTCGGATCGGACCCTGAGCGCGGCCCAGCTGGCGGCGGGCTGGAACCAGCGGGTCCGGAGTTATTCGATGAACGCCATGATGGGCGATGTGGGTTACTACACGGCCAGGGGCTACAATCTGAACAACCCCAACTACCTGCAATATTTCAAGCTCACGCAAATCACCCAGCCGGCCAACTACTTCGTGTTTCTGGACGAACATCCCGACAGCATCACCGACGGCTATTTTCTGGACAAAGACGCCGGCTCGGCGAGTTCGCCCCCCCCCTACGGGGAGTCGGCCGCCGACCCCGCCGGCGGTCAGGAATGGCTGCATTTGCCGGCTTCCTACCACAATCGGTGCGCGGCCTTTTCCTTCGCCGACGGGCACGGCGAACTGCATCGCTGGCTGGACCCGGAGACGGTCCAGCCGATCCAGCCCAATGTGCCTTTTCTCCCGGTCTCCGTGACTTCCAGCGGCGGGGATTTCCAATGGGTGCTGACCCACATGAGCCTCAAAATAAATTAGCGCATTTAACCCGCCGGGTGGGCGGAAATTGGGGCGGGCGACGGAGGATTGGATCGTGCTTTCAGCCCTTGGTTGTTCTTTGGGGATGGAACCTGGGGCGAGGCCCCAGGCACCTTTTTCAAAAACCAATTTTCCGCTCGAAATAATCTCGTCAAAACCGACTGCATTTGTATATAGCGATCATGAATTCAGATCGCGTCGCCATCAGATGGGAAGCCCCATCCGAGAGCGCCAACGGCGCGGCCTCATGCCAGCCTGGGGCAGCGCCCCAGGAAAACACGCCCTTTTGTCATAAGGGCTGAAAGCCCGCTCCATCGCCATGCCACAATCCCTGAGCCTCGTCATCCTTCACCTTATTTTCAGCACCAAAGACCGGCGGCCTTTGCTGACTGGCGACGTGCAGCCAAAGATTCATGCCTATCTGGCCACCGTTATCCGCAATGCGGATTGCGAATGTTATCGGGCGGGCGGGGTGGCGGATCATGTGCACCTGGCCATCCGATTATCGCGCACCATCACCATTGCAGATTTGGTGGAGCAATTGAAAACCTTGTCTTCCAAATGGCTGAAAACCCAGTCGCGGGCATTGGCTGCTTTTGCGTGGCAACGCGGTTACGCCTCTTTTCCCGTCGGACCGGCCGATGTCGAATCGCTGAATACCTACATTGACCGCCAGGAGGAACATCACCGGAACCGGACGTTTCAGGATGAATTCCGGATGTTCCTCAAAAAAATACGGGGTGAAATACGACGAGGCGTATGTTTGGGATTAAGATGCGTTGAAACGGGCTTTCAGCCCTTGCTTGTTCGTTGGTGGAACCTGGGGCGAGGGCTCCAGCCGTCCTCTCGCCATGCCGAGGTTCGGCCTACGATTAACGTTCCGCCAGAAAAACTGCATCTTTATGCTTGTTATAGTTGACAAAGGCATAATAATGCGTATTGTGAGTTGAAGATAACGCATGAATGCGTCAGCATCAGCCTCATCCTTGAATTGGCGACCGACAGTTCGGCGACGCGTTGCCGCCGGGCGTTCGTCCGGTGCGGGTCCAAGAGCAGCCCCATCCAAGCATCTTGCGGTAGTCGCGGACAGTCTGCCTGCCCCGCCCCAAGCCGCGCGCGCCGCGCCTTCTTCACTTGCCAAACCGAAGTTCGGCCCGCTTTCCCGCTTTACCCCTTCTTGCCCCGCGCCTTCTATTCCTGTCCAAAATCCGTTCAGGAGAGGTTCGCCGTTTCAGCCCGGCCCCCGTCCTGCCCAGTCAAACCCGGTCAAGGTCAGTCAAGCTTGGCGCTGCCGCCCAGCACCCCAGACCCCAGGCCCCAGACCCCAGACCCCAGACCCCAGACCCCAGGCCCCAGACCCCAGACCCCAGACCCCAGACCCCAGACCCAAAACCCCAGACCCAAAACCCCAGACCCAAAACCCCAGACCCAAAACCCCAGACCCAAAACCCGAAACCCGAAAACAAGGTGGGATTTTGAACTTTCCCATCCCTCTCCTTCGCCAAGCTTTCGGTTTCGGAAAATACGGAGAATTGGGGCTTGCCACGAGAATCGTCCGGGTGGCAACTTGCGCGGGACTAAAATTCGAATACTGCGGGGCATGGAAACCAACCGCCAACCTGAATCAGACGAAACCAAACTGCGCCAGCGGTTGGAGGAACTATTGCGCCAGGCGCGCCTGCTGGCGGAAGTCACCCGGGCGCCGGCCGGGCTGCCGCGCGTCACCACGCCGCGCCCCGCCCTGCCTTACAGCATCACCCTGCTCCCCGGCTCGATCCTCACCACCCTCTTCCGCAAACCCGGCAGCGGCCGCACCGTGGCCTTCAATCGCGAGGAACTCACGCAACTGGACGCCTTGACGACGGATTATCTGGTGAATTATTACCAGTCGCAGTCGCTCTTCACCCCGGAAGACGCCGCCCGCCTCCGCAGTTGCATCGAACTGCATTCGCGGCGCTTCAACCAGTTGCTGCGCAACAGCGACTGGCGCGGACAGGTGTTCGGCTATGCCATCGCCCGCGAAGAGACCATTCTCCGCAGTCTGCTCCAACTCCGCCTGCTCGTGGATTGCGTCCAAATTCTCACCCCGCCGCTGCTGACCGTCAAACGCATTGGCAACGAAGAGTTTGACCTGATTGACAACCTCCATGGATTCGTCCGGGTGCTGACCCTGGCGTTATGGCGGCGGTTGGCCACGGAAAAGTCGGATCTCCAGGCTTACGGTGCGCTGTCCCTCTGCATCTCGGGCCTCGCCGCCCGGCCGGACGACGCGCTGGCCCTCCTGGAATCCGGTTACGCCGCCGCCAACGGCGACGTGGCCGCCTTCAAAAAATGGTTCGAGAAAGGCGGGCGCAAGGCCATGGAACAGGTGGAGACCCTGTTGCAACCCGTGGACAAGCTCGGGCTGGACGAAATCTTCGGCCTGCTCACCCGCCACACCCTGGACCTGGGATTGCAACCGGTCACCGTGGAATTCATCCGCCAGGTCTTGCAAACCCTCCTGACCACCCTGGCCAATCTGGACAGCGAAACCTCGGACACCTGCCGCCGCCGCTCGGCCGTGCTGTCCGAGCAATTCACCGGCGTATCGCGGCAGTATGCCGTTGATTTCAACGCCCGCGCCGCCGATCCCGGCGTCAGCGAGGAGGACCTCGCCGCCATTTTCAAGGAACTCGACGCCCTCGTCGGCCTGGACCCCGTGAAAAATGAGGTTCACCGCGCCACGAATTTTGCCCGCATGCAGGTGCTGCGCCGCCAGCAGGGGCTGCCCACCGTCAAAGCCAGCCTGCACAGCGTCTTCTTTGGCAATCCCGGCACCGGCAAAACCACCGTGGCCCGGCTCATGGGCCGCATTTACAAATCGCTGGGCCTCCTGCGGCGCGGCCACGTCATCGAGTGCGACCGCGGCCGGCTCGTGGCCGAATACGTCGGCCAGACCGCCGTGCGCACCCATGCCGCCATCGCTTCGGCCCTGGACGGCATCCTGTTCATTGACGAAGCCTACGCCCTGGCCGGCCGGGGCGCGGAAGATTTCGGCAACGAAGCCATCGAGACCCTGCTCAAGCGCATGGAGGACGACCGCGACCGGCTCATTGTCGTGGTGGCTGGTTATACGAAACCGATGGAGCAATTCATCGCCTCGAATCCCGGGCTCGAATCGCGGTTCACGAATTACCTCAAATTCCCCGACTACCAGCCGGCGGAACTGGCGGAAATTTTCCACCGCATGGCCGCGCAAAGCGGCCTCGTCAGCCCGCCGGAAGCGGCCGCGAAGATCATGGCCCTCTGCGAGCGCCTGTATGCGGCGCGCAACGAACAATTCGGCAACGCCCGCGAGATGCGGAACCTGTTCGAGTCCGCCGTGCGCAATCAAAGCACGCGGCTGGTCGCCGGCGGCCAATGCGACCGCGAAGCCCTCACCACCCTGCTCCCCGGGGATGTCCCGGACCAATTTACCACCGGCCTGCCCGCGCCGGCGGAAACAGCCGCCTACCCCTCGCGCATCGCCACCCGGCCGGGCTGACCCGGGACGCCGGCGTTGAAAACCGGGCGGGCGCGCCCGTGGCGGAGTGCGGTTAAAATTCATTTCGTCACGTAACGGCGTCCGGCTGCGCCCGCTGAAAAATATTCATCACTTTGTTGCTTTCTTCTCGCGGGATTTTATAGTTTGCTTCGTTTGGAATACCCGGAAATGAATAATCCAGTTCAACCAGGCCCCGCCTGGGACATCGAGGCCGCCCGCACGCTTTACAATGTGCAGGGCTGGGGCGCCAAGTATTTTGACATCAACGAGGCCGGCCATGTCGTCGCCCGCCCCCTGCAGGAGGCCGGCGCCGCCGTGGACCTCACCGATGTCATCGAGGAGGCCCGCGGGCGCGGCCTGAAATTCCCCCTGTTGATCCGGTTCCAGGATATTTTGCGCCACCGGGTGGAGGCCATCAACCAGGCCTTCCGCAATTCCATCACCGAATTCAATTTCCAGGGCCGGTATCGCGGCGTGTTTCCCATCAAGGTCAACCAGCTCCGCGAAGTCGTCGAGGAAATCCTCGATGCGGGCCGGGCCTATGAATTCGGTTTGGAGGTCGGCAGCAAGCCCGAACTGTTCGCCGGCCTGGCCCTGCAAAACCAGCCCGGGAGCCTCATCATTTGCAACGGCTACAAAGACGCCGAATTCATCAAGATGGCCCTGCTGGGCATCAAGCTCGGCAAGAAAGTGATCATGGTGGTGGAGAAACTCGAGGAGTTGCGCCAGATCATCCAGATTTCCAAACAACTGAACGTGGAACCCCAGATCGGCATCCGCGCCCGGCTCCTGAGCAAGGGCGCCGGCAAATGGGCCGAGAGCGGCGGCGAAAACGCCAAGTTCGGCCTCAGCACCGTCGAGTTGCTCACCGCCACCGAAATCCTCAAGGCCGAAAACCTCGGCCACAGCCTGAAACTCCTGCATTTCCACATCGGCTCGCAGGTGCCGGATATTTTGACCGTCAAAAAAGCCGTGCAGGAGGCCGCCCGCTTCTACGCCAAGCTCCACAAAATGGGGTTTGCCATCGAGTTCATGGATGTCGGCGGCGGCCTGGGCGTGGATTACGATGGCAGCCGCTCCGCCTTTGACAGCTCCACCAACTACACCCTCCAGGAATACACCAACGACATCGTATATTATGTCGCCGACGTCTGCAACGCCGAGCGCGTCCCCCACCCGAACCTCATCAGCGAAAGCGGCCGCGCCATCGTCGCCCATCACAGCGTCCTGATCGTCGAAGTGTTCGGGTCCATCGAGAAAATCCGGCCCGGCGCCGCCTTTGAATACGGGGACAACGAACACGCCCTGGTCCGGGAACTGCTCGACCTCAAGAAAAACCTCAACAAAGCCAACAAACTCGAGGCCTACCACGACGCCCAGGAACGCCGCGAGGACGCCCAGCAAATGTTCACCCTCGGCCTGCTCGACCTCCCCGACAAGGCCCGCATCGAAAACCTCTACTGGGAAATCGGCCGCGAAGTGGTCCAGAGCTTTCGCGGCCAGGCCTACATCCCCGAGGAAATCCGCAAGCTCGAGGACAGCCTCAGCGACCAGTATCTCTGCAATTTTTCCGTCTTCCAATCCCTGCTCGACCACTGGGCGCTGGGCCAGTTGTTCCCCATCATGCCCGTCAGCCGCCTCAACGAACGCCCCACCCGCGAGGCCACCCTCGTGGACATCACCTGCGATTCCGACGGCCAGGTCAACAAGTTCATTGACCTGCGCGACGTGCGCGACACCCTCACCCTCCACGAACTCCACACCAACGGCGCCGGCCGGCCCGAACCCTATTACCTCGGCTTCTTCTTGATGGGCGCCTATCAGGACATCATGGGCGACCTGCACAACCTCTTTGGCCGCGTCAACGAAGTCCATGTCTTCCTCGAGCCCGACGAACCCGTGGGCTATTACATCGAGGAAATCATCGAGGGCAACACCGTCATCCAATCCCTCGCCGCCGTCCAATACGACGAAAACGAACTCAAGCGCCAGATGAAGGCGCAGATGGACGAAGCCATCAAATCCGACCGCATGATCCCCTCCGAAGCCATGCGGTTGCTCGAAGAATACGAACGCGGCTTGAAAGCCTACACTTACCTTTCGTTTTGACCCCGATCCAAAATCCGGGACCGGAACTCCGGAATGAGGCCGCCGTCCTCCGTTCACTGGGCCGGCTCGCCCGGGGCTTGTCCGCCCTGTTCTGGGGGCTGCCCGTGGCGCTGGTCGTCTCCGCCGAGACCGCCCGGGCCGACTGGCTCAAACCCCTGGGCCTGCTGCCCAACCTGGCCACCAACCTCGTCCTCCTCTACGGCCTCTGGCAGATGGGTGGATTTCAACGCCAGGAACGCGCCTGGTTCCGGGCGCTCGACCGCACCAAGCTGCTGGGGTTGGTCAACCTCGGCCTCTGCCCCTTCATCTACTGGCACAATAAAGTCCCCGACCAGTTGTTTTTCACCGTCATGGTCGTCCTGCTGCAAATCTCGGCCCTGCTGTTTCTCTTCAACCTCAACCACGTCATCGAGCGCCTGGGCGCGCTGTTGCCGGATGAAACCCTCCGGCAGGAAACCCGGCAGTTCACCGCCCTCAACCGCAGCCTCTTGATCACCCTCCTGCTGCTGACCGGCGCCTACCTGGGTCTGCTGCAAATCCCGCAGCCCGCGCCCCGCGTCAACCTCCTGCTCCTGTGGATTGCGCACGGCGGCTTCTGGCTGCTGGTCTTCTTCGCCCTCCTGCCGCTGGCCATGACCATGGCCCTGCTGTGGAAAACCAAGGAAGTCATCCTCGACGGCGTCTTCGGCGCCCGCCGGTAAACGGAACGCCGCCATGAACCCAGCCGGCCGGTGGGAAAACCGGCCGGGTCGCCGGAGCCGGCCACCGTCGCATCATCCCCCTCGCATCCGTGCCCACCCGTGAAATCCGCGATCAAAAACTCCCCGCCCCGGTTCGGCCCGCACTGCGCCCCGCGCCTGATTCACCAGCCCTCCCCGTTAATGGCAAAGGGGCGGGTGGTTATTGGCTTGCACGCTTATATGCCGGCGGTTAATTATGTTGCGACATTTATTAATGTGCTGATGCCGACCCACCCGCCATATTCCAACCGGTTCCAAAA
>Ga0302320_10015871_pt1 | contig 15429 bp, 23 predicted proteins | sample Bog_T0_3_FD_202130 | JGI IMG/M metagenome (GOLD analysis project Ga0302320, IMG submission 202130) | Peat permafrost microbial communities from Stordalen Mire near Abisko, Sweden - Bog_T0_3 | ecosystem: Environmental > Terrestrial > Soil > Wetlands > Peat | place: Sweden: Abisko, Stordalen Mire... | reverse complement strand
CGCGCGCCGCGTCTGTTTCTGCCCAACATTCCCGACATTTCCCTAGATCCGAAAACCTCCCTGGACCTCCCTGGACCTCCGCAACCCCTATTAACCGCTATTAACCGCTATTAACTCCCTAAACATCCTGCCACTCCCCCCAACCCCCCGGAACTTGTTAAACTCCCACTTGACAATCAAACCACCCTGGGCTACGGTAAATCTGCCGGGGGAAATGAAAGCCCGGCAGATTGCGAGAAGATTATGAAAACAAAACTTCACAAAATAACGGGCATCAGGGGCATCAGGGGCTACGCGTGCGGCATCAGGGGCGACGTGTCCGGCATTACGGGCGACGCGACCGGCATTACGGGCTACGCGACCGGCATCAGGGGCGACGTGTCCGGCATTACGGGCGACGCGACCGGCATTACGGGCGACGTGTCCGGCATCAGGGGCGACGTGTCCGGCATTACGGGCAGCGTGCTCGGCATCAGGGGCGACGTGACCGGCATCAGGGGCTACGTGTCCGGCATCAGGGGCGACGTGTCCGACATTACGGGCTACGTGACCGGCATCAGGGGCGACGTGTCCGGCATCAGGGGCGACGTGGCCGGTATCAGGGGCGACGTGTCCGGCATTACGGGCGACGCGACCGGCATCGCGGGCAACATAGACGACTGCGATTTGATCGCCTCTGACCGGGACAAAGGGGTGAAGCTATGTGATTTGATGGTTGAAGCTTGACAATCCCCCCCGCCCGTCCGATAGTCATTTTCACATTTGCGATTTGTGAGGAAAAAATTTAGCCGGATGCGCCGCCGTCCCCTTGCGCGCAAAGCCAGGCGCCGCGTACGGGCGCCAGGAAAGGCGGCGGCGCCACCCAAACCCCAAAGCGAGCGCGCCCAACTACGCGCCGAACTAAAGCGGCGTCACGCCGTTGAACTGGCCAGGTTAGACCGGACTTTGGCGGGGCGAAAACAGAAAGCAAAATATGCCGTTCAAAAATTCAAACCAAAGCGTAAAGACCGGGGAAAAATCATCATCATCGGCGTGCGCGGCGGGCGACTTCCGGCGAATAATAATAGACGGGGATACGCTGTTTATATTAATAGCAAAGGCCGGAAAATCCCCATTCGTCAGCATTCGAAAATTACCGGAAGACTGGAAAAGACCGCTATCCCTCGCAGAGCGACGTCGATTGACGTGTCTGCCTTGCGAGTTAAGCGGGCCAAAAAGGAGTTTCTGGTAGCGCGAACCAATCCCGTTGCCGCCGGGGTTCTGAATCGCAAGGGAAAGGGAGTCTCGCACAAGGGGACTAGATACGCGGGCGCCATATCGACTGACAAGTTTTACGCGGGCGCTTCCAGCGTTGCGGCCTTAAGCCGCGAACTGGTCAGGGCGGTAAATGGGACGCGTAGTAAAAAGGATTTTCTGGTGACGATAGGGTTAGATGTCGTGGACGGCTTGGGCAAACACCATTGGATAAGCTTGGAGCGGCGGTTTAGTCGCCAGGACAGACAGAAAGCCGGACTAGGCGATGTCCAGGCTTTTTTCGGGCGCGAAATATATGCTTTCCTGGCGAGGGAACTTGCCGACAGAAACCTGGTGTTAAGCGGTTCGGCGCGACATATCGGCATGTTAAAAGGCAACCGGGGGAAGCCGCGCCATGAATGGACAAAAGACGGTTTTTTGTGGCAGGGGCATGACATGCAAAATGTTCGGGTTGAAAAATTGGAATATCGTTTTGACCAACTCACTATAGGAAAATGATTTATGGCGAAAAGGCAAAATGTTTGGGCACGCAAAAAGCGGGATGAACTTTTTGACGCGATGGGCACGGTTTGCCGCAAATGTGGGGAAACGGAAAATTTGACATTCGACGTTATAATTCCGGTCAATGATTTTTTCCCCGGAGACAGAAAGGAAAGGCACCATAGAAAAATGTGCTGGTCATCCCGAATGTGCTTCTACCGCCGCCAACATGCCGCCGGGAATTTACAAGTCTTGTGTGATAAGTGCAATTCTCGCAAAGGGCATCGCCCCGAATTAGTTTTGCTTGAAAGCGCGGAAATGCCTTTTTGAATGATAGTTTACGACACAGAAGACGATTCGTCGGAATTGCTGTCATCCGGCAAATCCGGCTTCGACAAAAAGGTAACCCAAATTGCGGCAATTACCGACACCGGCAAAAGATTTTACCGTCGGGCCACGCGGGGCAGGCCGATAAACCCTTTGGAGTTTTTGAAATGGTGCCTGGAAACGGGTCACGAGGATGTATGGGCGTTTAACGCCCAATATGATTTGGGCAATTTGTGCAATACTCCCCGGTTGCATGTTCACGACTTCGATATGACGTTGGTAAAGGGGCGGTTTATCAAAGCGCAAGTCATGGGGCTAAAATTTTACGATGTCCATAACCTTTCCGGGAACGGGTCCAGCATAAAAACTTTGGGCGAAGCTGTCGGTTTAAAAAAGCTGGAAACTGCCGACATGGCCGGGGATATGGGATACGTTTTTAGGGACTGCCAAATTCCGATGAAATGGTTAAAGTTCATCAAAGGGCAGTGCGAAGAGTTGGGCATTGAAAACATCCCCGCCACCCTGGGCGGTTTATGCACCAAAGCATTTGTTGCTTTGGACGGTCAAAACTGGTTTGAGGCGAGTGACGACACGGCATCCGCCCTGGCCGGTGCCAGGGTGGAAATATTTTCGACGGGAGGACGGGGGCGGATAGCTTATACAGACATTAATTCGCTGTATCCATGGGCCATGACCCAAAATTTTCCGACATGCGTTGAAAAACTGGACAAGTTGCAAGGCTACGGCATCGCTAAAATCGACGTGGAAGTGCCTCCGATGGCCATTGCTCCGCTGCCGGTGAAAGATGAGGATGACCGGCTGATATTCCCGACGGGCAAGTTTGGCGGGGTTTGGACGATTCACGAAATTTTGAACGCGGTAAAGCACGGGGCAAAGGTTTTAAAAATTTACTGGATTTTGGGCAGTCCTGATGGTCGGGACTATTATCGGGATTACGTCCAAACCATGTATAGCAACCGCCTGGCATCCAAAAGCGAGGCGGAGAGACTATTCTGGAAACTGTTGATGAATAATTTATACGGGCGCCTGGCAATTGGGGGCGTCATATCCCGGACATTGATGTTGACCGACCGCAATAAAGATTCCGGCGTGCCCTTTGGCACGAAGATATTGTGCGATGCGCACATGCCGTTGCCGGAATTCACGAATTATTTGCACGCCGCCTATGTCCTAAGCTATGCCCGCTTAAGACTGTTTCACTTTTTGAAGACCGTTCCGGAGAAAGATTTGATTTACTGCGACACCGACAGCCTGATTTTCTTTTGCCGGGACAAACCGCCTTTTCCGATATCGGCCGATTTGGGGGAAATGAAACTGGAACAAATGGGGACGTTTTGCCGCCCCTACCTACCGAAAATGTATCAATTCGGGGAAAAATATAAGGCAAAGGGCGTGCCGAAAAGAAAAGCGGAAGAATTTATCAAAACCGGGCGAGCGGAATATGATTTGCCTTTTAAGCTGCGAGAGGCGATAAATTTTTATGACGATGGAAACGCCAAAAAATTGTCAGTCTGGCGGAAAGTCATCAAAATCCGGCAAACGGAATATGACCGGAAAAAACAAAAAGGTAATTATTTCTTGCCAAAACGGGTAAACATGTTGTAAATTCATTTTGTCGGTAAACATTAAATAGCACAACACAACCAAGTAAAATTATATGGCATTCAAAAAGAAAGAAAAAACGTCCGAACTTGAAACGATCAAAGATTTGGCAAAGCTGGAATATGTTCCCAAAGGATCCGGCGAAACCGCCCTGGCCGTCTTGCCGCCTGGTTTGATCGTCACCGAACTGCCGGCGGGATTGGTGAAAATTTCGCGACCGGCGTTGGTCAAACCGGAAATGCTGCCCATCGGGGGGATGCTGTCCGGCAAAATCATCTCGGTCGCCGGGCCGATGTCCGACAAGGTGAGCAAGGACAGCCAATTGCTTCACCTGAAAAACGGGGAAACTGAATTCTATTTCCCGCTGACCGGGACGATCAAACAAGACTTCAAAGGTCTTGGCGGCGCGGAAGCCAATCTTGGCAAGACGGTTTGGATCAAGCGCCTGGCCGACGGCGAAACACGGAAATATTGCAAGCCGACTGAGCCGGCGAAGAAAATGTTCCAGTTTGAAGTTTATCTGAGCAAGTAAATCGGCCATATTATCTTACCGCCGCACAAGCGGCAATTGCCCCGCCCATCCCCCGGCATGCTCTCGCAAACATGCCGGGGGATTTTCACTTGCCTATTTTCGGTTCCGGGATTAATCTCTTTTCCATGGCAGCAAAAATTCAAGACCCCCGAATTGTCCCTGGCGCGCGAAAAAAGGGGCGCCCCCCTGGCAGCAAAACCAGGGCGGATGCACCATCAAAACAGGCAGCAACGCAAAAGAAAATTGCGGAACTGAAAAGCCAGGCGGAACAGCTTGGCTTAAACGTGAATGCCGCGCCTGCCGCGCCTGCCGCGCCTGCCGCGCCTGCCCCTGCGGTGTCGCTGCCTGATAGCGATTTATTCGGCGCCACCCCGGACTTTGCGCGCCCCGCCGAACATTTTGCCGAAGGCGCGCCTGGTCCGGAGAATGATCCGGAAACAGAAACGGAATATATCCCCCCGGATGATGCGAAAGCGGCGCCGGAAGGCAATCCGGAAAGCCAGCGTCCCCTGGCGTCGATGATTTGGGATAGTATCGTAAACGCGCTGGCGGTATTCATCGGCAATTTTTGGTTCCCGCGAAAACAGGGGGATAACTTGCAAGCCGGGGAAATACCCTACGACGAGCGCGAAATGGTGATTGTCGCTTGGTGCAAATATTTGCATGCGGTCGGCATGTCGATTTTGTCGCCTGGCCAGGAACTTGGACTAGCCATCGCGAATTATTGTTTGCCCCGGCTTTTTGCCACCCTGGCAATTCTAAAGGAAAAATTCGGAAAAAAGAAAAAAGCCGACTTTGTGCCGGACCCCAATGATTTGCGATACGCCAAACCTGACGAAAACAAACCAGACACCGCAAAATAATGACATTTCGAAAAAAATTCATTTTGGCGTTAATGTCCCTTTTGTTCTGGACTGGCGCCCTGATTTTTATTTTGGCCTGGCCATCACGACAATCCCATGAATGATTTATTTTCAGGCCACAAGCGGTTCGGGATATTCGGCGCCAGCGAAAGCGGCAAAACCACCTTGGCCAAAAAAATCGCGTACCATTTATTCAAAACCGAAAATCGCAAAACGTTGGTATTGGATTGTATCGCAAAGAGTTATTGGGGCGAGCACGCAACGGTCTATGCGGATGAAAAAATATATTGGGTGGAAATATTCAAGCAACGGGGCGCCCTGGTGATTGTCGACGATGCCAGCGTCACTATCAACCGCGACAATGAATTGAACGGGGTATTCACCACCTTGCGTCACCAGGGGCATAAACTGGTCGTTATCGGGCATTCAGCGGGCAACCTTTTGCCGCAAATGCGTGAACAGTTGCAACGCATTTTTTTGTTTCTGCAAAATCGCGATAGCGTTGAAAAATGGGCGACTGTTTTCCCGATGCAAGATTTGAGCGCCGCGACTAGTTTGCAGCAATATGAATTTTTGACCGCGGCGAATTACATGCCGGTCCAAAGATTCAAACTTTCAAAATAATATGAACATTGCCGACTATTCGCTTACTTTACAGGAAAACAGGATTGTGCCGGAAGTCGCCAAAGGATTACCGCGCAAAGTCATCGCCGATAAAATCGGTATTTCAGTCCGGACATTGGATTTTCACCTGGTTAATTTGCGCCGTAAATGCGGCAATTTTAAATCCACCCCCGAACTGTCGGTTTTTTTGGCGCGGCATATTACCTAATAACATATCCCAGCTAGGCAAACTGGTTTTTGCGTTTATTGTCGAAACTGTAAAACGAATATATGCACAAAAATCTATTAATCACTGCCGGGGTGGTAGCTCTCGGTATTGTCCTGGGATGTTATGTCCGGGGCTATACCGACGCAAAGGGCTGGACTACCGCAACTCCCTGAACCAATCATGAACAAAAAACACATTCTCTTGTGGGGACTGGTTGGTGTCGCGGTCGGGGTTTACCTTGCCGGCGCCGCGAGCGGAACCGGAATTTACGCCACACCCATCGGCACAACCCTGGCCAACCTTTACACCTCCGGCAATACTGCCGGCGGCGCAGTGGCTTCCGGAACGGCGAGCTAATTTTTGTGTCATCAGAACCGAAAAACTTAACTTTCAAAAAATCATGCCCTTAAATTACGGTCGCCAAATCCAAACCATCCCCGGCATTACCGGCGTCACTGCCGGCGGCCAGGCACAAGTTCAGCTTAACCCAAACCGCCGGGTTTCGCGAATAAACTTCCAATGCACCGGCGTTGCGTATGTCGCCCCGGTATTGACCCTGCCGGCGGCTGCGGGGGCGACTGTCCAACCGACGTTTACGGTCGGCTTGACGGCGGGGAAAATAACCAGCGTTGCGATTCTGTCTTCAACGGCCACGTCGGCGGCCAACGGCGCTTATACCCTGGTTGTGACGGACAATATTACGGTGGTGTCGCCCCCGGTTTTCCCCAATGGACCGGGAAGCACCACTCTGAATAATTCCTACGGCGCAACCATCACGGCGGTGGTGTCCGGCGCAGTTGTGACCAGCGTTACTTTGGTCAGCGGCGGGGTGGTGTCCCCCGTCCCCATTGAAATATTTTTCGCCGGCCAAATCCTGCAAACCGTCGGCGGCATTAATATGCGCGACCTTTCCGCTACGCTGGTCAAATCGTGCGCCTATGCCGACGGGATTTATAATCAATGGCAGCTTGGTCAGTTCACTGTTGATTACGTGCGCCCGTCTGATCGGTTCACAAATAATCCGGACATTACGATTTGGGACTTGTGGGGTCAGTCTGTTTTGTCGCTGCAAATGCCCATCACGCCCAATATCACGTCGCCCGGACTGGTTGGGGTCTATGAATTCGATGCGGACGCCAGCTTGCGAAATATCATCACGGTAAACGGCAAGGCCACGCCGATTTTGCAGCCGATTGCCCAACATGCGATTACATTGCCCATCGCTGCCGGGACATCGCTGCAATCGTTCAATACCATCCCGTTTCTGATTAATCCGCAAACGCCGTTGCCGATTTTGAGGATTTGGATTCAGGAATCAAACCCTGGGAACATCACGGCCATTGAAATTGACCAGGACGGCAACAAAGTCATCCAGCTTACACAAGCGCAAATTCAACAAATGTATAACGAGTATGGTTTCAACGCCAATATCTTCGGCGCGTCATTCATCGCCGATTTTGATCGGCGCGTGCAAAAGGCGTTGCGATGCCAAACGTCGCTGGTGGTTTGGGTGGCGAGTGCCGTCTCGCAAAATCTGACCATTATCCGCGAAACGTTGCCGGGCGCATTTTCCGGCGGTTAAACTTTGGTTGGGTTGTAGTGATCCCCCCGACGGCGCCGTTTGTCGCCGTCGGGGGGTTTTTTCAAGAAAATTTATATGTCGCAAAAAATCATCCGCAATGTCCAAACCCATCAGGGGACGGTCGCTGCCGTCGGCGCAGCCAATACGCGGCAAACGTACGTAAACGCGCCGCCGATTGCCACCATGGCGCCTGGCCGGGCTGCCACCGTCGGCGCCAATGTCGTCAGCGTCCAGGCGACAAACCGTCGCCAGACACGTGTAACCTAGCCATGCCACTATACGACATTGGTGCCGGGGCCAGTGCGGCAATTGCGTCCAGCAATCAAACTACGCAAGGTCAGAATGACGCCACGTATTTTAATTTTGGGGGCGGGGTCATCACCGCGCCGACCGAACAAAATCTGACCCCCACGACCGACCAGACACCGACCAGCAGCGCAAGCGGACAAGGCGCCGCCGATGCATCGGCGCCCGCGACCGGCGTAGTTTCCGGGGCAACGTCCAATGTGCTGCCCTATGCGGCCATCGGAATTGCGGTCGTCGGCGTGGTCATCACGCTATTTATCGCGCTAAGAAAAAAGTGAACACGCAAAAAAATTTCAGGGTAATGTCGGCGGCGGCAATGATAGAATTGCTGGACGAATCGGACATTTCCGGAACCGGCACTTCCGCAATGGTGTTAAGCCTGCCCCCCCATTTGCCCGAAGAGTATTTTGAGAATCTGGTGGCAGAAAAGCGCGCTGCCAGCACCATCATCACCGCCAACGGACTGTCCATGTTCCGCGTTATTTGGCAATGGACGGCGAACAAATGCATTTCGGTGTTGTTGGCGTTGGCGGTTGCCCCCCCGGATAAGGCGAATTTTTTGTGCCTTTGCCGGGGAATGGATGTTTTGGCGGCGCGTGAAAAGGCGAGCGCGATTTTGTTTTCAACGGGGCGCCGCGCCCTGGTCACGCAAACCATGACATGGGGCGCCAGTCCGTTTCAAATTTGGATGCGTAAAGACTATGCTGTTTAACGAGTTTGATTGTCGCTGCTGGCGGCGCCGGGAAAAATTCCCGGCTGCCACCCGATATTTCATCGGACACGAATCGACAAGTTCGTCGTCCAGTCAAACCACCTATAATTTGCAATCGGCTTTGGGGGACACCGCCGCGGGGGCGACTGCGGTCAATACGGGCGCCTATTCGACCGACCAAATTGAAATTCAAAATGTGGATACGGGTTTGGTGTCGGAATTTGGCTCGGAAAATAATGCCCTGGCGAATACGGCCATCGCCGGCAATGTGAATGTGGCCGACAACGCGTTGATTGCACAGCAAACCACCGTCGGGCAGGCGTTGGGATTCGGTGCCGAAGCGCTGTCCGACAATCAAGCCACGACGGCGGAAGCGCTGGGATTTGGTGCGGAAGTATCTCACGATGCATTGCAACAAGTGACGGGGGTTGCCAGTGCTGCGGAACAAAGTGCGCAAAATACCGCATTGTCGGCGAATGAACAGCTTGGTTCCCTGGCCAATGACCTGGCCGCAATCACCGCGAACGCGGCGCCGCAGACGGCCGCGGCGCAAAATGAACTTTTGTCAGGCAGTGGACCCCTTCCATCGGGGGGCGGAACCACCAGCACAAACCTCGAAACGTACGCCGTCATAGGCGGGTTTTTGCTGGCCGCTGTGGCATTTTTCAGGAGTCGGGCAACCAGCGATTGATATGAACGAAAAAACCACCTTTGTTTTAATCGCGGCGGGGACGGCGGTTGCCTTGTATTTCGTGAACCAGGCCGGACAAAATATCGGCGCCGGGGTCGGTACCGGCGCCGAACTGGCCGGCGGCGGCGTTGGTGCGGCGGCGGTAATTGGAGTGCTGATTTTGCTGCTATGAAAGCCTCAAAAATTATTTATGCGGTCGGGGCAGGCGTCGCGATTTGGTTTTTGTTTTTTCGCAAAACAGCAGCCGGAAACGCGCAGAATGCGACGCAATCGCCTGACCCGTCGACGTCGTCTCTGACGCCGGGCGACAATCCGTTTTTCTTCGGATGACTAAATTTATGGAAAAAATTCTAATCATCGGACTGGTTGGTTTGGGGGGATATATTCTGTTGTCACACGTTGCAAGCCAGGCATCGGGCGCCAACGCGTCCTCCCCTGGCGCATCAGGCTCGACCACTACGACCGGCAATCCGTATAACGGCGTTTCCAATACCCTGGCCGGATTTTTCTCGGATTTTGGGGGCACGACTAATTCATCCAATAGTCCGGGGACCGGTGACACTACCGGCGACCTTTCCGGAACAGACTTGGCGAATTATGCCGACAACCTTTCCGGAGCCGACGTGGTGAATTCTTCCGGGGTGACTTCCGGGGATTTATTCTCATCGCTATGACCGCATCCGACTTCGTCCCTGCCAACGTCAGCAAACAAGTTCCGGTTTTAATTCCGGCGGGCAATGTCGTCAATGGGCAGGTTATACCGGCACAAATTCAAGTTGCCGCGACCGGGGATAGGTTCTATGTCCTGGCTACGTCGTCACAAATTGGCATTTCCGCGCAAAATGCCGGGGGCGGGCAGGGGTTTACAAACTACTTTGGGAATGGCCAGGGGCAAAGCGTTAAAAGTGCTTTCCAGACACTGATCGTCACCAATTCGACGGCGTCACCAGTGGTGGCGCTCATTTGGATAGGTTTCGACGAATTTGTCAATGACCAGTTGGTAATCGCCAATTCGGCCATTACCAACGTTGCCTTTCCTACACAAACCGCACTAGGCGCGGCCAACATTAATATAACCGACCGAAGTGGAACACAAATAACCGACATAAACGGGGTGTCATGGGGCGCCATTGCGCGAATTTGCATCCTGGCGTTTAACACCGATGCGGCGGCAACTTATTTACTCCAAAAATACGGGGCGAACACGGCGAACGGTCCCGCCGTCGGGGTGGTGTTTCCCTTAACGCCTATTCGCTTCGATTTTTCCGGCAACTATTGTTTTAACGTCGGAGGCGCCGGTATGAATCTTTTTGTTAGCGAAATTTATCAGTGCGTCCCCCTGACCGGCTTGACATGATTTTTCCGGCACCAGTCCAAATAAACAGCATGCCGACGCCGTTAATGTCGTGGACGGGAACCAACGGCGGCGCAGGCAAACAAAGGTACCTATTAGATGAAAATGGCAATATCATTCTGGACGAACGCGGCAATCCTATTCTGGCTGATTAGTCGCCCCTGCCCGGCGTTGGAAATATCGCAATACGGGAATGTCGCGATAATTCCAAGCAACGCCCTGGTGGTGGTGGCAATTCCGGGAGTGACCAACTATAATTCAAGTTGGGGGCAAATTACCAATTCATTGTCATACTCAGTCGTATCGGTTAGTCCAATGCAATTTGGTGCCGTCGGGGATGGCACCAACAACGACACTATTGCCGTTTCAAATGCCGTTGCGGCGGTTAATTCAGGCCCGCTATCGGTTTTTGACGGTCAGGGAAAATCCTATTTCGTGACGAATGGTTTTACTTTTACCGGGGGGCATGTCGAAGCCAAGAACTTCACAATGACGGTGCCGTCTAATTTTGTGGGGTCAGTCCTGACCCACAGCCAACTTATTGCGGAGCAATTGGCGAATGGGGGGTGGTTTCATAACCTGACCATTCAGCGTATAGGGACAAACCCCCCTGACCCGTCAGTTGTCGGAATTCAGTCCGGAATATTGGGGGGCGGATATTTTGAAGACCTAAAATGTGAAGTTGTCCATTTTTCCAATCTTTGGCGAAATGTTGAAATAATAAACACTCCTCAATTTGATGTGCGACATTGCACGATGGGTAATTGTTGGTCAAACAAGCTTTATGTCGCTCAGTCCGTGGCGCCGCCCAATACTTCTAGCGAGGGCGGTGATGAATCAATCATTACCTTGAACGACATGAACACGCTGGACGATAACGCATTTTCACCAACCAGCGTGGTTGACTCACAGCGTCATAATTGCATCGACATCCAGCTAGATGCGTACTGCCTCCACTTGGAAGTATCCTACAATAACGGCGGAAGTTGTAAGCAGGCGGTAAAGGTTTCTCCGTGGGTGGGTGGATCAACGATCTTTTTCCGGGGTGGCGAATATGAAGGGATGTTTCCGAACTATCCCACAAATCTGTGCGAGTTCGAAATATGGAACTCAGTGGTGCACTTCGAGGATTGCCACATTGCGCCGAACGGTGTCTTTGGAACAAGTAATTATCTTGCCGCAATTGGTTTGTACGCGACGAACGGGAGTCATATCTCTTTCCGGTCGGACACGTTTACCGGCACTTTGCCGGACGAGACGAACGTATTCGATATTTGGACGGCAGACGGATTCCTGGGCAACATCGATGGCGACCAGTTTCCTCAATACTTGACAGCCAATACGTGCGGCTTCACCTGGCACACTAACCTCTATGACGTGGGGGTGACTTATCCCTTGCAGGGCACGTATGGGATCAACGGCCTCGCAGGGACTAATATAATAGTTGACGCACCGAATGGAGGGACAGTGACAATCGGCACGGCGAATTGCATGGTGGCGCTCAACGAAAACGGGGTGGGGCAGTACTGCACGTTCGGAAATGAGGCATATTTCAACAATGGATTCTTATCGTTGGGGAATGCTTATTTTGCTAACGGGGTCACGGAGCAAGGCGGCCGGCCGGACATGTCGGTTAACGCTCCATATTCGCACGTCTTGGATTTTTTCGTGCAATCGTCCGGACTATCGGATTCGCATTGGGTAAATGGCACGAATTGGATTGCGGATGTGGTCTATTCCACCAATGCGGCAAATGTTTTTGTCGGCTCCTATGGTGGCGCCACCAATGCGACTGCCCCCGGCAATGCCGTCACGCCAAAAGCTTGGGTTAATTTCACAAACAATGGGCAGGCGTTCAAGCTGCCTTTGTATCAATGAATTGTATCAATGAATTCTGTCCCGGTCCAAATCAACAGTATCCAGACGCCGTTACTTTCCTGGCGGCGCGGGCGCCCAACGGGGTGGATTCAGGAACGTGGCGCGGTTGCGGTCGGTGTGTCGGGGATGATGGCCGGGGCGGGATTGGCGCGGGCAATTGTGGACGCAGGACAAACTGCCCTGGCGCTTTCCACTATCGCTATCGGCAATGCCGTTTCCCGGTCCCTTGCCGATGCCGGCGCCGTCGCAACGGCATTGACTGCCCTGGCAGTGTCAGGCACGCCCTTGCCGCGTGCGGTGTCCGATAGGTCCGGGGCATCAATCGACTTATCTAACCTGGCGGTTTGGTCGGAAAATGATGCTGGAATTTTTCCCGATGGCGGTTCCGTTGCCGTCGGGCTATCCTCGCTAAATGTTTAATCACAAACAATACGGGCGCGCCCGGACTGCGATTTATGATGCTGCCACCGGGCGCCTGGTGTCAGAAACGGGGTGGCGTGATAATCTCATTTTCAATAACGGCTTAAATTCCCTGGCCAATGGCAACGGATTGGCTTCCATTTTTTCATACTGCCAGATTGGCTCATCCAATACCGCAAACTCTGTTCCGTCGGCATCAGTCACTTTTACCCAATCCGGAAACACCATCACGGCTAGTGCGTCATTTTTCACCCCTGACATGACCGGATGGACGCTGAAATACGGCACGGGCGCCGGGGGGGTGGAACAAACCATCACCTACGTAAGCGCCACGGTCGCCGCCAGTTCGCTTTCCTACACGCAGGCCGGGGGAATCGTCGGAACTGCCTGGAATGTCGCCCAAGCCACGTTGGGGGCATTCGTTAATGCCAGCAACAATTATATCACTTCGGGGGGGTCAAATTTCACCAGTTATTCGGCGAATTCCATCACGTTGCAACGGACGTTCCTATTTCCGCAACAGGGGTCAGTTTACACCGTCAATGAAATTGGTTATTCAAACACCGGGTCTTCGGGGACATGCTTCGGGCGAATTGTCCTAGGGTCATCCGATGTGGTTGCCGCAACTCAGTTTTATGTGGTGACGATTCAAATGACCTATACCTTTTCCCCGGGCAGTCCTACTGCGGTCGGCAATGTCGGCTCCGGGGGCATCAATACGGCGGGAACCGCCGCCATTGACTTTTGGGCGACGCAAAAGGTGGCGAGCGATGGGACGCAGAGCAGCGCCGGGCAGTTGGACGGCGGCAATACCAATTGGTGCATGTTCGCGGCAGCATTTGCCCAGAATTCGCAACCATCTTCGTCAACAGTTCCAACCATTGCCTACGCCTATCTTTTGGGCGGTTACGGCTCCATTTCCAATTCAGCGCAACCGGTCGGGGTCGGCGTTGGGACATTTAGTTTTTCACTTTCCACCACAGGAAACGTCGTGCTGGCGCTCGCCATGGGGCAGCAAAATCCGCCAACTCTTTACGAAGTATGGTCATTGAATTTTACGACCGGCTTTGTGACGCCAAACGGTGTATTTGCCGGAACCTTGTCATTCACCATCACGTTTAATCATTCATTGTCGAATTAATGAAATTTACCGCTTTTGGAAAACAGGTTTTTCTGGCGCTGCTGGTGGTCGCCTTCGGCGCAGTCCTCACCATGGAAACCTGGCAAGTGCGCAGTTTGTGCCAGCTGGAAATTAAGGTGGATTTAATCATGCAACATTTAAGCTTGCATCTGGCCGATAAATGACGCAGGATGAAAAGCAAAAATATGAATGTTTATGCCAATAAAACCTGGTGCGCAATTTTTGTCTTTTTGGTTATTTTCGCGCTTTCCGGGCAAGCCCAAACCAACGACACGCCAACCCTTACTACTCAACAGTTGGCCAGTGTGGACAATTCCATTCAATCCTTCATTCCGCTTATACCAGGACAATACAAAGGTCTTGCGGCCACGGTAGTGCTCGGCCTGGCGTTCATCGCCCAGTTGGTGCGCGTCTATGTCGGCTGGCGCCATTCCGGATTTTTTGGGGCGATCAAAGCGCTTTTCGCGGGGGGCAGTTCCCTAAGCAAGACCGTCCCCATCCTGTTATGCGCCGCCTGCCTGTCACTCTGCGGCTGTGCCGGAACAGCTGTTTCAAATACGTCCAGCATTTACGGAGGAACTACCCACATCGGATTGCCCATCCCATTTTCCGGGGGGGTGTCGTTTTTGTCGGGGGACGTGTCCGTGGGTCTTATCAAAAATTCAACCATCGTCGCCCCCGTATCGACCAATCGTCTTTACTTGCCTCCGATGGCCGTTTTGCAGGCCACGCGCGGCAAAGCGTCGGGGAGCGGGGCAAATGGTACTAACCAGGGGATAAACATCGCCGATTCGACGTATGATGAAGCGCACATAGCCGTCGGGGATGCCAGCGTTTCAACCAATTCGACGACGGCTACCCAATCAAAATAACAGATTTTTCGGAAAATAAGAAACCCCGTCCAGGTTGTCCTGGACGGGGTTTTTGCTTTTAATCGGACCTAGTCTATTTTACGCGTCACCAGCAGCAGCACCAGACAGCCGACCACAACCACCGCCAGGCTGGCTATCGCCCCGCCACCGTGGAAATGCCCGAAATGCCAGTGAGTGATAAAACCGCCGAAGAGATGATGATTCATGATTTTAGTGTGTAGGGGGTTGGGGTTGGGGAACGGAAAAGGAAATGGGGCGCAAAATGCGGACGTGGGGGTTATAGCGAGCCGCCCCGACGGAGTGCACCGCATAGTTTTGGACAATAGCCTGTTGCATTGTTTCATCGCGGGGACACCATAGTACGTCGCCGGGGCAATAGTCGCTATGCTTGGGGAGTAGTTCGAATATCTGACCGACCGTTTTCGGATTTACTTGAACGCCGTTTAAGAATGTTTTCATAATCTTCTCGCAATCTGCCGGGCTTTCATTTCCCCCGGCAGATTTACCGTAGCCCAGGGTGGTTTGATTGTCAAGTGGGAGTTTAACAAGTTCCGGGGGGTTG
>Ga0302320_10015870_pt1 | contig 15431 bp, 13 predicted proteins | sample Bog_T0_3_FD_202130 | JGI IMG/M metagenome (GOLD analysis project Ga0302320, IMG submission 202130) | Peat permafrost microbial communities from Stordalen Mire near Abisko, Sweden - Bog_T0_3 | ecosystem: Environmental > Terrestrial > Soil > Wetlands > Peat | place: Sweden: Abisko, Stordalen Mire... | reverse complement strand
AGCTCGAAGAGACGTTTCACCTCTTCGCGAAAGTTCGAGAGCTGTCTAGTTAGGTCCACCACGTTGTCATTTCGACAACGATTCTCCGTGCAAAAAGTCACTTCCCGGGTACCCGGTCGCCTACCCGGGGTCGCACTCGGCGCGCAGCGCCGCGACCTCGGCGCTCTTGCCATCGACGTCGCTCACGCCCGCATCGTCTCAGCCAGTCGCGTGAACCGAAGGCCTCGTCGCCCGAGCTGACGTACAATGCGGTCGTCGGGAAGCACGGCCCTCGGGCGAAGAGGAGGAACAGTGAGCCTGCAGATCGATGTCGACGCGGAGGGACTGGCTGCCTTCTGCCGGCGCGCCGGCATTCGTCGCCTCTCCTTCTTCGGCTCCGTCCTTCGTGAGGACTTCGGCCCCGAGAGCGACGTCGACGTGCTGGTCGAGTTCTCCCCCGATTCTGGGATCGGCCTCTTCGAATTCGTCGATCTGCAGCGCGAGCTCGCCGAGCTCCTCGGACGCGAAGTGGACCTGCATACGCCGGCCAGCCTCAGCCACTTCTTCCGTGAGGATGTCGTCGATTCCGCCGAGGTCGCCTATGCCGCATAGGCGCGACAGCGTCTTCGTCGCGCAGATGGTGGAAGCCGCCGAGGCTGCGCTCGAGTTCAGCGATGGGCATACGGCCGAGAGCTTCGCCAGCGATCGCCTCGTCGGCTACGCCGTGGTGCGCGCCATCCGGCTCATTGGCCAAGCGGCACGCAGTGTCTCGGCGGAGCTGCAAGCGGCCCACGCGGAGATTCCCTGGCGCGAGATGATCAGCGTGCGCAACGTCGTCGTGCATGACTACGCCGACGTCGATCTGTCGCTCGTCTGGAAGACGGTGCGCGAGGATCTGCCCGGGCTTATCGAGCGGCTGAACGCGATTCTCGAAGAGGGCAGCGCCCCGTGACCCTGCCGGCGGAGCCGCCTGTCGAGGCCTCCCGCACGAGGACCACGTCACGCCGAGTTCTCGGCATCAAGCAGGCGTTGCACCTCGCACCGGAAGCTCGAGAGCTGTCTGGTTAGGTCCACCAGCCCCCGGCATGATAGGAGGCCGTTCCGGCCGTTAGCATCGAGCCCGTCACCTCTATGGATGGCGGGCTCTTTTCGTTGAGCGCGAGCTGCCTGGGGATTCTGCCTTCGGCGGTCGCCCTCGTCGCGGCAGATCGCCCACGGTTGCCGGTAAGCGGCCGGCGCGGGACAGCGCGCTTCGCAGAAGCAGCTCGATGTGTGCGTTGGTGCTGCGCAGTTCGTCCGAAGCCCAGCGAGCCAGGGCGTCGTGGACCGCCGGGTCCACGCGAATGAGCAGGCTCTTTCTCTCAGGCATTGATCGGATCCTCACGCGAAGGCCAAGGCTGACTCGCCCAGATAGGCACCCTCGACTTGTTTGTCTACAAGGCGCAGCCGCAATAAACTGATATCATATTATAAACACAAGCAGGTGCCGAGTCGAGCAGCCTCGAGGAAGAGTCAGTGGATCGACGAGCATCGACGAACGAGTCACAAACAGCGACCCATGCGCAGGCCGGCGGCGAGGCTGCCCCGGCTGTCGCCGTCGAGCACCTTCGCAAGACCTACCCGGGAACCGTCGCGGTCGATGACGTCTCGCTGACGGTCGAAAAGGGTGAGATCTTCGGCATCCTCGGTCCCAACGGCGCCGGCAAGACCACAGCGGTCGAGTGTGTCATCGGACTGCGGACGCCAGACTCCGGCACCATCCGCGTCATGGGTTTCGATCCACTCGTCGACAGCGCCCAGGTGCACGCGATCGTGGGCGCGCAGCTGCAGACGAGCGCACTCCAGCCCAAGCTCAGGGTTTCCGAGATCCTCGATCTCTACCGCTCCTTCTACCGAGACCCGGCCGACCCGGGCGAGCTGCTCGAGGCACTCGGACTTCGTGAGAAGCGCAGTGCCTATTACAAGTCGCTCTCCGGCGGCCAGAAGCAGCGGGTCTCACTGGCCCTGGCGCTGGTCGGCCGGCCCAAGATCGCGATCCTCGACGAGATGACGACGGGCCTCGATCCGCAGGCACGGCGCGACACCTGGAAGTTGATCGAGAGCGTGCGCGACCGCGGCATCACCGTCGTTCTTGTGACCCACTACATGGACGAGGCCGAGCGGCTCTGCGATCGCGTGGCGCTGGTCGACGAGGGACGTATCGTCGCCTTGGACACTCCGGCGGCGCTGGCCGAACAGGCCGGCGGCGGCAAGCGTGTGCGCTTTGTGCCATCGCAGCCTTTTGACGATCGTCTGCTGACCGAGCTTCCCGAGGTGACCAGTCTCAAACGGTCGGGTCACCACGTGCTCGTGAACGGCAAGGACGATCTGGTCAACACCGTGATCCTCACACTGGCGGGCGCAGGAGTTGCGGCAAATGAAGTCGAGGTGCAGTCCGCGACGCTGGAGGACGCCTTCGTCAAGCTCACCGGTCGTCACCTCCACGACGACAATGAAGGGTCTCCGAGGTGAGTGCTACCGAAGACGTGCCAGTCTCCAGACCGCCGCGGGCCGCGTTCGGCAAGCTCCTTGCCTGTGAAGCCAGGCTGACGTGGAGGGAGCCGATCGGGTTGGTGGTCGGCTTGGCTATTCCGGTGCTGCTGCTCGTGGTCTTCGGCGCCATATCGATGGCTCAGCACAAAGCCGAGCCGCAGCTCGGCGGCCTTACCATCATCGCGGTCTATATCCCGATCCTGATCGCGTTCTGCCTTGGGATGCTCGGGCTTTTCAGCCTGCCGCGCGCCCTGGTCACCTATCGCGAGTTGGGCATCCTGCGGCGTCTCTCGACGACGCCGCTGCCGCCGAGCTGGGTGCTCGCCGCGCAGGTGGTCATCAACTTCGTGCTCGCCGTGTGGACGCTCGTCGTCCTGGTCGTGGCGGGCGTCGCTGCCTTCGGAGTCCCCGCTCCCAAGAGCCCAGCAGGATTCGCCCTGGCCTTCCTGCTGTCGGTCGCCGCGCTCTTTGCCATGGGCCTGTGGGTCGCGGCAGTGGCCCGCAGCGCCACCGCCGCGAACGCAATGGCAGGCGCACTGTTCTTTCCCCTGGTTTTCTTCGCCGGCCTGTGGTACCCGCAGCAGTTCATGCCGGCGGCTCTGCGCGACGTCGGTCAGCTGACGCCGCTCGGCGCGTCGGTACAGGCGCTGCAGAGCGCGACACAAGGCCATTTCCCCCCGGCTGAGCCGCTGCTTGTCATGGCAGCCTACGCGGTCGTCTTCGCCCTGCTCGCCTGGAGGTCGTTCCGATGGGAGTGATGGTGGGATCCGGGCGCAGCCGTGGCCTGCGCGAATCTCATCTTCGAGACACTGATGTGACGCAGCCGAGGCGTGCTAGGCTTGAGCCACCTGCGGACGCACGCCTATGAGAGGAGGTGGCCATGACGAGCTGTGACGTGACGATCCCGGCGCAAGGCCGGGTCTGAATCGCCCGTGTCGCCATGGGCGCCTCGAGGCGTCCATGGCGGGAGCCCGGTCAGGGCTCCGTCGTCATCGGCGCCGAAGACCCGGCGTAGCCGCCGCCACGCCCACGGGCGCGGCGGCGCGACCTGCGTAGCTCACCGCCTGCCTTTCGGCGCCGGCATCTGCCGGCCCGTCGGCGCACGTCCGACGGCCGCGACCCGAAAGGACATCGCATGAGCGACGTCGTCGACTACCGCCCCATGTGGCAGAGCCTCGGTCTCGACCTCGAGGCCCACGACCTGTTGCTGACCGCCATCCCGCAGCTGTACGCCGACGCCTACCTGAGCCAGCAGAACAGGCCCGAAGGCATGGCGTACCTCGATTTCGTGATGAGCGAGATCCACGGCCTGCGTATCAAGGAACTCCAGGACCATAAGGCCGCCGGCGGCACCGTGATCGGCACGTTCTGCCTGTACGTACCCGAGGAGATCATCCGCGCGCTGGGCGGTGTCGCCGTCGGGCTGTGCGCGGGTGCCGAGTGGGCCTACGACCAGGTCGAGCAGGTGCTGCCGCGCAACACCTGCGCCCTCATCAAGTCGTTCATGGGCTTCAAGATGGGCAGGGTCTGTCCCTACGTCGAGTCCGCCGACCTGATCATCGGCGAGACCACCTGCGACGGCAAGAAGAAGGCCTACGAGCTCTTCGGCGAGCTCGCCCCGCTGCACGTCATGGAGCTGCCCCAGATGAAGCGCCCGCAGGACGCGGCGCTGTGGCGCGGCGAGCTCGACCGTCTGGTGATCGAGCTCGAGCGGGTCAGCGGTCGTACGCTCACCTTCGAGGCCCTCCAGCAGGCCACGAGAGAAGTCAACGCCAAGCGCCGCGCGCTGCAGCGCCTGAACGCCGCGCGCGCCGCCGCACCGGCGCCGATCAGCGGCAAAGACGCCCTGCTCGCCGTGCAGGTCGCCTTTTACGACGACGTGCCGCGCTTCACGCAGATGGTCGACAAGATCGCCGACGAGCTCGAAGCGCGGGTGGCGGCCGGCAGCGGGGTGGCGCCCGCCGACGCGCCCCGCGTGCTGGTCACGGGCAGCCCGATGAGCGTGCCCAACTGGAAGGTCCACGACCTGGTCGAAAAGGCGGGCGGCGTGGTGGTCGCTGAGGAGCTCTGCACCGGAGCGCGCTACTACGAGAAGCTGGTCGCCGAGGAGGCGACCACGACAGAGGGCCTGCTCGACGACATCGCCGCCAAGTACCTCGACATCAACTGTGCCTGCTTCACTCCGAACCCGGGACGCATCGACGACGTGCTGCGTCTGGCCCGCGAGTACAAGGCCGACGGCATCCTGCACTACGCGTTGCAGTTCTGCGCGCCCTACCAGATCGAGGCGACCACGGTCGAGCGCGCCGCGCGCGAGGCCGGCATTCCCCTGCTGCGCGTCGACACCGACTACTCGATGGAAGACGCAGGCCAGCTCGGCACGCGCGTCGAGGCCTTCCTCGAGATGCTGCAGGGCTGATGCTTACTCTCGGCCTCGACGTAGGCTCACGCACCGTCGATGCCGTGTGGCTGGCAGACGGCGCGGTCGCAGACCGCGCCGTCTTCGATGCCGGCTTCGAGCCGCAGGAGGTCGCCGCCCTTCTCATCGGGCGGCGACCCTGCGACCGGCTGGTGGCCACGGGCTACGGGCGCCACGCCGCAGCCGCGCGCTTTGGCGCCGGTGTGATCACCGAGATCGGCGCCTACGCGCTGGGCGCCGCTCACCTGTTCCCGCAGGCGCGCTCGATCCTTGACATCGGCGGTCAGGACACCAAGGTAATCCTGCTTGGGACGCGGGGGCGCGTGCTCGACTTCGAGATGAACGACAAGTGCGCGGCCGGCACCGGGCGGTTCCTTGAAGTGATGGCGCAGGCGCTCGGCGTTGAGCCCGACGAGCTGGCCGCCGCTGCCCTGGCGGCCGACTCGGCCGTGACCGTGAGCTCGATGTGCACCGTCTTTGCCGAGAGCGAGGTCGTCGGTCTCATCCATCGCGGCGAGTCGCGAGCGCGGATCGCCCGTGGCCTGCACGAGGCGATCGCGCGGCGCATGCTGTCGACCCTGCGCCGGGTGACGGCCGCGCCGCCGCTGCTGTTTGCCGGCGGCGGGGCGCGCAACTCCGCCCTGGTCGCGCTCATCGCCGCCGGCCTCGACGGCGAGCTGCTGACGACGCCTGAGCCTCAGATCGTCGGGGCGCTCGGTGCGGCCCTGCACGGGGCGCGCGACACGATCTAGATCGCCTCTAGGGCGGTTCTCGAAGACATGCTGCCGATGTCATGCTCAGGTTTGTCGCTCGACGCGGCCAGGTCTCGTTCCTTGCGGCCTGCATGTCGGCGAGCACGTGTAGCGCAGGTTGACATAGGATGCGCATAGGTCTTCTCTGGGAATGGCCGAGTGCGATCCGTGATGCGGTGCGGGCCGAGTCAAGAACCGCTTCTGGAAAAGCCGGACGCTATCGTCAATTCTTCCCCGTAGGGGACCGAGGGATCGCAGAACGCGCCACGGCTCGCCCATGCAAAGGTGGGCGGGGAGTGGGTGGAGCTGTTCTCCATGGGTGATGGCGTGCATACCGCACGTGCGATCGGACTTTATTGGTTAGTGGCACGCCGGGGGCAGCCTGCCCCCGCCAAGCCAGGAGGTGTGGTTTGACGACAAAACTCATGGCCGGCAGCGAAGCCTTGGCATATGGCGCGCTCCAGGCTGGGGTCAAAGTGGTTACGGGCTACCCCGGGACGCCGTCGACCGGGGCGCTTACCAGACTGCTTCAGATGAACCCGCCGGGTGTCTACGTGGAGTGGAGCGTCAACGAAAAAGTAGCCTTCGAGGTGGCGAGCGGTGCGGCGCTAGCGGGGCAGCGCGCGTTGTGCACGATGAAGATGTCGGGCCTCAACGTGTGCTACGACTCGCTGATCTCGATCGCCTACTCGGGTGTCGTGGGCGGACTCGTGATCTACGTGGCCGACGATCCGGGCGTGAGTGCGGGCATGGCGGAACAAGATTCGCGCGGATTCGCCATCATGGCCGATCTGCCTATGCTCGAGCCGACGTCGGCCGACGAGATCTACCGTATGACGCAGAAGGCCTTCGACCTCTCCGAAAAGGTCGGCTCGCCCGTCTTCATTCGCCTTGTGACGGCCAACTCGGAATCGTTCTCGGTCGTCCACCTGAGCGACGATCCGCCGTCGTGCCCGGAGCGCGAACCCGTGTTGATCCGTGACATCAACAAGTTCACCAAAGCTGGTGCGGCGATCTGCAAGGCACAACACCGCGACCTGATCGCACGGCTCGAGTCCGCCGGGCAGTGGATGGTCGAGGCGGGGCTGAACCCGTTGACTCTTGGCGAGAAGGGCGGCCTTGGTGTCGTGGCGGGGGGTATCACCGGGGCATACCTGGCCGAGGGTTTCGAGATCGCCGCGCGCTACGGTTTCAAAGCCGAAGCGGCCTCCGTCTTGCTGATCAACGGTGTGCACCCGTTCCCGACCGCTCAGGCGCAGGCGCTGCTGCGCCATTGCGGGACGATCCTGGTGCTCGAAGAGCTCGAGCCGTATCTCGAGACCGGCTTCTGGGTCCAGGCGCAGCGGCTGGGGCTTTCCCCCAAGATCGTCGGTAAGTTGGACGGACCGTTCGAGCGCATCGGCGACTACGGCGTGCGCCACGTGGTGCAGGGCCTCGGTGCCGCTTTAGACCTGCCGCTCCCGCCGGACCTTCTCCTGGGGCAGACCGATGCCGAGACTCTTGCGGCTGCCCGGCCCATTACAGTGTGCGCGGGCTGTCCTCACCGCGGCACGTTCATGGCGATCAACACCGCCATACGCAAGGCAGGCTTCGCCAAGGACGACGTCATGGTGACTGGCGATATCGGCTGCACGATTCTCGGCATGAACCCGCCGTTCAACACGTTGTGGACTGAAGTTTCGATGGGCGCCAGCGTAGGCATTGCGGCGGGCTACGTGCACGCCGGCGTCAAGACCCCCGTGATCGCCACCATCGGCGACTCGACCTTCTACCACGCCGGCATCGCCGGTTTGATCAACGCGGTGCAGCACCAGGTGTCGCTCACGCTGATCATCATGGACAACGGCTGGACGAGCATGACGGGCATGCAGGTCAACCCGGGCAGCCGAGAGGATTGCCAGCAGCGTGGCGACTATCGACTGGACATCGCCAAGATCGTGCCGGCGCTCGGGGTGGAGCAGTTCTGGGTAGTGGATCCATTCCAGGTCGACGACATGGCCCACACCCTGGAGGCGGCGCTCAGTCTGCCGGGGGTCAAGGTCCTGCTGGCGCGGCAGGAGTGCGTCATGCCCGCCATGCGGCGCGGCGACCGGGCAGGCCAGGTCACCGTGGTCGACGAGAACTGCAACCTGTGCAAGCTCTGTCTCACCGTGACTGGTTGCCAAGCCATCACGCTGGGCGACGAGGCGATCGAGATCGACAGCGATCTCTGCTACGGCTGCGGCGTGTGCGCGGCCGCCTGCAAACGCAAGGCCATCCTGGTCGACGCAGCCGAGGTGATCGCCAAATGAGCAGCTACGACATCTACCTGGTGGGCGTCGGCGGACAGGGCGTCCTTACCATCGGCGAAGTCATTACAGCAGCGGCCTTTCAAGGGGGGCGCCCGGTCAACTTCTTTCCGACCAAGGGGATGGCTCAACGCGGCGGTTTCGTGAAGGCTCAGCTGCGCATCGGCCGCGAGTCGATGGGGCCGAGCATCCCCGAAGCAGGCGCCGACCTGGTGATCTCTACCGAGGTCTCGGAAACACTGAAGGCCATCCGTTTCATCAAGCCGGGCGGCGAGGTGGTGCTCTTCGCCTATGTCTGGAAGCCGGCGGCCGTCATGGTCGGCAAGGCGCCCTACCCGGCCCTCGATGCGGTCGCCGAGCAGGTGGAGAAGGCGCAGGCCAGCCTCACTGTGATCGTCCCCGAGACGCTGCCCAGCTTCGAGGGCGTCCCGGTGCCTGACAACATCTACACGCTGGGTGTAGCCGTCGCCAACACCCGCTTGGGCGAGATCCTCGATGTCGCCAACGTGGAGGCATTCGTGCGCACCCGCTGGAAGAAGGGCGTCGAGCGCAACCTGGTCGCCCTGAACGCCGGCCTCGGGCGCTGATGAGCGAGAAGCGCGCGAGCAGCACTTCCTTAGACGAGACGCGCGCGACGCTCGACGGCCTCTTCTCGCCGCGCGCCGTCGCGGTGGTCGGGTCGGCGACGCCGGGCAAGATCGGCTACCAGCTGGTCAAGCAGATCGTCGACGGCGGGTTCGAGCATGTCTATGCCGTCAACCCCAAGGCCCAGGGCGCCTGCGGCGCCCCTGGCTGCGCGACCATTGGCGCGATCGGCGAGCCCATCGACTTAGTCGTCGTGGCCGCGCCGGCGGCGGTGGTGCCGGGCGTCCTCGAAGAGTGCGGGGCCGCCGGCGTCCACGCCGCCGTCGTTATCACCTCCGGGTTCTCGGAAGTGGGCAACCAGGCGGGCGAGGTCGAGATCAAGCGCATCGCCCGCCGCCACGGCATCCGCATGGTCGGCCCCAACTGTGCGGGTATCGTCAACACACATCACAGGTTGTTTGCATCGCTCGAGACGCGCCCGCCGACGGGCGCGGTGTCCTTCATCTCGCAAAGCGGCGCGGTCGGAGGTGCCGTTCTGTCGTGGGCGGAAGAACAGGGTCTGGGCTTCGCGAAGTTCCTGAGCTACGGCAATCGCGCCGACCTCGACGAGATCGACTTGCTGCCGTATCTGGCCGAAGATCCGGAGACGCGTGCCGGCGCGCTCTACATCGAGAGCGTGTCAGACGGACGGCGATTCTTAGACGCGGTGCGCGCCTTCACGGCAGTGAAGCCGCTCGTGGTCATAAAGTGTGGCCGCAGCCAGGCGGGCCAGCGCGCCGCGCTGTCGCACACCGGCTCCCTGGCAGGCGCCGACGCCGTGTACGACGCTGCGTTACGGTCGTGCGGCGCGCTGCGCGTTGAGACGATCGAGGAGATGTTCGACCTGTGCAAGGGCTTCGTCAGCTTGCCGCCGGTCAGAGGCCGGCGCATCGCCATCGTGACCAATTCCGGCGGACCCGGCGTGCTTGCCGCGGATCGGGCCGAAGCGGCCGGCCTTGCCATGCCCGAGCCGAGTCCGGCGCTGCGTAACAGACTGGCCGAGCGTCTGCCGCCCTACTGCTCGCCGGGCAACCCGATCGACCTGACGGTGGAAGCGACAGAGACAAGCTACCGCGAGACGCTGTGTGCGGTCCTGGAGGAATACGATGCGGCGCTGGCGATCGACGTGTCGACCCCCTATCTCGACTCGCTGGCGCTGGCGCGCGGGGTGTACGCGGCTGCGCAGCAGACGAGCAAGCCGGTCGCGGCGAACTTCATGGCCGGTCGAGATGTCGCGGATGCCATAGCGTTCGTCGAGCAGCACGGCCTGCCGAATTTCGCCACCGGCGAGCGCGCCGTCACGGTGCTGGCTCGCATGAATGAGTACGCGGCGCGATCCGTCGCGGCGCCGCGACCCGAGGTCCCGTGCGCGGAGTTGTCCTTACCCGGCAAGGGGCAGATGCTCGAGCCTGAGGCCATGGACTGGCTCGGCGAGAACGGCCTGCCCGTGCCTGAGTTTCGCTGCGCCGCTGAGGTCGAAGAGGTCGTGCAGGCCTGCAACGCCGTCGGTTATCCGGTGGTGATGAAGGTCGTGTCGCCCGACATCTTGCACAAGTCCGAGTCGGGCGGAGTCAAGCTTGATCTGCGCGACGATGCAGCCGCGCGCGCGGCATTCAAGGCGATCCGAGCGGGCGCTCGCGACAAAGACTTCCGGGGCGTCGTCGTCTACCCGCAGGTGAAGGGCGCGCAGGAGGTGCTGCTGGGACTTTCGCACGACCCACAGTTCGGCCCGGTCGTCGTGTTCGGGATGGGCGGCATCTATACGGAGGTGTGGCGCGATATCGCGCTTCGGGTCGCTCCGCTGGATCACGCCGAAGCGGCCGCGATGATACGTGAGATCCGTGCGTTTCCCATTTTGGAAGGCGTTCGGGGCCAGACGGGGTGCGACCTGGACGCGCTAGCCGAGATGCTCGTCACACTGTCCTTGCTGCCGTTTCGCTATCCCGAGATCGGCGCAGTGGACTTGAACCCGGTGTTCGTGTGGCCGGAGGGACTGGTGATCGGCGATGCGCGGGTGATTCGAAAGGGGCGAGAGACGCAATGACAGATCGGTTGAGGCCTCAAGCGGGGTTGGACCATATCTCGACGTACGTTCCCGGTAGGCCGATCGAGGAGGTGCAGCGCGAGTTCGGTCTTCTGGAGGTCATCAAACTGGCCTCGAACGAAAACCCGGCGGCGCCCGCGCCCAAGGCGGTGGCCGCGATGCAGGCGGCCCTGCCCCAGCTGAACCTCTATCCCGACGGCGAGTGCTACCACCTGCGCCAGGCCCTGGCGGCGCACGTCGGCGCAGACCCGGAGCAGATCGCGGCGGGCAACGGTGCGGACGGACTGATCATGCAGACCTGCATGGCCTATGTCGACCAGGACGACGAAGTGATCGTCAGCCGCTCGTCGTTTCCGATGTACGACGTCTACGCGACAGCGATGCGGGGTCGACTGATCAAGACTCCGCTCAAGGAGTACGGACTCGATCTCGACGCGATGCGTGCGGCGATCACGCCGAAGACGAAGCTGATCTTCGTCTGCAACCCGAACAATCCCACCGGCACGATGGTGACGGCGGCCGAAGTCGACGCGTTCGTCAAGGCCGTGCCCCAGAGTGTGCTCGTGGTCTTCGACGAAGCGTACTACGAGTTTGTCGACTCGCCCGGTTATCCGCAGACCGTGCAGTACGTGCTGGCCGGGCGCAAGAACGTGATGATCCTGCGCACCTATTCGAAGGTCTACGGATTGGCCGGCATCCGGTTGGGCTACGCGATCGCGGACCCCGACGTGCTGGCGCCTTTGGCCAAGATAAGAGAGCCCTTCGCCGTCAACCTTCTGGCGCAGGCGGCCGGGGTGGCCGCGCTCCAGGATGAGGAGTACCTGCAGCACTCCGTCGCCTCTAACGTCGCGGGTCTGCGGTATCTGTACGGGGAGTTCGACCGCATGGGACTGTTCTACGTGAAGAGTCACACGAACTTCGTGTTGGTCAGAGTCGGATCCGAGGCGCCCGCGGTCGTACAGGCCTTGCTTGCCAAGGGGATCATCGTGCGGCCGTGCCACGGCTACGACCTGCCGGAGTTCCTGCGCATCACGGTCGGCAATGCGGGCCAGAACGCGCGCTTGATCGAGGCGCTGGACAGCGTGTTGCAGGCGGTGGGGTAGAGGCACAACCGCCTCGGGGTGATCGCAAGGGGGCGGCCGTCGACCCCCACGCACTCGAGAGGGACGACGCCGCCGCCGTCCCTCTCGAGTGTCACGACCTACTTTCTTGCCGTCGCGATGTCGACCACGTTGGCATCGACGTCTGCCGACTGAGCCGGCGTCGCCTGCTTTGCGCCCCCTGTGCCGCCCTGACTCGAGCGGGTCGTGGCGGCCGTCTTACGGCTCGCGCCATCGGCCTCCGCGTCTGGAACGATGTGCGTCCCGGACTCGCCGGCGAGCGCCTGGCCGACCTTGGTGAGCGAGGCGATCACGGCCTCGCCGCCGGCGTCGACGAACCGCAGGCAAGCCTCGACCTTGGGGCCCATGGAGCCGGCCTTGAAGTGGCCCTCGGCGGCGTAGGCCCTCATCTGCGAGGCAGTGACGGTTTCGAGGGCGGTCTGCTCGGGCGTGCCGTAGTGCACGAAGGTGTTGGGTACGTCGGTGAGGATGAGCAGCGTGTCGGCCTTGAGTTCTCTGGCAAGCAGGGCGGCGGCGAGGTCTTTGTCGATCACCGCGTCGACGCCGGACAGCGCGCCGCGGCTGCGTACCACAGGCACGCCGCCGCCGCCGCTGCAAACGACGAGGCAGCCGCCGTTGACGAGGTCGCGGATGGCCTCGAGCTCGATGATCTCGCGCGGCTCAGGGCTCGGCACGACGCGGCGCCAGCCGCGGCCGGCGTCCTCGCGCATGGCGAGGCTCCCCTCGAGCATCATGCGCTTCGCCTCAGCCTCGGAGTAGAACGGCCCGACGGGCTTGCTCGGGTTGGCGAACGCTTTGTCGCGGGGGTCGACCGCTACTTGGGTGACGACCGTGACCACGGGCGTCGCCAGCTTACGCTTGCGCAGGTGGTTGGTCAGGGTCTGCGCGGCCATGTAGCCGATCTGACCCTGGCTCTCGGCGCCGCAGACATCCATCGGCATCGCCGCCACCGTCTTCGCCGCCAGCGCGTTCTGGATGAGCAGGTTGCCGACCTGAGGTCCGTTGCCATGCGTGAGGACAACTCGCCAGCCGTCCTCGACGAGGGCGACGATGCGGCGCATCGCCCCGTCGACGTTGAACAGCTGCTCTTCGAAGGAACCGATCTGGCCGGGTTGGAGAATGGCGTTGCCGCCAAGGGCGACGACGACGGTCTTACCGTTCCTGGGTACGGATGTAGGCATGCGCTCTCCCTCAGTAACACAAGCAGCCTGCACGCCAAGCGGGAGCGCAGGCTGCATATTGCTATACGTATGTTTAAAATACTATCAACGAGCTCAAGCGGCAAGAAGGATCGGTTGCTCGCTCACCCGCCTCTCTGCCTTCCTGCATCGCTCGACAACGGTCCACACGACGTGTCGGCGTCGAAGCGGACTCCTCCGAGAAGTGCGCACGCCGCTTCCAGGACTCCTCCACCGATCGCTCTCGCCTTGTCCGACACGGTGAAACAGCGCGACTGGTTGCCGCGCGGGTCTACATCTCCGAGCTTGTAGCCCGGCGTCACGTGCAGCCCGGAACACAGCAGGCCGCGGAGCACGCCGTCGAGCTCGACGCGCACAGGCTCCTCGTCGACGTACCCGACGGTATCAGCGGTCGTGACGATGTCGCCGATGCGCGCGGCGGCGCGGAACGTGCCGGAAGTGGGCGATCTCACGACGCGTTGCCAGCTGAATCCGCCGACCTCTCCGGGAACGCTCGTGTTCGCCTGCGCTGACCCTTTGAACAGGACTCGGCCGAGATCGTGTCCTCGCTTTGTCTCGATCACGGCGTGGGCATCGCGACCGGCCATGAAGCCGGGACCGAGAGCCACGACGGCGCGCGCGTCACTCATGCGCGTACCGAGGTTGCGCTTGGCGACGATCGCATCGACGAGAAGCACAGGGTTCACGATCTCAACGACCTCCGACGCGTCCTCAGCGACGACCACTGGGATGGCGGCCCGCGCAAGCGCATCGTCGATGTCCACGAGGTCAACGCGCACGGCGTCCGTGCCTTCGACGCTTGTGTTGCCGTCGTACACGGCCTGAGCGAACGCTACGGTCCGCCGCACGGCGGTGGGTCGGGCCAGCTCTGTCATGGCCACGGCGAAGCCCGCGCGGTGCAGACAGAGGGCGACGCCGGTCGCGAGGTCTCCGGCGCCCTTGATGACCGCGCTAGGCCGCGTCACGTTCACCTTCGTCGACCATCGACCGCAGGCCCTCTTGTGGCTTCATGCGCGCCTCATCCTTTCGTATTCCTCGACGGAGTCTATGTCGAGACAGACAAGCGGGTCGTCGATGGCTACAAGACACACCTCGCGCTGGTGGCGCCTGATGACGCGGCGACCACCGCGGTCGCCTGTCTCCCGCAGCAATTCGGGGAACAGGGTGGCGGAGAACAGCACTGGATTGCCGGGACGGCCGCCCAGGTCGGGGCATACGATCGGCTTTCCGGTGGCGGCAAAGGCCTCGAGCAGCCGATCGATGAGGGCGCTGGTCATGAAGGGCTGATCGGCCAAAAGGAACAGGGCAGCGGCATAGTTGGGGCCGACACCTTCGAGCGCGGCGCGTACAGAGGTGCTCAAGCCATCCGCAAACGACGGGTTAGCGACGATTCGTATGGGACGTCCACGCAGGACCTCTCGCACCCTGTCGGCTTCGTGTCCGACGACGACGACCGTATCGGCGAGCCGCGACTCGAGAGCCGCGTCAACGACTCGTGCGACCATCGGCTGTCCACGTACCGGTCGGACGACCTTGCTTCCGGCCATCCGCGTCGCCCTGCCCGCGGCGAGTACGATGCCGATGACTCGGGCATCGCGTTGAGTCTGCCGGGCGGTCACTCGCATTTCGGGTGTCGTGTCATTCATCCATGAACGGTACGGTAGACTCCTCGCCATTCGGGTGTCGTGTCATTCATCCATGAACGGTACGGTAGACTCCTCGCCACAGGCTTCCGACCACGATCCGGTCGGGACGCCCGGCGGTGCCCTGCACGCTCTCGCCATCCTCTGCGGCCGCCAGAAGGTGATCGCTCGCTTCGACGCCCCGGCCCTCCAGATCGTCTGTATCGGCCTTGTTGAGCAGGACGACGACTTGAGCCTCCGGTGTCGACTCGCGCACGCGAGCCACCTGGAGCGCGACAGCCGCACCGACGAGCCTGGGGGTCACGGTGCACCCTCTCGACACACGCAGGACCGACTGTAGCACCTCCGATCGGTGCACGTGGGCTTCGTCGAGGGGCCGGTCGAGGACGTCCAGACCTGCAACTACAACGACCAGTGTCGAGCCGGCGGGCAGTTGGGGTTCGGCCTCGCCGAAAGCCTTGAGCGGCAGGCCGCGACTACCGTCGGCTTCGACCACGATAGAGTCGGCGACCCGCGCAAGCCAAAGTGCGTCTACTTCCGTCGGCGCCAGGCCTTTCACTTTTCCGCCGTCGCGGCGAGATCCCGCGAGCGCGACTATGCCGGGGCGGCGCAGTGCGCCGCCGCACCGGCTGCTCAGCGAAGTGTCTTCGCAGTCCCGCAGGATCATGGGGCCGAGCGCTGTCAGCTGATGAGCAAACATCGCCGTAGTCGTCGTCACCGCGATCCTGCCACCTGCAGTGACGAGCTCCACGCTCAGTCGTTGAAGCGCCGTCGTCTTGCCGCCGGCACCGACGAATGAGACCAGGTGGGACCCGTTGGAGCCGAGGGCG
>Ga0302320_10015868_pt1 | contig 15433 bp, 18 predicted proteins | sample Bog_T0_3_FD_202130 | JGI IMG/M metagenome (GOLD analysis project Ga0302320, IMG submission 202130) | Peat permafrost microbial communities from Stordalen Mire near Abisko, Sweden - Bog_T0_3 | ecosystem: Environmental > Terrestrial > Soil > Wetlands > Peat | place: Sweden: Abisko, Stordalen Mire... | reverse complement strand
ATCAGGGCGTCGAAGAGGCCCGCAACATCATGGAGGGGGCCAGGTCGTTGAGAAACGAAACCTTGGCAACTCTTTTGAAGCAATGCCTACGGGTCAAGGTGAGATTGTTGTGTGTCCAATGGGCCGAAGAATTGAATCTGCCGTGGGCCCCCACCGCCCGAAAGGCCACCGTCACCAAGCACGGTCAAAGCCGCTGGACGGCCCGGCTTAAAAACGGAACCATCCTGAATATCAAACCATGATGGACAAAACCTACATTGATACCGTCCGGCTTTTGTTGGAAAGCGTCCCGGCCATCTTTGCGCCCGCGCACTTTGCCATGAAGGGCGGCACCGCGATCAATCTGTTTGTCCAAAATATGCCGCGCCTGTCGGTGGACATTGACGTGGTGTATTCCGATCACACCGCACCGCGCCAGGCTGCTTTGGAAGCCATTTCTAACGGTCTTGAGCAAGCAAGGAAACAGCTTGTTAAAACAGGGTTGGAAGCCTCGATTTCAGCCACAAATAAAGGGGAGGAGATCAAACTGTTCATCCGTCGCGGCCAAGTTCAGGTAAAAGTTGAGGTCAACCATGTATTCCGGGGAACCGTGTTACCCGTGGAAATCCGGGCGCTGAACGCGGAGGCCCGGCGAATTTTTACCACGGATGTATCCGCGCCGGTTCTTGCTCCCGCCGAGCTTTTCGGCAGCAAACTGGTTGCCGCGATGGACCGCCAGCACCCAAGAGACATTTTTGACGTTCATGGCCTTTATGAACAGGGCGGATTGACGCCTGAGATCGTCGAATGCTTTGTCTGCTATTTGGCCGGCCACAACCGCCCCGTGCATGAAGTGCTGTTTTCCAACGACACTGATTTATCAGCACCCTTTGAAAACGAATTCGTTGGCATGACGCAAAAGCCTATTTCATTGGCGGATTTGCAAAAAGTGCGGGCAAAGCTCAAAACAGAACTGCCCACCAAATTGACCGCCAATCACCGCGAGTTTTTGATTAGCTTGGTATCCGGGGAACCCGATTGGCAGTTGATGAAATGCCCGCACCTTCAAAAGCTATCGGCAATTCAATGGAAATTGCAGAATCTTGCCCGCTTGAAAAAGGCCAATCCTCAAAAATTCGCGCAGCAGGCCGATGAACTACGAAAACGATTCGAAGGGAAATTGGCGTGACCGCGCCACCGCAATTTGGAATGGATAATTTTACAACCGCCCGGCTGCCTCAATCGCCCGCTCCACAAAGCGGACGAACTTGGGATTCCTGTAAACTTTCTTTTGTTCCCAAACGGCGCATGGTAACGGTCGTTTTAGAAAGTCTGCAATGTCAATTGCCAGCGCCTCCAATTCATCTCTGTCCGTCGCATTGGCCACCCGCCAGCCGTCTTGAAAGAGTTTGAATATTTTGGCCAGCGCCTCCAGTTCTGCAACGGTGACGGGTTCGGTCAAATCAGCCTTGTAGGAAAGTACCCTGCCTAGTGCCGGATTGCTCTCAATCTTATCCCAAAGCGCATCGCTGCGTTCTGACATTGCCATCAAATTTGAGATTTGCCGGTCTCGACTATTCTGGCGCAAGGTCGCGGCAGTGAAGACTAGCCCGGCAAGAATACCGATATTTTGTATGAGCGTTGACCAATCAGGGGAGGGAAGAGGTTGAGACACCCCTTCGTTCTAAAACGAAGGGGTGTCTGTGTGCAAGCTCACCTTATGCGGCGGGAAGTTCTGCCCTGGCAGCTACCATCACCTGCCGTGGAATTCGTACAGCACGTTCACCAGAGCCAATCCCTGGTCCCGGCGGCAAAGCCGGTGTGGCTTGTGCTGTAATGTCCAAACCAACGGCGGCAAAGTCACCATCGGTCAATTCCAGAATCTGAGGGCAGTTATGCCCGTAAGAACACAACTGCCCATTCTGACCTAAACGTAAAACTTAACGTGGCTGGGCCATGGAGCGGATCAAGGCCCCGCCAACTTCCGTGGATTGCTCGAAAACGTTTCTCCGCAGAACGGTTTCGCCGCGCCCTTGATGCCCTTGTCCGCATGAAGAACCGAGTCGCACGCGAACAGTTACACTCCAGGTAGCCCAACTCCGCTCTCCTCCATCAAGTTTCAACAGCTTTGGTTTTGACAGCATACCAATCTTCGGTGCCAGTTTTGCCCACGATGAAAATATTCACTTGGACCTCGCCCGCCCGGAAAACCTTCGGATTCACCAACTGCGTTTCGCAAAGTTGCATGAGGGCACGATACTGCTTCACCTGCTTCCTTTCATCCGGACCATGCCAGCTTTGCTCCTTGATCAAGTCACGGAAAAACTCCTCCAAGGGTACGGACTTCAACGTCTTTGCCGCTTTATGGCTCACGCCAGGCACCTTCTTGAAATCGAAGTCCTCTGAAGTGTCCTTCCAATGGACCACGGTAAAGGGTTTGTCTGACTCACTCTGATACGTCAGTCCTTTGACTGCCGCCTGTAGTTTGCTCAAAATATCTTCGGCCATAAGGTTTTTATTCTCCGGCGCTGTGGCGGATGTGCTTGGCGCGCGGAATGCGCTCAGTATCCGCCCGCTGTTTCAATGGGTCAATGATCGCCGGGGGCACGTTCGAAAGGAACTTGTGCCCCGTCAATTCCTCCACGGCTTTGACTGGTACCCGAAAGCCCGCCCAGTCCTCGCCCACCGTCATGTCGTTGGGCATGATCACGGCAATCAACCGGGTGCCGGCATCCACCTTCTTTGGGTCTCCTGCCTTCGCAGCGTCCAGAACCATGATCACCTTCCAGCATTTGGCCGGCACCGTCACTTTGTGGGCTCTGCCAATTTCCTCCTTCAAACCATTCTTCCCTGTGCCGCCGACTCCCGCCGGTCCGTCAATGATGTAGAGGGTTTTGCCTTCATGTTCCACCAAGTTCCGGCAATACGTTTCGAGCTGGTGCCACGCCTTTTGGTTTACCCGCGAGGATTGCGGGATCATATTCGACATGAGGAAGGTTTCGTTGCTCATCTCATCGTCCGCCGCCCGGTCGCTGTGAGGACACATATGCCCACGGTCGAATCCGCCACCGGTGTAATCAATCGGGGTTACCTGGGTAAAACCACGGGGCAGACTCTCATCCGGGTGGAATGGCTTGCGCGAGGCAGTTCCCAGGTCCTTGCTTGTCAGGCACCAACTCACCCAGTTGGGCGTGGCTTTGGAATTGTTGTACGAAAGCGAGTAATGGCTTTTGTCCATAAAGCAGGTTTGTTGAAATGTAAATACACGCTACAACGCTTGTTTTTACAGCGTTTTATGAATGTCTAAATTGACAATCTGCTACTGCAATTGGATACTGTGTGCATGTCTGAGAGTCCACAACCAGCCAAGCCAGAGAAAAAATCCGACTGGACAAAAACGCCTTACGCCAACCTCATTCGCTACGAGCCATCAAAGGTTTATTTTGGCCGCCTGCGGGTCAAAGGCAAACTCATCCGGCGCAGCCTCAAAACAACCGTGCTGACGGTCGCCAAGATGCGCCTCGCCGACTTTGAGAAGGAGGAACGCGGCAAGGTCAAAAGCCAGGAGGCCGTCGCGGAAGGCAAGATGACTTTTGGCGATTGCTTGGAAGTCTTCAAAACCCGGATGGTCGGTAATTCCGATATGAAGCCCAAGACCAAGGAATATAATCATGACAGAATTAAAGGTCTGGTGAGATCATGGCCGGAACTTGTCAAGATGGACGTAAGCCGCGTTACCCGCGCCCAGTGTGCAGAATGGGGCATCCGTCACGCCACCAAATACAGTTCCTCGTCTCATATGGAATGTTGTAAGCTCACGTTGAGTATATTCACCGCGTCTGTGTGCCGTACCGACGGCACGCAACGCAATGCGTTCCTCAAAGTGGCTGGTTTTGACCGCTCGCTGACACATCCACAGCAGCAATTGCCTCAAGGACTTTTGGGGAAAACGCCTGAATGATCACGCCACCCGCAACCCGCAACGTCTCCCTGGCTTTTTCTGCGTCGTAGAAGAAATCTGTCGTGCGCCAATCTTCAGCCCTTTGCCGGCTCCACTCTCTTCGGCCCCAATCCCCAATTCTAGCAAAATCCAATACACCGAGGCCATGGCCAGCGTGAACAACCCGCGATCAAACAAAACGCCACCTACAGTGTCAAAACGCCATATAAGTAATTGGACGAGGGGCTTGGTGCCATTTCTCACCGGCGAAAAGCTCCGCCTGCCCTTTGGCGTCCAATCGGGCTGGCACACCGACAGAACGGAGAGCAGCTACGTAAATAATTTCAAATCCGGCTTCGTCGCTGAGTTGCCGCCGCCAGATGTCCGGGATGGCACGTGGCAGATTTGGCATGTCAAGCACGCTCACCCGCGCGCGTAGATGTTGGACAACGATTCTGGCAGCATCTTCGGGTGAGGATTCATGGCGAATGCGCGGATAAAACTCCTCCCACAATGGCCGGCGCCAGTTCACATCAGTTGTGAGTCTGGAGTTGAGGGTTGATGGGGCGATGACAGGGGATAGCACACAGTTACGATAAATGTCATCCGACAACTTCCAGTCAATCAGTTGCCGGTTGTACCCCGCCAGTTCCACATGATCCAGCAACGTCCTTAGTTTCTGGCCCTCCCAGATCGGTTGCGCGGCTAGATGCTCAAAGTCGGCACGCTCTTTCGGCTGCACCGAATATCGCCTGGCCAAATTGAGCGTTTTGTCGCTGACCGGAAAGTGCGGTGGAATCACATGCAGACTGGTCTCGATCAGCGCCCACACAGCTAAAATTGCCGCCAGCCATCGCAGCGTTACTTCATGCCATCGCAATCTGACGTTTTTAGTTGGAATCGGCTTCGTCTTGCGCTTCCAGAAAAACCAGCCGATGCTCCAACCTACCGCCGGCAGCCAGAACCACACCAGCGAGGGTGCCTCCGCCTGCCATTGCGCAATGGACTGATAATTTCGCCATGCTTCCTTGCCCAACAATTGGACGAGGCAATGTTCCCCAAGGCAGCGGAAATCCACCCCGCGTTCCCAACTCAAACCGCGCCACACGCCGCGCAACACGGAGAGCTCGACCGGCACGCCGTTCGATTGCAATTCAGCCGCAAACCGTTTTGAATCGTCCAGCGGGGAAATTTCATCGTCTCCATGAACGAGCCATACCGGACAGCGCAGTCTGGCTAATTTTTGATCGCTTGCATTTGTTAGGGCAAGCCACGCCTCATTGACTTGCACCAATAATTTTGGTTGGTGTGGCGGGTCTTCCAGAGCGAAGCCAAGCATCCGGTCGGCTCCAAGGCCGAAGCCGATCCAAGCCACGGCATTGGTGTTTGCCCACTCTTGGCAGTTCAAATACTCAAGCAACGTCTTAAACTCATCGGAAAACACCACTTGGTTCGTTTGGTCGTATTCGATACCGACAACTGCCAAGTTCAATTCCGCCATTTGCCGCAATTCGAAGCCATCATGCATCAAGTCGCCACCGGAGCTATGCACATAAATGACCACCGGCCTTGGCCGTATTGGCTTGGGCAGTATCGCGACGCATCTAAAGGAACCGTGGTCCTGCGATTTGAGTGTGAACCACTTGCGGGAAAACGGGTCTTGGGCTTTGGCCCAAAACATTGCTCCCAAGAACAGCAACATGGCAAGAACCGGGATATAATCCGTCACGGGACGCAAAAGGGTTCGTGATAGAGCCCGGAGCATCTCCCCCGAACGGGCTGAGAGAGGAATTGAGACCGATGGTTGCCGAGGTTCAATCATGTCTATTCGTAATAGTTACTTGCCAAACGATTGCCAAGTTCAGCGGTCCCAACGCCGGTCAAACCATTGGCCTGCAAGCTGAGCGTTGCTTCATTCTGCGACATTTTGGACTCAACTCATTCCAGATTCGCGATTCAACCGAGAATCTTGTCGCACGCCTGATTATTACAGGTGTCTTGAACATGACTTACCTCAGTCGCACTTGGCAGCCGCTGCGGCGAATCTTCCCGCTCAAATGTGCGTATGTGGTAGCGGGTAGTCTCTTGACATTTTGAACATTGGACATGCCAAAATGGACCCAATTTGGGTGAAGCCTTGCCTGCCCTGGTTCTCTCTCTTCTTCGTTTCGAGTAATCATTTTTAGCTTGCAAAGCCGTTACCGCGCCAAAAGTGGTACCGCATGCCGGACAAGTTTTAAGGGCGAGCGTTTCAATCCTATGAAAAAGCCACCATTTCACATATAAAAAACTGTGCATAAAAAACCCAAGCAGGAAAATGACCAACCAGATGGCGACCGTGCGCCATGATCCGGTCCCGCGGCAAGCGCGGAAGATCGAATACAGCAGCACAGCGATGTTTATGAGGACAAGTCGCAAAACGAGGTTGCCGAGTGTTTTATAAATTTTTTGTCTGCTTTTCATACGAGTGAGTGATGGCTGTTTCACGCTGCTTCTCTCCGTTTCTTGGCATGTTCACTTTCATGTGCGTTAGACTCTACGCCCCATTGGATTGCCCGCCTCCAACAATGTCCAAAAGAGAGATGCTGTGGCCAGCTTGAACAAGCCGCCATCGAACCAGAAGCCGACCAATAACACGATCACTGCCGATCGGTATGCCGCCAACAGAATATTCAGGCGGCTTGGACCTGATGCTTTGGAAAGCAAAACCCAAATGTAGATTCCAAAAGCATACAATCCGGGAATGCCCAGTGTTGAACCAAGCATGAAATAATCATTCATCTGAATGCTCGCGCTCTGGATCATCCGGGGAGGCATATAATAACTGTAGTATAATAGAGGCGTGCAGTTCCAGCCTGCGCCTAACAAGGGATAGTCCGCCGTGATTTGCAGGGCCCCCTCCCAAGTGGCTATCCGGTTGCGCCACGAAAAGTCCGCAAAGTTGAATACTGAGAAGGCCCGCCGTCTCAGGAGGCTCTCTGTATCCGAGGAATGCCAATATAGGAGTGTCATTATCAAAAGCAATAATATTGCGAAAATCCACTTACCTTCCCGGAGACACAAAACCATTTGGGAGGATGGCCCCGACGTTAAGGACCGGTATTTCCAAAACCGATCCTTGGCAACTTGAGACGTTAAATACCCAAGGCCACAGATGCCGGCCACCCATGCGCCTCGACTGTAACTTCCCACGAGGCCGTATCCCAATATCACAAGAGCCGCAAACCACACGGTTATCCCTACCCCGCTCTGCCACCTGATCATGGAGCCAACCTCAGGCAGCTGTTGCCGCTGTGCAAGGCGGGCCAGTGCCAATCCCAGCAACAACAGCCCTCCGCTTGCCGCAAGCAGACCATATATATTCGGGTTGTTCCAGACGCCGGAAAACCGATGGACACCGGCGTATTTGAAGACCGCCCCAGATTCCGACTGCCAAATGGAAGCCATGGCAATCAGCCCGGAACAGATGCATATCAGGCACATCGCCCGTCGATTTGCGCGCCGGCTGCGTCCTCCCCAAACCCAAGCCGCCGCCACCTGCCCCAGCAAGGCGCCAGCCAGATAAATGATCGGCACCGTAACAGGAAGAGGGGAAATCTTGAAAGCGGACGAATAGTGCCATGCATAGACGATAGTCCCGAAACTCATGAGCGCCACCAGCCACACCCGGGAACTCAGATAGCACCCCGGTTTCTGCCGGTCCAAGCGCAGCCGTAAAATCAGCATGGCGAGACAATTAAAGACAAGCCACGCGAAGGCCAAATACTGCGTGTGCGGATCCTGCAGAATATCGAGTATCCATTCCCCAAAATCCCCAAGGCCCGCGCCTTCAATCAAGCTGCTGTCGCCAAACAAACCGATAGCCAGCAACAAAACCATGCCAATTGTGCCTACTGAGAAGATTGACTTCATCATGGTCATGTCCGGAAAACGATTACGTCAGGCGCGTCCTCGACAATTCTTACCGCTTACTCTTTCGCCGGAGAAGTGCCCAAACCAGAAGCCCGCCTCCCTGCAAAATCAAAAGCGTCAGAAATATATATCCCGCCGTTTTGGGATTCGACTTGGCGGCAGAAATATTCCCTCCCCCAACGATCTGCTTCAGGATGTGGCTGGCGCTGTTGTCCGCCTCGCGCGAATAGTCTTGCGGTATTGTAAACAGACTTTCTGGCAGATCGACGTTTGTTTGAACGTTGAAGTACCTTGTTCCGGAAATCAAGTCCCCGTGCTTGTCAAAGGCCAGAAGCTGATAAATCAGATGGGTCTCGTGGTCAATCCACTTTTCCTCCTTGGCAATCAGCGGAATCTGCGTCTTGGCCTCCGTTTTGTCCGCCGCCTGTTTTAGCTGACGCTCGGCAGGACTCAGCAACTTCATGACAATTACGTCCACGCTTCTGCCATCCAACTTGTCTTGACGCATATCGTATTTGAAATTCGTTTCTTTCATTAGGATGGCTGCGAGATTTGTGGCAAAAGGATCCACCTTTCCGGTGGACAATTCAAGTACCCGCTTTTGGTCGGGAAACACACGAAAGACATTACTGCCCACGATCAGGGTCACACCCTTGAACGAGGCTCCTGAAATTGTGAGATCTGATTCCATCCTTATACGCCTAAGACCATTGGTTTTTGAGCCATACTCCACCCCGCGGGTCGTGATGTTCGTCTTTCCGTCTGGAAGCATTGTCGAAAAGGTATATTCGACGTCCGCCTTGTAGTGGGGCAGGCTTTCGACCGACACGGCCTTCGTCTCCACGGCCCTCTTCCAAATTTCTTCCGCCGATTGAGCGAACGAGGCGAAAGCGAGCATGTGCAAACAGGCCGCAACGACCACTCTTTTAGCAGTCGCGAATCTGGTGGATGGTGCTTTCATAGGAAAAGATTCTCTTCGCCGATGCTGAACCGCTCTCTATTACAAAGAGAGAATTCGCCGCCTGCTCATCCTGGAAATGGCAATTCCACAGAGGCAGAAGATACTCGCGGTAGCCAGCACGATTAGAACGGTGCCTCCCATTAACCGATTCTTGGATAGATGGGAGCCACCCAAATAATATAGCGCAGCCATTCCCCCAACCGGTGCCAATGAGCTAACCAAACCATTTAATTTGAACATCCAATGCAGAAATGAAAACAAGGCCATTGTCGCCAATGCGAGGATCGGAGCCGTCAAGAGGATAAGAATCACGATGTTAAGTGCAAAAACAATCGGCGCATTAAAGTAAAACGTCATTATCAATATATCAAATTGCAGAACGACCATCGAAACGAGGTAACAACAGCAAAACATGGTAATGGTCTTGGTCGCCCAGAGGATTCCTGGGTTGATTCCGGTTGCAAGGGTCGGCAGGATCGCGCCGGTAGCCTTCTCGTGATCAAAGCTCTTGCGTAGCAAGGCGTTGCCAAGAAATGGAATCAGAAGAAGAGGAACGTACATTAACGCCACCGTGGGTGCTGACCGCGCGTGTTCTCCCGGCAATAACAAGCTCGTTTTTATGGAGCTAAGCAGCAAGAACCATTGCATGATCACTGGCATTGCGATGACGCTTAGTATGTCAGTCTTGTCATAGCGCAGAAATTCCAATATTTCTTTTTTGGCCACTGCCGAAAGAACTGTTCTCACGATGCTCTCCCTTCCAGCGGCGCTTTCGTCAGCGCAAAATACACGTCCTCCAGGGACGGAGTTTTCTGGCACACAGAACGAACGGATATGCCCGCCCGCAGAAGCTGCATCAAAAACTCATCTCGTGACACCCGGCTATCATTCAAATTCAAAACCAAATCGCGCGTCCTCCGACGATAGTTCGCATCTGGAACCAGTTTGGTGAGTTTCTCCTCGTCATAGTCTCCAGAGAGGCTTACGATCAAGATGTTCGGATTTGCCACCCGGCTCTTGAGGGCATCGGTCCTGTCCACGGCCAAGATATGTCCCTGCTTGATGATCGCCACCGTATCACTTATCTCTTCGATCTCCGGCAAGTTGTGGGAGGTGATGAACACAGCGGTCCCTTGGTTCTCGCACACCTGCGGCAGGGTGTCCCGGATCAAACAACGAGTCTCGATATCAAGGCCGTCAAATGGTTCATCCAAGATGATCAGTCGGGGGCGGCTCAACAGACAGCGGGCCAGACTGATCCGTTGGCGCATGCCTTTGGAAAACTCCGCCAAACGACTGTCGGCCCGATCAGGCAACTGCACCATTTCCAAGAGTTCGGCAGCCCGCAGGCGCATATCGCCCCGCGAGAAGCCAACCAGCGCGCCGAAATATTCCAAATATTCGCGGGCCGTCAACCGCTGCAAGATGCCGGGTTGCTCAAGCATGATACCCACCTGCCCTCCCAGACGGTGAAACTCGGTGACCGGATCGCACCCGAGAATCCGTACCGTCCCATGGGTTGGGGCATAAAATCCCAGCATAAGCCGGACCGTTGTCGTCTTGCCGGCGCCGTTTGGTCCGATGAACCCGAAAATCTCTCCGGGAGCAAGTGCGAACTCCACGTCTTGCAGTGCGCAAAGTTTTTTGAAGCACTTGGTAACCACTTTGAACTCGGCAAATGGTTTATGCATCTTCCAAGCCTTTCTCAATCGACAACCGCTGTACGAATCCATCATGTTGAAAAGACTTGGCATTGTTGAAGCAGTCGCCCGCGTCCATTATGGGGCAATAGCCGGCCGCAACGCGTTTGTTGGTGGCTCCCAACAAATCCGCAGCCAAGCAATCGGTGCAGGCAAAGCGCAAACCGCAATCCATGCATTGGACCACCTTCTCCTTGCTCAGTTTCCACAAATCATAGAGGTGCTCCTCTTTCAGGGCATTTCTCAACCGCGAATTCGCGATCTTCCCGCAACTGTGGTGGCAACCTGCACAGGCTCTGAGCGTCCCATCCAGCCCGACTTCAAACCCGCCGTGAAGGCAAGCCCGGTTGTTCGCCCGGTGAAAGAATTCGGTCGCGTTGGCCCACTTGCAAAGCCGCTTTCGGCCATCTTCTGTCCTTGCAAAATGAAATGGCGTACCGTTTTCTTCTGGCAAAGTGTGGAACTCCACAAATCGGGGTCTGCGCCCCCAGCGGTTAAAGATCTTCCGAGACACCGAATCTTTGTACACAAGAGGAGGGTTGGCGATCACCACGGCAATATCAAAGGCCGCGTTCTTTTTTTCGAGGGCGTCCAGAAGTTTGAACTGAAACCCATCCCCGGTTTCGAAAACATCCGGGTCATGCTCAAAAAGAACGATGTTGAGGTTAAGCGCTACCCCAACCTCATACAGGGACAAGGTTTGCTCCAAAGAGATGCCCGTGCCTGGCGTGGTTATGGTTGTTTTTAAATGCGGAAAGCGCGCGACGCCACGAAGAATCGCCATCAGGCGATCCCATTCCAGAAGCGGATTACCCCCGCGGATGTGGAGTCCCCAAATTCCTAGATGGGAGGCCTGTTCGATCACCGCCACCGGGTCGGAGAACAGCGCCGGGTCTTCCGTCACATTGTGTCGGCGGACGCAACTCAAGCACGCCTGCCAAAGAGGATTGCTAAAATCCGTGGGACAAAAGGCGCACTGATGATCACATTGGTTTGTAATGTGCCAGGCCGCCACCTGGTAGTTGGGCGGTGGCGCCGCCATGCCTCCGAAATGATTTATGGGAGATTCCAACAAAAAATTATCCACATATACGGGGTGCGGATAATAGAACCCCAGGCCTTCGCGAATCATCAAGTCCAGGAAGTGGTGCAGCCGGCCCTTGCGCCATTCGTCCTTCAGCGGCTGTGGGCCCTCGCAAAGCCGAAGGAACTCGCTGGATTCCTGGTCCAACAAAAAAGCCTTTTTCCGGGTTACATCGTACAAGACGGAGCCTTTCTTGCCCGAAACCAGGAAACAATCGCTTCTCAATCGGAAGTAAGGTAAAGAAGTTTTTTCGTTCATGCTTGAAACATCGTTGCGGCGCGCCGTCTCTCCAGGGAATTCCTCTCAAACATGGCCTTCACGTTTCCGTTGGCCTCAAGGATCGAGATGTAATCGGACAGGTCTCTTGCTGCCGTAGCCAGCGTGCCTTCGCACCAACCGGAGCGCCTCTCAACGCCTTTGCTGGTCTCGGCGGTGGAAAAGCACAGCGAGCACAACTTGCTGACCGGGCAGGCCGAACATTGGGGCAGAACATTGCGTTGATATTCCGCAACCAATCTCCCGATCTTGACTAGGTCGAGGCCTCCTTGGTTGACATTGCCGATGGGGTTCTGCCCGCTCACCCGCTCGCATATGTCCAGTCTGCCATCCACGTTTACAGCCATTCTGTACCCGGGAAGGCAGCATCCCGTGTAGGGAAGCACCGTCTTACGATCGTTCAGCCGGCTTCGCAAGACGGCCAGGATAATCGAGCCGCCGGCCAGCGCCTGACAATAGCTGCTGGGTTCCTTCCCTGCCGTGGACACTGCCTTGAACGAATTACGCAGCGACCGCAGTTGCACGCGGAAACGGGTATAATCCTCCTCCGTGAAGCTCTGGTAATAGGTGGAGTTCTGCGAGGTCACCTGATTCACAAAGGCGCAACGGGGAAGCAACTCTTCGTTGTCCTCAAAGTATTTCGCTATCTTGATCAAGTCTGACTTGGGATCGAAAACAGAGACGCAAAGCATCTTCGCCCAATAGTCGGGATACCTATTCTTCAGCCTCGCCAAGTTGGCAATCAATCGTTTGTGAGTCCCCCGTCCCTGATGGTCGACCCGCAAGCGATCATGCTCTTCCTCGGGTCCATCAAGACTGATGGCCAGTATGACGTTATGCTTTACAAGGATATCGGCAATCTTGTCCGACAACAACACACCATTGGATGTGGCCACGGCGAAGAACAAACCCGGATACCGTTTCTCAAGATACTCCATGATTTGCTCGATCAATCCGATATTCAAAAGCGGCTCACCACCGTAAAAACTGAGGCCCAATTGCTTGAGGGGGTCCCTTTCGAGGGCAGCAATCTTGTTAGCCACGTACCAATCAATAGCTTTGATTGCCTGTTCAAAAGTCATGGCTCGGTGCGACGGCTTTCGGTGTAATGGGTAGGCGCCGGACGAATAACAACAGTAGCTACAGTTCAAGTTGCAGTCTTCGGTCAGGAAGAGAAGCAGCACCGCGCTGTTTGCCCAAACACTTTGGGCCAGCTGTTCGGGGGTGAGGGTTAAACAATCAATCTTTTCGTCTCTGGCGAACGCTTGATAATGCGTCCGCCAGAGCCGGATAAAACTGGTCTTGGCATTGATCTCGTTGGCGGACAACTTGCCAATCCATTCACGCTCCGGATCAGTCGGAGGCACTCCAAGTTCCTGATTTAAAACAGCATCCTCTACCGGCCCCCAAGGAAGGATGCAGCCGGTGACATCATCATACAGATATTCGCCCCCCTGCTCCGAGGAAAAACGAAGCGTGACTCGATTCATATTGAGTTCTTTCGCCAAGCGGACAGAATCCTATTCCCCATACCACCAACCCACGGCTTTTGCACCCAAGTAGCCAGAACCACCGGCTACTATACTCGCTGCGGTCGTACCCTTCCCAAATCCGCCCAAGACGGGCGCGTTGAATGGACCGGCGGCCGGGACCGCATCAGCACCACCTATGGATGCTGCCACCCCTATCGGCCCAGTCTCAACCAAAATGGCGCATCCAGCTGCGCACTCTTCATCACACAATGGGTTGCAGGTCACCGCACAAGTGGCGGCGCACGCCATGTTGCACGCCAGCAGACAACCAGCGCACGCAGTACAGCCAATTCCACAATCATCAGCACAGTTGCAAGCCATAGTTTACCTTTCTTTTTTTGATTTAAGACGAAAACGTTTGGTCAATTTAATAACGACATCCTTTTTTACTCCAAATCGGCTCTGCTCTCAACCCACAAGACTGTATATAAAGAATATAGAACAATATTGTTATGCGAATGGCAAAACACGAAGAGTTCAGGTTTTTGGCGGCCCATGCAAGCCTCACCAAAATCCCTCGTAGCATCATCCCCACAATTCCCAGGCAGGCTCTTATTGTCAACCTGCGCCCGCACCTTGATTAAGTGCCGTCTTCAAGGTCTGAAAATATTCCTTGAATGCAGCGTGTCCGGCCTCTGTCAGTCGCAGCACGGTCAGCGGCGTTTTACCCCGATACGTTTTGTCAATTTGAATGTAGCCCGCCGCCTCCAAGCGCGTGAGATGGGTGGAGAGATTCCCCTTGCTCATGCCAATCTCGTTCAAAAGGTATATGAAATCGCATTCTTTCAATCCAGCAAGATGGGCGACAATCTTCAATCGGCCAGGCTCGTGAATGATGCGGTTCAGCGAGTTGATACATCTAACTTGTTCATTCATGGTGCACTTCATCGGTCCGTTTGTTGTCGCGAACGTACAGGACCAGAGTCGCTGCCCCGGATATAAGCCAGGCTGTGCCGGTCAGCAGTGCTGCTGGTGCGAGCACCTTGAAGACATTCCCGTGGACCCCCAGCCCAATTGCAAGAAGTCCGGCCACAAGCAACACCACTACAATCCACTTCCACAGGCATTCCCTCTTGCCTACCAAAAGGAACCAATATGCATATGATGCCGCACAGACAACTAACACCGCTATCGCACAAGCAATTGAAACCTCATGCCCAAAACCGCTGCTGGCAATGTTAAATTGGTCCGCGGGTCTTTTCAATTCAGCACTCGCCACCAAGCACGCGGCACCTATGGCGGCGGCCATGATCACAAGGACCAGTACAATGTTTGAAGTTCGCCAAAACGTTGTCGGCTGGGGTAGAAAGTAGCCCATGCGCGGCCAGACTACATACCTTGGAATCGCCCTTACAATCCAGTAACACAATGCCCCTGTGCCAATGAGAACGCTCGCATTCACAATCTCCGCCACCTTGGAATCCGCAGACGAATCCAACAAATTTGAATTGATGAAACCGAATGCGAGGCACATCAGGCCAAACACGAGCTCACATCCACCAGTGTCATACCGCTTGGACAGTTTGATGCCATCAATAAGGTCTTTGTTCACACAAACTAGTTTGCACGGAAGACTTCGTTTGTCAAGCCTAAATCCGCTGGGAATCATCACGGGCATCACGGGGCATCACGGGGCGGATATTTCATGTACTCAGTGTCCACGTTTAAGGAGGCCATCCGCACGGAGCATACAGCCAGTAGAAGGTTTAACGTCCTTGTTCTCCGATACTCATAGTCTTGGTGATTGGGCCCGGCGTAGCGCAGGTCACTGTCGCCCTAAGATTGCGGCGGCAGGATTGAGCGCCCAGCGCATCTATCAGGATTTGATGGCCGGACAGGGCTTCAGGAGGATCTACCAAGCGATCAAAGCACTCGTCCGGTATCCAGAGTCAACATCTTCTGTTTGAGTTCGATCCGACTCCTGTAACTGTTCAGGTTCTGAAATGAGACCGAGGGAGTTTAGCGGATCACGGGGCGGCGGCTGGAGGCAGGTTGGGCATGAAGGGCTGGCCGATGATCAGTTGATGACAGGCGTCCAAAAGGTTGTGG
>Ga0302320_10015867_pt1 | contig 15433 bp, 13 predicted proteins | sample Bog_T0_3_FD_202130 | JGI IMG/M metagenome (GOLD analysis project Ga0302320, IMG submission 202130) | Peat permafrost microbial communities from Stordalen Mire near Abisko, Sweden - Bog_T0_3 | ecosystem: Environmental > Terrestrial > Soil > Wetlands > Peat | place: Sweden: Abisko, Stordalen Mire... | reverse complement strand
ATCACCGCATTCTCACCGAACTCCGGCGCCATTGTCAGCACTTCGTTGATGAGCCCCAGCATCTGCTCGACATTGTCTAGGTGGTACCTGCGGTACCGCTTTATGCGCGGCACCTCGGCGATCATCCGGTGGATGTACATCCTTATAATCGCGTCAGAGTCGATCAACTCTTGGAACTCGGCGATTACCGGCTGCAGCACGACCTGCCCACCTTTGGCCTCCACCCGGTGGCGGTGGCCGGCAAGCCACGATTCCAAATCGTCTTGATCGGCCGGCAGCCAGCCGGCCCGGCGCCTTACATCAACCCCATCGGAAGAAGTCGTCACAGATCAAATCTAACGTTGGAAGCCTTCCGCCGACGGTGGTTAGTCGTTTTCGTTCCGCATATGAGATCAGCCCGACGGGACCCGAGAACTTCTGCTGCTGCTGCCCGCGTTAAAGGGTCCAGAAGACTTGGCGGCACTGCGCGAACTCGTTTAGTTACCGGTCATACTCGGGGCTTGAAAGTCATGGTCCCAAGTCCAATTTGTGATCGCGGGGTCGTCCTCGCCGTGCTCCCGTGTATAGCGGCGCGCGTCTAGCCGGGCATCGACCATCCGCTGTCGGAGCTCAGCGGCACGATTGCCCAGCCCTTCAACGCGGTCAATGACATCGGTGACCAGGTGGAACCGGTCGAGGTCGTTGAGCATCACCATGTCGAAAGGTGTTGTCGTGGTGCCGCGTTCCTTGAATCCCCGCACGTGGAAGTGGGCATGGTTGGTCCTCCGGTCTGAACTCAGTGGTGTCATAGGGCAATTGTCGGTTATCGGCCGCAGCTCTGCCTAGTGCTCGCGGACGCAGCAACCGCTGCCGATAGTCCCTGGCCGTGGCCGTCTAGTAAACGAATTCAGACCGCATCGCACCCGCGCTGTAGGCCTGGCGCATACTCGACTACTGAATTAACGACGCACCGACAGGAGAGACCCAGTGGCAGAACGGTTGGCGGGAAAGGTCGCACTCGTTAGCGGCGGCGCGCGGGGGATGGGCGCCTCGCACGTCCGGATGCTGGTGGCCGAGGGGGCCAAGGTGGTGTTCGGCGACATTCTCGATGACGAGGGGAAAGCGGTCGCGGCGGAGTTCGGTGACGAGGTCCGCTATCTGCATCTCGACGTCACGAAACCCAAGGACTGGGAAGCCGCGGTCGCGACCGCCATCAGCGAATACGGCGGCATCGACGTCTTGGTGAACAATGCTGGAATTATCAACGTCGGCTTTCTCGAGGACTATGCGATCTCCGAGTGGCAGCGCATCCTCGACGTCAACCTGACGGGAGTGTTTCTCGGCATCCGCAGCGTCGTCAAACCCATGAAAGAAGCGGGTCGCGGATCGATCATCAACATCTCCTCGATCGAGGGGATAGCAGGCACCATCGCCAGCCACGGTTACACCGCAACCAAATTCGGTGTCCGAGGATTGACGAAGTCGGCCGCAATGGAACTGGGGCCCAGCGGGATCAGAGTGAACTCGATTCATCCCGGACTGATCAAGACGCCGATGACCGACTGGGTGCCCGACGACCTCTTCCAAACCGCGTTGGGCCGGGCCGCCGACCCCCAAGAGGTGTCCAGCCTGGTGATCTATCTGGCAAGCGACGAATCCAGCTATTCCACCGGCTCCGAGTTCGTGGTGGACGGCGGCACCACCGCCGGGCTGGGGCACAAGGACTTCTCGGCGGTCCAGACTGCCGAGCAACCGGAGTGGGTCACGTAGCGGCGGAAACGGATTCGGGTTCCTCGGCCGGTTTGGGCGTTGGCCAGGGCGAGGGGACCGGGCGTTGCCGGACGCGTGCCGGCCACCAGAACCACTTGCCCAGCAGCGCGGCAATGGACGGCGTCATCAGCGACCGGACGATCAGTGTGTCGAAGAGCAGGCCGAGGCCGATGGTGGTGCCGACTTGGCCGATGACGGTCAGCTCGCTGACCGACATCGTCATCATCGTGAAGGCGAAGACCAGTCCGGCTGACGTGACGACCGACCCGGTGCCGCCCATTGATCGGATGATGCCGGTGTTCAACCCCGCGTGGAGCTCCTCCTTGAACCGCGCCACCATCAGCAGGTTGTAGTCGGCGCCGACGGCAAGCAGGATGATGACCGACATCGCGAGCACCATCCACTGCAGTTCAATGCCGATGAGGTGCTGCCAGATCAGGACCGAAAGCCCGAAGGACGCTCCCAGCGAGATCAAGACCGTTCCCACGATCACTGCCGACGCCACGACACCTCGTGTGATGATCAGCATGATGATGAAAATCAGGCACAGTGAAGCGATTCCGGCGATCAACAGGTCGTAGTCGTTGCCGTCACTGAGGTCTTTGTAGATTGACGCGGTGCCCGCGAGGTAGATCTTAGAGCCCTCCAGCGGCGTGCCCTTGAGCGATTCGTAAGCAGCTTTCTTGATTGCGGCGATGTGCGAAATGCCCTCTGCCGACATCGGATCGCCATCATGGCTGATGATGAAGCGCACAGCATGGCCGTCGGGGGAGATGAAATTCTTCATCCCCTTCTTGAATTCGGCATTGTTGAAGGTTTCCGGGGGCAGGTAGAACGAGTCGTCGTTCTTGGACGCGTCGAATGCCTTGCCCATGGCGTTTGAGTTTTTCTGCGCCTCGTTCTGCTGATCCTGCAGGCCTTTTTGGGTCGAATACATGGTCAGCATCGTCGTCTTCATGGCATGCATGTTTTCGATCATGCTGGGCATCAGCGCCGTCAGCTGAGGCATCAGGGAGTCGAGGCGCTCCATGAGGGGCATCAGGCTTTTAATGTCGTCGGTCATCGTGTCGATGCCGTCGAGGGTGTCGAAGACGGACCGGATCGACCAGCACACCGGGATGTCGAAGCAGTGCTTTTCCCAGTAGAGGTAACTACGGAGCGGCCGCCAGGTGTCCTCGAAATCCGATATATGGTTCCGCAAGTCTTCGATGTCGAGAGTCATGCTCTGCATCTTCATCACCATGCCGTGGGTGGTCTCGGCCATCTGCTCGGTCAGGCTCGACATCTTCGTCATGCTGTCGATGGTCGTCTGCATCATGTCGGCCTGCTTGAGCATGTCGGCCATCTGATCTTCTTGGTACTTCTGGTTCATCTGCTGGGAGACGCCCTGCATGCTGATTTGAAAGGGGATTGAGGTGTGCTCAATCGGCGTGCCCTCGGGCCGGGTGATGGCCTGCACGCGGCTGATCCCCGGCACCCGGAAGATCGCCTTGGCGATTTTGTCGATGACCAAGAAATCCGCGGAGTTGCGCAGATCATGGTCGCTTTCAATCATCAGCACTTCGGGATTCATCCGCGCCTGCGAGAAGTGCCGATCCGCAGCCGCGTAACCCGCGTTCGCGGGCAGATCGGCGGGCAGATACTTGCGGTCGTCGTAGTTGGTCCGGTATCCGGGCAGGGTCAGCAAGCCGATAAGTGCAATGCCGATCGTCATGATCAGGATTGGTGCCGGCCATCTCACCACGAGGGCGCCGACCTTGCGCCACCCGCGAATACGTTGCGCTCGCTTGGGTTCGAGTGTTTTGCCGAAGCGCGTTGCCACCGAGATGACGGCGGCGCCGAGCGTCAATGCTGCCGCCACCACGACCACCATGCCGATGGCCAACGGGATACCAAGGGTCTGGAAATACGGCAGGTTGGTGAAGTGCAGGCAGAATGTCGCGCCGGCAATGGTCAAGCCCGAACCGAGCACGACGTGTGCGGTGCCGCGATACATCGTGTAGTACGCGTCTTCTCGCGACTCGCCGACAGACCGGGCCTCCTGATATCGCCCTATCAAAAAGATCGCATAATCCGTAGCGGCCGCGATCGCCAGCGTGACCAACAGGTTCGTGGCGAACGTCGAGAGCCCGATGATCTTGTAGTAGCCCAGGAACGCGACCATTCCGCGCGCCGCGGCCAACTCGAACACCACCATCGTCAGCGTCAGTAACACCGTGATGATCGACCGATAGACCAACAGCAGCATTGCGATGATCACCGTGAACGTGGTCATCGTGATGACCTGCACGCTCCGGTCGCCGGCCATGTGCTGATCCGCTGCCAGTGCCGCGGGCCCGGTGACGAAGGTCTTCACGCCGTCGGGCGTAGGCACACTTTTGACGATGCTTTGCACGGCCTCGACCGACTCGTTGGCCAAGGATTCGCCCTGGTTACCGGCGAGGTAGACCTGGACATAGGCGGCCTTGCCGTCGTTGCTCTGTGCGCCCGCCCCGGTCAGTGGATCGCTCCACATATCCTGCACATGTTCGACGTGTTTGGTGTCGGCGTCGAGCTTCTTGACGAGGTCGTCGTAGTACGCGTGGGCATCGGCGCCCAGAGGCTTTTGGCCCTCGAGAACGATCATCGCCGAGCTGTTGGACTTGTACTCGTTGAACACCGCGCCCATGCGCTTTGTCGCGACCACCGATTGCGCATCGTCAGGTGCCATCGACACCGAGCGCATCTTCCCCACCTCGTCCAGCTGGGGGACGACGACGTTGAGCACCGCGATGAGCCCGATCCAGCCCAGGATGATGGGTACGGCGAACTTCCGGATAAAACGCGGGATCCGTTGCCGCGCTTCAGCCTTCGCGACGGGGATGGCGTCGGTACGGGTGTCGTCGGCGTTCAGGGTTGTGCTCATGCTGATTTCACCAAGCAGAATGTCAGGGCGTGCACGCCGTCGGTAATCTTCTCGTCCTTGACTTCGTTATCGATGGTGATGCGGCAACCCAGGGTGTCGCCGTCGCTTTGTGCCGAGAGGTTCGGGAAGACCGAGGGCGCGGTCGTGCTGAGGACCAGCGTCCAGGGCAGCGACGCACCGTCGATCCGCTTGGGGTCGGCGCTGAGATCCAAGTAGTTCACGTTGGCGTGGCTTGCCGAGCCGAATACCTCGTATTTGACGACCTTGGGCTTGAACGGCTTGGAATCTTCCAGCCGCGGGCTTGTCAACACGCCGGTGTCATTGGCGCCGAAGAACGACTTGACCCGGACCACGGCGAAGCTGCCGACCAACACGACCGCGACGATCAACAACGGCAACCACGCGTTGCGCACAAGCTTCGATATCTGCACCTCGGCGGATTCCCTTCCCCACTACTCAACGGCGACGTGATCGCCTTCTGACCTGGGCCGCGGCGAACCTGCAGGTTGCTAAATGCGAGTCAGACGGAGCGGGGAGTAACCCCACCACAGCATGTATACATCATCTGCATTGTTTGCAGATTGTGCAAGTTTGTGTGATCCCGCTTACAGTTCCGCTATTCGGTGAAAATGCTGTTCACGAGCGATGCAGCCCGCTCGACATAAGGCATCGGCGTGTCGTCGGCGTCCTTCGGTTCACCGCTGGACCAGCGCTCGATGCCTGAACGCACAGCTGTCAGCGCTAACGCAGAGATCAAAGCGGGCATCTCTTCCTCGGGCCGCACCAGTTGGCGGCGCGCAACGACGTCGGTCAAGTGATTCTGAAATCGTTCCAGATCGGCGAGGAATGCCGCCAACACCCCGGGGGTGGTCTTGGCGAGCTCCAGCATGCAGGCGGCCTGATCGCGCCTCGGGGGCTTGTCGCGAAGATGATGGGCTGCCAGGGTGATCAGTTCCGCCAGCACGACCGAATATGGGGCGGGCCCTGCGGCGACGAAATCCTCGACAAGTGTGGCGGGGATGTCCGAGGGACCGTAGGCGATCGCGGACTCTTTGTTCGGGAAGTAATTGAAGAACGTGCGCGTCGAAATTCCGGCTTCGACGCAGATTTCCTCGATGGTCACCTTGTACCAGCCGCGTTGCTGGGCAAGGCGCACCGCGGCGTCGCGAATGTCCGTGCTGGTCTGGCGGTGACGGCGCTCGCGCAGACCGATGGGATTCGCCATGGCATCCATAGTTGCACGAAATGCAAACTTTGCAGTCATTACCGATATGTGATCCTCGTCGTGCGCCACTCCCGGCCTCCCCACATCCTTGCGTCCTAGGATGGGAAAACATGATGGGCACGCTCGCGCTCCCGGCGTCGAGAACGCGAGCCTGCTGGACGCGATCTTCCAAGCGGATCTTGTCGCCTTCGAGGCGCAAAGCCCCCAACTGGCCCAGCGCTACGGCGGCTGAACCACTCCGTGTCCATGGCATGACTGAGCGGATGCGCGGTTAGCTCATAAGGGATCTGTTGCAATCTTTTCCGGGCTGGCGACCGGCCCCGGCGGTGGAAGCGGGGACAGCCTCGTCGGTGGCGGCGGTGAATCCCCCAACAAGATCATGGAATTGGCAACGAGCGTCAAGCTAGTTTCACAGTCTGAGGCCGCGAAGGTGAAACTAACTTCACGCTCGGCGAGGGGCGAGTGCGGTCCGCAGGTGAAGGGATTGGCTGGCGAAAAAGTTCAGGGATACCGGCGCCGTGTCCGCAATCTGGTCGAACGCATGGAATGCGCCGGGAGCGATCTGCTCGTGGACGAGTACGCCCGCCTCGCGCAGGCGTCGCCCGTAATCCAGGCTCTCCTCGTAGAACAGGTCCAGTGTGCCGACCCCGATCCAGGCCGGCGGCAGGCCGGATAGGTCTGCCCGACGCGCCGGAGCGGCTTCGATGGGGTCTGCTCCGTTCAGGTACCACTGCCACGCGAGCTGGTTGTCGGTTTCGGTCCACATCAGGCGCTTGGGGCCGTCGCGGTTTGCGCCCGTGCGGTCGTCGAGCATCGGGTAGACCAGCATCTGGAAGGCGAGTTCGACGTCCTTGCGGTCGTGCGCCCGCTGAGCCACTGCCGCCGCGAAATTCCCGCCGGCACTGGCTCCGCCGACGGCGAGTCGATCGGGGTCCACCCACGGCTGCCGAGCCAGCCACAGCAGCGCTGCATAGCAGTCTTCGACCGGCGCCGGATAGGGATGCTCGGGAGCCAGTCGGTGTTCTACCGCCACTACCGCGATACCGGTGAGGTGGGCGAGCTTGCGGCAGTACTTGTCGTCCTGAACGGCCGTTCCCATCAGAGTGCCGCCACCGTGGATCCACAGCATTGCCGGCGCGCGGTCGGGAAGCCCGGAGGGACGATGCACGCGAACCGTGACGTGCTCGTTGACCGTCGCAACCTGGACGCCACGGATCCGACCCGCGCTCCCCACCATTCGCATGAATGCGCGCTGCAGTTTGAATCCACGCTGTAGCGCGTACCCGCGAGGCAAGACGCGGGCAAATTTGCGCAGATTGGGATCCAACGCCTCTCGTGAGGTGAACGCGGTGTCCGATCTGATTGCCATCGAGTGCCTCTGTTTCGTTGCCGCGCCAGGCCACCCCGACCATATAGGGGTGCGGACTACAGAGCGGCTCCGTCGATCTGTGCCTGGTATCCGGCGCGCAGTATCTGCACGGTGGACGGCGGGGTAACCACGGTTGCGATCCGTGCAGAGGTCTGTCATTGGTCCCGCTGGGGAGTGGCGCTTCAGGTGATCGGGAACCAGTGCCCGACGGCGCGGGCGATCGCGATATAGAGCGGGATCCCGATCGTGACGTTGTAGGAAAACGTCAAACCCAGTGATGCGGCCAACGGCAGGGTTGGACTGGCCTCGGGGATCGCCAGCCGCTGGACCGCCGGGACGGCGATGTAGGACGCCGCGCCGCACAGCACCGCGAACAGCACATAGGTTCCGGGCTTGAAGTCAGTGTGGGTGAGGTAGGCGTAGCTGTGGGCGACGATGATCCCCAGCGTCGCAAAAATATTCGGCGCCAGCAAACCGAAGAAGATGAAACCCCAGCCCGCTGATCGCAGGTCCTTCAGCTTGCGGGATGCCGTCATGCCCATCTCGAGCAGGAACAGGCACAGCACGCCCTGGAATGCCAACACGAAGAAGGTGTCGTCGTCGTGAATAACCTTCTGTCCCTGGAGCCCACTGATGAGGCCGATGATGATGCCCCCGAAGAGCAGGACGAGCCCAGGGTTGAGGAAAACTTCCTGGAACAGCTCACGGGAGAAAATGGGCATTCTCTTCGGCTTCCCAATGGGTGGGCGTTGGTCGGGCTCCCAGTCCGGATGCTCCAGCCTTTCCATCGAGAGCTCCAACTCCTGCTCGATTCCCCTTTCGTGCTCGGTCTCGAGGGACTGGCCCTTCAGAGGCCGCGCGGCAGTTCCGGGCCCGACCCCCACCGTGACCGGCGGGGTGTAGCCGGGCTCATCCGGCAGGAACCCCGCGGTGTCCATCCCCCGGTGCCGCAGTCGCGCCACCAGGTACAGCGCCACCAGGCAGCCGGGAATCTCCATGACAGCCAGCATGACCGGCATCCAGGCGTTGAACGCGATGCCGACGCTGGTCAGGACGGCCACGCAGGCGGCAAAGGTCCCTGCTGAGTCCGACCCGTAATAACCGGCGATCGTCGCCATGTCGACTCTTCGCAAGGAACTCATGAGTCTCAGCAGCAGGTAGGCCAAACCTCCGATGAGGAAGTTCAACAGGAAGCCCACGAGCATAAATCCCGCGAAGTTGTGTATGTCGGCCGGCTTGATCGTGGCGAGTTCCTCGCCTCCCTGCCAGCCGATGGCCACCAGCAGGTACAGGGTCAGGCCTTGATACAGCACATACGGGAACTCGAAGCGCACCTTCAAAATTGGGATCAGGAACCCGAAGTAGAAGAACAGCAACAGGGGCGTAAAGAGGTTGTGGGTCAGGTTCCGCCAGAATTCGTAGAGCATCACTGCCTGCCTTGATTCTCGTTGCATTCGGAATGTGACGGCGAATGCTTGGGCCGCAACTGACTTATGTCACAACCGGACTCGTATACGGCCTACCACGCGAAATCATTGTTGATTTCCCACCTCCTCGGAGCCGGGCCGCGCGCGGGCGTCTGGTCACAGCACGAGACGGCATCTGCTGCGGCCGAAAAGCCGCGGTGGACAATCCCTCTCGTCTGCGGTTCGGCAGGGTGCGCAGAGAAATGTTGCGCCCCCAAACGGGGGAAGTCAACCCGGCACCTACGGCACGTGACAATCCCTGACGAATTCTTTATGCGATTGCCGATCGCATCACTACCTCGGCGCTCTCAACGCTCGAACAACGTGTCCGACACGCCGAAAATGCCCTAGGCCCAAGCACTTATCGGCGGTATTCGAACGGTTCCGCTGACGGTGTGTGCACTTTGATGCGTAAGGAAAGCGTTAATAATTTTGACGGCCACTGGTTTGTCATACACGATGGCAATACAAGCGTCTCGCTAGATGAGGCGTCTGCACAGACGGAGGCTACTGACCAGCGGTGCGAGAGGGATCCTGGATGTTTTTAGGGATGCGTGTGATTCCGAACCCGGCTGACCGCCCTGACGGTCAAACTCGATGAAGCCGACACCAAGGCGTTGCGCGCCGATTGGGACCGTCACAACATCGACATTCCGCTGACCGTGATCGACTCGCCATACCGGGAAATCACTCGCCCCATCGTCGACTACGTCCGCCGGATCCGACGTCAGTCACCGCGTGATGTCGTCACCGTCTTCATTCCCGAATACGTCGTGGGGCATTGGTGGGAACAATTGCTGCACAACCAAAGCGCGCTGCGCCTCAAATCGCGGCTGCTGTTTCAGCCCGCCGTCATGGTCACCAGCGCGCCCTACCAGCTTGAGTCCTTCCAACACGACACCGCCCCGAGCAAAACGGGGTGACCTTGCGCCTTGCCATGCGCCCACGCACCGAAGCCGTCGGTTCCACACGAAGTGTCGCGAGTGAGGTGTGTTCACGATGAGCGGCGAAATGTCGTCTCGTTCGACACCGTCTCCGAGCCGAGGTCGGCTGCGGCTATATATCGGCGTTGCTCCCGGGGCAGGAAAGACCTACGCCATGCTGGCGCAGTGCCAGCGACTGGCGCAGCGGGGAGTCGACGCGGTCGTCGGACTCGTCGAGACCCATAGACGCACGGACACTGAGGCCATGCTCACCACGATCGAGCAAATTCCGCCGCTCCGCCTGCGCTACCGCGGATCAACCTTCGATGAGCTCGACGTGGACAAGGTGCTGACTAGACGTCCGGCGGTGGTGCTGGTCGACGAACTGGCCCATACCTGCGCGCCGGGCAGTCGCCACGACAAACGCTGGGAGGATGTGGAAGAACTGCTTAACGCCGGCATCGACGTAATCACCGCGCTGAACCTTCAACACATCGACAGCCTGAATGACGCGATCGAAGCGATCACCGGCGTCGCACAACACGAGACAGTGCCCGACGCGGTGGTGGCCGCCGCCGACGAGATCGAGTTTGTCGATATCACTTCGCAGCAGTTGCGCGACCGCATCGCAGACGGTCAAGTACTGGCGCCGGGCGCCACCTCACGTGCGCTGACCGGCTTCTACACCGCCGAGCGGCTGGCCGGGCTGCGGAAACTCGCGATGGAGTGGCTGGAGCACCGCGATCACGTCCGACCCGCCGCCCAGGTCGCTCCGAGCCGGGCATCGTCAGCGGGTACCTCGCAGCGGGTCGTCGTTGCGTTGACCGGTGATCCGGAGGGCGAGCATGTCCTGCGACGAGCCGCGCAGATCGCTGTTCCGATCGGCGCCGAGCTGATCGGAGTCCACGTACGCGAGCCCAGCGGACTGACCCAAGCCGAGCCGGCATGGCTGGCCGGCCAACGCCGACTGTTGGGCGAATTAGGCGGACATTACACCGAACTGGCCGGCATCGATGTCGCTTCCGCCGTGCTGGATTTCGCCCGTAACGAGAACGCCCACCAGTTGGTGTTGGGTGCAACCCGACGGTCCTGGCCCCAAGAGCTGCTGCACGGCTCGGTGATCAACAAGGCGATCCGAACCGCTGGCCCGGTCGAAGTGCACGTCATCCCCGCCCGGCGACCACTTCGCGAAAGACGAACGATGAGGGTAAGGATCCCGTCGCTGCGACAGGTCCTGCTTCCGTGGCCGCGCCGCCTCACCGCATGGACGCTCGGATTAATCGCGCCAGTCGCGCTAACGATCGGACTCACCCCGTTTCGCTCCTCGCTCGGGCTTGGCGGGGCGCTCCTGTGCAATCTGCTCGCGGTGGTCTGCGTGGCCCTGCTCGGCGGCGTTCTGCCCGCTCTGCTGGCGACCACCACCGCCGTCCTGCTGTGCGACTACTTATTCACCCCGCCGCTGCACACACTGCGCGTCACCAATCCGGTCGACTTCGTCGGCCTCATCACCTTCGGAGTCGTGGCCATCGCAGTCGGAGGTCTGGTCAACCTTCTCACCCGCCAAGGAGTTCGTGCCGCCAACGCCGCCGCCTCGGCCCGCAACCTCGCCAAACTCGCCGCCAACGCGATCGTGTCTGGTGGCGACCTCGCCGACACCATCGGTTCGATCCGGCGAGCCTTCGACCTCGACGCCGTCGCGGTGCTGAACAAAACCGATACCGGATGGGAGGTGGAGACCGTCGTCGGTGCGATCCAACTGCGGCACCCCGATCAGGCTGGACACCAAGTCCAGATCGGCCCCGGACGCGTTCTCGCCATCGTCGACGCGCCACGCATCGGCCGCGACGCCGCGTCGCTGCAAGGGTTCCTCACCGAATTACGATTCGCTAGGGAACGCGCCCTTCTGATGCCGCCTAAAGTGTTGTGATAGTGCGCTCTTGGGATTATCGTGCATCGACAGATCTGCCCGTAACCCGCGCTATCACAAGTCAAGCACCACTCCAGCACGGTAGCCGCATCCTCTGTTGACGGGCCGTTCGAAGGTGCGTCTCGCACTCAAGGACTTACAGCCGTCTTCTATATGCGGCACTCGACATCGACACTCTCAATGTCGTTGACGGGACATCCCGCGCGGGCACGCTGCGGGGCGCTGAGGTGCACCCGCAGCGGCCAGGTGCAGGAAGACCTCGCGACGACCGGCCCGGGATTTGGAGACCTTGGTCCCTAGTTGTCGGCGGCGCGCCATGCTGCACTCAAACGTTACCCCCGGCAACCGGAAACGAGTACGCCATGACAGTCGCCGATTTCGACACCAGGTTCTTTGGCCGCTTCAGTCAGGTGTTTCTCAGCGATGACATCGAGGGATTCATGGAGCTGATCGACGATGAATGCGTGTGGGAGATCATGGCCACCGGCGAGGTCTTTGCCGGCGCCGCCAAGGTCCGAGAGTTAGCCGAGCGATCCGTGGCCGGCAGAACCCACACCGCCGACGTGCACATGACAATCGTCGACCACTTCATTACCGATGATCGAATGTGCCTGGAATACATCCACGAAGCCATAGTCACCGACAAATGGCCGGCCTCGGAAAACCGGCCGGCGGTCGGCACGAGAGTCAAAGTGCCCATCTGTCTCGTGTGCCGGCTGAAGGACGAAAAGTTTGTCCACATCGACGAATACTTCGACCTGGGCACGGCCATCGCCGGGAGTCGGAATGCCCGGCTGTATTCCTAACATCGCCAAGACTGGAGCAGGACAATGACGGTAATTCGCAGTGTGCAGGACCGAACGCCGTTCACCGGTGCGCTGCGGGCTCTGGTCGCAATCCCCATCGCGGTGGCGGGTGCTGCGGCGCTGTATCTTTTGCTGCTCGGCTACTCGGAGCTGCTGCGGGTGAGATGGATCAGCGACAGGACCCGCCAGTCCACCAAGAGGTTGAATCGCTTCGCCGGCAAGCTCGCTGGAACCCGAGCAGGGATGCTGTATTTCAACCTCAGCGCCCTGCACCATGTCGGGCGTCGCAGCGGCCGAGCCTATGTGACGCCACTAGGCGCTTACCCGTACGGGGATGGTTTCGTGTTGGCGGTGGCATACCCCGAAGTGGATTGGCTCCGCAATGTGCTGGCTGCGGGGAAATGCACGCTCACCCGGAATGGGAAAGAGTATGCGCTCGAACGGCCGGAGGTGATTCCCCTCTCAGAGGCGCTGACGGCCTACCCATTGCTGGTAAAGCCCTTCATTGTGGCGGCCGGCATGAAGAGGTTCCTGTGGCTGCACCGGCCTCCCGTCGTCACCGAAGTCACTGGAACAGAGGTTCCGATCAACCATCGCGACGGGAAAACGGGCAGCCCGTCGATGAGATCCGCATGATGTGGCGGGCGACTGCAATGCGCTGACTTGGCCTTGATCCACGAGACGCCTTGTTCGGGCTGGACGACAACTTAACGGTCGTCGCCCGGTACGGGCTCGACGCCTCCTCAACTAGAGGAACGCACGATGACATCGACACCGACAGTCTCGAACATTTCAACGGCACCAACCGGCGTGGTGTTCGGCGCCACGCCTGGGATGCCCGGAGTCTTCACGTCCAACTTCGACTATCAGCTGGTACGGGCGATGTGCGCCGGCTCCTACGGCGACGGGGGCGCGGTCGGTGAGTGCTACTCGACGGCGCGGCGGGTGGTGGACGGAGATGTTGAAAGCTGGACCGTCGCCTGGAGTGACACCGCACAAAGGGTCGAGGCCATCGCCGAGGACTGTTTGGGCGCCGGCCATGCGGTCAGTGCCCGCGAGGCGTTCCTTCGAGCGTCCATGTACTGGAGCACCGCCTTCTTCTATCTCGAGCACAGCGACCCGCGACACCTCGAGATGTACACCCGGCATCGGTCGTGCTTCGTCCAGGCGGCCACGCTGTTCGATGTCCCGATCGAGCCGGTCAGCATCCCCTATGAGAACGGCAAGACGTTGCCCGGCTATTTCCTGCGCGCCGATGCAACCGGTCGCCCACGCCCGACCGTGATGATCCTCGGCGGAGGCGACACCACCTGTGAGGAACTGTTCTACTGGGGCGGCGGTGCGGCGGCTGTCCGCCGGGGGTACAACGCGTTCTTGTGGGAGGGGCCCGGTCAGGTCGGCGCCTACGCGCTGGATCCAGAGTTGACCTATCGCCCGGACTGGGAGGTCCCGGCACGCTATGCCGTGGACTACGTGCTGTCCCGCGGCGACGTCGACGCCGAGCGGCTGGCCCTCACCGGGCACAGCATGGGCGGATACTTCGCTCCGCGTGCTGTGGCGTATGAGAAGCGCATCACCGCCGTGGTTGCCAATTCGCTACTTCCCGAACTCAAGCCCCTCCTCATGCCCTTGATCAACCTTGATCCTGATGTGCCCGATGGTGAGGATCTCGACGACAAGGCGGATCTATCCAACCCGATGACGAAGGTGATCTTGACGGCGTTCAAGGATCGATTCGGGATGACCGGTCAGTCGCTGGCCGCCATGTGGGACAAGGCGGGCACCTACAGTCTGGCCGGACTCGAGGAGCACATCACCTGTCCTTTCCTGAGCATGGCCGGCGAGGGCGAAGGATCACAGGTGGTGGATGCGGGCCACGAGTTCTACCAGAAGCTGACCTGCCCCAAGGCCGAACGCATCTTTCGGTCAGCCGATGGCGGCGAGGCTCACTGCCAAATGAACAACCCAAGTCTTAAGCACCAGGTCGAGTTCGACTGGTTGGCCGAAATCTTCAAGTAAAGCCACCACAAGATCGACGACGAGCTGGCCATTGACACCGGGGGGCGAGTTCACCGTTTTCATCCCAGGATCGAAGGAGAGCACAACATGGCGCAAGAAGAATTCATGGAGAAATTCCGAACGTGTTTCGTCGGTGACGATCTCGACACGTCTATGCAGCTCATGGACGAAGGTGCGGTCTGGACGTTCATGGCGACCGGCGAGACATTCAAAGGACGCGAGCAGATCCGAGGGGCTGCCGAGAGGGCGATGGCAGGTAGGGTCCACACGGAGGCTCTTCACATGGAGGTGAAGAACTTTTTCGCGTCTGACGACATGGAGGGCATCGAGTATCTCCATCGCGCCACCGTTCCAGAGGACGCCACGATCACCGGAAGCCCTCCCGCCGGGACAGAGGTCGCCGTGCCGATATGCATCACGATGCGCATCAAGAACGGCAAGATCTGCGCGTTCAACGAATACATGGACCTCGCGACGTTGGGTGGAGCGAAGAAGACTCTCTTCACCCAGTCGTGAATAGGTCACCTCTCGGTCCTCATACCATCGTGGCGCTGCTGCCATCCGCCTAGATGCGAAGACGTTCCATCACGATGGAGGCATCCGATCATGTCTATGAAATACAGTGTCATCCTTCCGCAAATGGGCATGCAGACGAAAGACATTGACGATCCTGTTGAAAAGTTTGAGGCGATGGTACGTGTCGCACAAACAGCCGACGAGTGCGGCTACGAGGCCGTCTGGCTGGCTGACCACTTCATGCCTGTGGTCGCTGAGGTGCGAGGGGAAGGAGACTGGTTTGAATGCTGGACCAGCACGGCGGCCCTGGCGCGTGAGACCGAACGGGTGCGCATCGGGCAGGCGATGACGTGCAACGGCTATCGAAACCCCGCGCTGCTGGCGAAAATGGCCTCGACCGCTGATGTGCTCTCACATGGCCGACTCATCCTGGGCCTGGGGTCAGGCGATTTCGAACAGGAGTTTCGCGCCTACGGCTACGCATGTCCTCCAGCCCCCGAACGTTTGCGGCAAATGGGCGAGGCAGTC
>Ga0302320_10015864_pt1 | contig 15435 bp, 15 predicted proteins | sample Bog_T0_3_FD_202130 | JGI IMG/M metagenome (GOLD analysis project Ga0302320, IMG submission 202130) | Peat permafrost microbial communities from Stordalen Mire near Abisko, Sweden - Bog_T0_3 | ecosystem: Environmental > Terrestrial > Soil > Wetlands > Peat | place: Sweden: Abisko, Stordalen Mire... | reverse complement strand
CAGCAGCAGGAGCAGGATCAGGGCACGCTTCACGACGGTTTGGCTCCTTGGCCGTGGCGCGGTTGCGTGCGCCCGGAACCGACCATCGCATAATGTGCCGCCGAAAGGGTTAAGGATCGGCGATCTGGCGCGATATCATCCAGGCCCGAATCGCGAAGCGATCCTCAGGCTGATGAAATTGCTCTCGAAATATCCGCTGGAGCGTTTCCACCCGGAGTGGAAACGCTCTGCACCGCGGTCGGCGGCGTGTCCGAGCGGGCCGCCTCCAGGCAGGCTTCCACGGCCTCACGCAAGGAGCTTGCGTAGTGGTCGGCGCCGACAGCGGCGCGCAGCCGGTCGTCGGTCAGGATCACCTGTTCGGCTGGCCACATCCCGACCAGCAGCGGAACGTCGGGAAGGCGCTGGCGGAGACGGCGCAGGAGGTAGCGCAGGTGCGACGGCGTCCCGCCGATCTCCAGGTAGCACAGGCAGACCATCGCCACGCCATTGGCGTCCAGTGACGCGATCCCGGCGCGCGAGGCGGCTTCGTGATGCAGGACGCGGGCTTTCAGACCGCTTTTGTGCAGCAATTGCGAGAGTATGCTGGCGGCCGCCTCATCCAGCGGCCCGCGGCCGGCGATGCAGACGACCGGCGCCGAACCGCGCCAGACGGTGGGCAGCGCATCCGCTGCGATGCGGCCGGGCGGCGGGTGTCTGGGCACGTCCTGTTCGTACCGTGACAATACCGTCGGCTCGATTTCCGCTGCCTCGCCGGCGGCTGGTTCGCGATCGTCATGCTCATCCAGATCGTCGATCAGTTCCTGCATGGAGGCCTTGATCCGCTCCAATTGCAGCGCGGTCAGCACACCGCGGGCGGCATCATTGGCGGCAAGTTGGAGGCCCTTGAGGGCGACCTCGTCGTAGTAGGAGGACAGTGGGCGGTCGCGCAGCAGAACCTCGGCCTGCTCGCGGGCCTCGTCCGGGTCGCCGGCCAGAATGCGCTGGTAGAAGCTTTCGACGGGGGTGAGGGCGGGCCGGTCGCCGAGGATGACCTCGAGGAACTCCAGCCGCTCGACGTGCCGGCCGAGGACGACGAGGCAGAGCGTCAGCGGGGTGGACAGGATCAGCCCGATCGGGCCCCACAGCCACGTCCAGAAGGTCGCCGAAACGACGACCGAAAACGGCGACAGGCCGGTGCTGCGGCCGTACAGCATCGGCTCGATGACCTGGCCTATGGCGGTCTCGGTGACCAAATAGAGGACTGCGGTCCAGGCCATCAAGGTCCAGCCAGGGCTGACAGCGGCGGCAAGCGCCAACGGCAGGGCCGCTGCCAGCGGGGCGCCGATATAGGGGACGAAGCGCAGCAGCAGCCCGATGACGCCCCAGAGCAGCGGCGAGGGAACGCCGATCAGCAGCAGGCCGATGCCGATGATGAGGCCGAAGGCGGTGTTGACGGCGAGTTGGGTAAGGAAGTAGCGGGACAGCCGGCGGGCGGCGTCGTTCATCGCGACGGTGGTTCGGTGCAGGTCGGAGGAGCCGAACAGGCGGATGAGGCGGTCGCGCAGGTCCTCGCGCTGCAGCAGCACGAAGATCGTCACGACCAGGACGATGGCGGTGTTCGAAAGCGGATCGACGATCGGCGCGATCACCCGTTCGGCGATCTGCAGCGCAGTCATGTCCGGCTGGTGGATTTCCACCTGCATCGGCTTCGCTTCGGCGGATCTGGCGGTCTTCGGCGGCGGCGGGGCGGGCGGCGGCGTGAGCTGCTGGCCGAAGCGGCGCATCATCGTATTGGCCTCGCCGATGGCGAAGTTTTGCACGGTGTCAATCTTCGATCGAATCGTCGCGGCATAGTTGGGGGCGTCCTGCGCCAGTTCGGCGAGCTGGGAGCCGATCAGGCCGCCGAGTGCGAGGATGATGCTGAGGGCGAGCAGGACTGCGACGATCACCGACAGCACCCGGCCGAGGTGGATGCGGCGCAGCAGGTTGGCGAGCGGCGCCAGCAGGAAGGAGAGCAGCACCGCCAGCGTGATCGGGATCAGGACGGTGCGGCCGAGATACAGTCCGGCGATGACCACCACGGACACGGCAAGGGTCAGCAGTCCGCTGAGGCCAGGGGTTTCCGCCGGCGCGACCGCGGTTGGGCGCCGCCCGGTCATTTCACCATCGTCGGCCATGGGTTCCGCCTCGTACATGCGCGGCCCGTAATGCCACTTCGGGCGAAGGGTTCAGATCACATTATCAATAGAGGGTGATGGGCCGGGAGGCAGGAGGGCCGGTGCCAGCACATCGCGGGCGCGGCGGCCGGCATCGAGGGAACTGGCATTGATCACCGCGAGGCGGAAGCCGCCGGGCGGCATCGAGTGATGGGCGGGATCGCGGTCCTCGTGGAACGAGATCTGCACGCTGGAGACGCCGTCGATGGCGCGCGCCAGGGCGACCGCCTCGGCGGATGGATGGCGGTAGGCCGGTCCGTGCGGGCCGAACAGGACCACGCTGTAGCCGTCGGACCGGTGGGAGTCGTCGAATGTCCATTCGCCCTTGGCGTAGAGGTGCACCAGGGCGTCGACCCAGCCGGGGCCGTAGAGATCGGGCCATTGGTCGGCGAAGCGCAGATGCGCCTCGATAATGCGGCTGCCGATGGTTTCGAAGTTCACCATGCCGGTGTAGCCGGCAAGGTGGGTGCGCGCCCAGGCGCCGCACCAGTCCTCGATCGCCGGCATGGCTTCGGCGTGGATATGCCAGTGGTCGAAGGTGCCGCCTGGGGCGGTGGCGCCGGTGGCGTGGCGCCACCAGACGGCGTGGCCATCGACGATCGCGGCATCGGTGCTGACATGGGCGCCGGTCAGCAGGGTGCACCAGAAATGGCCGGGGTTGAGCGAGGCTCGGTAGGTCTCCAGGTCTGGGATCGGCAGGCTGCCGGCGCCCATGCTGCGCAGGTTCATCATCGGCTTGGAGAAGACCGGGAAGTGCGGCGGGATGACGCCGTGTGGTGCGGCGTCCAGCCCCTGCGACAGCGCCACGGCCAGCTTGTCGTAGATCCAGCGGTGGTTGGGAAACAGCGTCCAGGCTTCCCAGTCCTTGGTGGGAATGATCACGTCATCGGGGCATGTGACATCCGCGAAGAACTGCGTCCGCCAGGGATCGGTTTGCAGGATCGGCATCAGGCGGGAACCGGGGCGTTCGGGTGCAGCAGTCCTTCCGTCCGTAAATCGGACCACAGGGCGGGCGGGATTTTCAGGGTGAACAGCGGCAGGTTTTCGTTGAACTCGGCGGCGCTGCGGGGGCCGGGGATGACCGCGGCGACCACCGAATGGGCCAGCGGGAACTGCAGGGCGGCGGCGGGCAGCGGCACGTTGTGCGCCTTGCAGACGGCGGCGATCTTTTTGACGCGCGCGACGATGTCCGGCGGGGCGGTGTCGTAGTTCCAGGTGTCACGGCCGGCCAGGATGCCGGAGTTCAGCGGGCCGCCGATGACCAGCGAGGTGCCGCGTTCGACGCATAGCGGGATCAGGTCGTCGAGCGGCGCTTGCTCCAACAGCGTGTAGCGGCCGGCGAGCAGGAAAGCGTCCCAGTCGCCGAAGCCGAGCGCCTCGATCAGGATGGCCTTTTCGTTGACGCCGATGCCGATGGCGCTGACGGTCTTGCTGCGGCGGAGTTCTTCCAGCGCCTTGTAGCCGCTGTCGCGCAGTTGTTTCATGTAGTGCGCGTTCAGTTCGGGGCCGTGCTGATACTCGCCGATGTCGTGAACGTAGAGGATATCGATTTTGGCGAGGCCGAGGCGCTGGTAGCTGTCCTCCACCGAACGGATGATGCCGTCATAGGTGTAGTCGTAGATGACGTTGAAGGGCATCGGCGAGAGGCGACCGTCGGGCGAGGGCGCGGTGTCGGTCTTTGGTTGCAGCAGGCGGCCGACCTTGGTGGAGAGCACCCAGTCATCGCGGTTCCTGTCGCGCAGGGCGTCGCCGACGCGGCGTTCGGCAGCTCCGACGCCGTAGAAGGGCGCGGTATCGACGTAGCGCACGCCGGCGCCCCAGGCGGCGGTGACGATCGCCCGGCCCTCGTCCTGGGTGATCTTGATGCGGCTGCCGCCCATTGTGGCGGTGCCAAGACCGAGCGTGGTGACGTGAAGGGCGGTGCGGCCGATCTGGCGTTTTTCCCACATTTGGACGGCTCCTTTTGCTGTTGGCCGGAGATTGGGAGGGTTTGGGCGGCGGTGCAACCGGCTGGGGAACACGGTTATTTGCAGCCGGTGACGGCGTGGCGCAGCGGATACTGCTTGAGGCCCGGTTTCGCGGGTGTCGCGGTGCCGGCTTCTGGTGTCCGTGTGGATCGCGCGGTGGCGGTTGCGGACCGGGTCTGTGGATGAAAGCGGCTGAACTGGCGTTGCGGGGCGGTTGCGGCCAGCGTTTCCCCGGGGATTGGCGGTTTCGTCTTGTTGGCAAGTCTGTGGATAAAACGGCACCAACTGATGATGGCGGGTGGATAACGGTGCATGGCGGCCCGGCGTTTGTCATCCGTCCGAACCAATCGACGTTGCGAAGCGTGTGTGCCACGCTGCTTGCGGGAGGACCGCACCATGACCTACGAACACATTCTGCTCGACCGAGAGGACGGCGTCGGCATCATCACGCTGAACCGGCCGGAGGTGTTGAACGCGATGAACCGCAAGCTGATGCGGGAACTCGCGGATGCAGTTGAGACGCTGGACGCGGACGACGGGATTGGCTGCATCGTCATCACCGGATCGGGCGAGCGGGCGTTCTCGGCCGGCGGCGATATCCACGAGCAGCGCGAGGACGACCGAAAGTACACGCCGGAGCAGTTGGATGCGATGAGCGATCCGCGGCGGAGCTACGAGATCAGTGCGAGCCGCAAGCCGACGATCGGGATGATGAACGGGCTGGCCTATGGCGGGGCGGCTGTGCTGTCGTCGTCGCTGGATATGCGGGTGGGGTGCGAATCAACAAAGTTCCGGTTTCTGGCGGCGGCGTATGGGCGGATCAACAGCACCTGGACGCTGCCCAATCAGGTGGGCTGGCCGATGGCGAAGGAATTGCTGTTCAGCGCGCGGGTGGTGGAGGCGGAGGAGGCATACCGGATCGGGCTGCTGAATCATCTGGTGTCGCGGGCCGAATTGCGCGCGAAGACGATGGGGCTGGCGAAGATGATAGCGGGGAATCATCTGGGTGCGGTGACCGGGATCAAGACGTTGCTGTTACGACAGCTTGGCGAGGGGCTGGAGGCGCAGTGGGCGGCGGAGAAGGATTACACCACGCACGTGATGCGCGGCGCGAAGGCGGAGGACGCCTTTCCGGATTTCATTGCGCGGAAGGGGCGCGGCTGAAGGCTTCACGCCGTTGCGGGCGGATCATTGGCATGCGCGGCGTTCTGATCGGTAAACATGAAGCCCAGCACACAGATAATCCGATCCGGAACGGAGGTTGGCATCGGCTGCGCAGCGCTTCATCGTCGGTGACCGGCGGCATCCCGCCCGCCGCAACAGGGAGGCCGGGATGGCACTCGCGAGCGTGTCCAAGAACACGGCGGCTTCCAATGGAAATATCGCCGAGTCCCGGATCACCATGCAGCGGGCGTTCATCCTGGAGGATTGAATCCGGCCTTGCGGTGGCGCCGGGACGGGGGTCGCGCTATGCCAAGGTGTGGACGATCACCGGACCGGCCACCGCGGTTGCGGGACCGGTGAGAAGGGGTGCCAGGCTCTGCTCGATCCAGGCGAGGCCGCGCCGGTTGGATTCGGCTGCGCCGGCGTAATCGTCGAAGATGCTGATCGCGGTGACGGTGTCATCGGGGGCATAGATCACGTAATAGGCCTGGAACCCCGGCACGTCGCTGATCACCGGGATCGCCCCCTCCTTGATCGTGCGGGCCAGTTCCTCGGCCATGCCTGGCTTGGCCTTGCCCTGACGAATTGCTGCGTACATCGCTTCCTCCCGGAGATTGCCGTGATGCTTGAGCGTAGGCCTGCCGGGGTATCGCGGCCAGGGGCGTGGATGCTCAATTCTGCGACATGCGGTCGCGGGCGTCTGGTATGACGCCGCTGCCGTCAGAACGGTCCGGCGCCGGCCATGCTCCGGCCGGAGTCGGACGGGCCAATAAGTGGCAGTGCCGCGATATAGCTGCCCATCATGACAACGATAATGAAAATCACAACGAGGTAGGCACGCATGGTCCGTCTCCATTCGACGCGGCGAGGTCCGGCGCGGAGACGGTCTAACAGGGGACAGCGGCGTGGCGGCGCGCGTTTTCCCTGGATCGGCCGTTCCGGTTCGGGCGGGGCGAGCGAACTGTAGAGTGTTTCGACGATGCGTGGAAACGCGCCCGCCTAGGCTTCGGATCAATTTCGTCAGCGGCCCGATGGCTTGGGGAGTCGCGGCAGAAGAGGCTTCTTTTGCAAACTCTCAAGTGAGTTTTGGAAATTTCGGTCGTGAGGAACCGTGTCGCCGGGATTGCGTGTCCTGCCGGCGCCATGTCTGACCGCCGCATCTGTCGTGTGGCGACACCGGGTCGTGTTGCAAGAAGGGGGAAACGGAGTCAGTCCGCGGCCACCCGGCGTCGGTTGCAAAGCCGGGGTATGTGGTCGAGTGAAAAGTTGACACCTCGCGCAACGCGTATGACGATGACCGCAAGAGCAAATAATACGTTGTTTTGTCCTGCCGCTGCCGGCGATCGAGCGAGGCTCATGAAGGCGGGACCGAGAGGGATTACCGTGCGCTACCGGGATACCGAGTGATGGAGTTGGCTGCCTCACTGGACCACGACCGCGCTGGAAGCCGCAGTTTTGCAGGCCGCCGCAGCATGCCGCCGCCGCGACGCATGGCTGACCCGCACCAGCGCCACGGCGCGCGCCTCCCCCCCATCGAAGCCGAATGCCCCAACCAGCGAAATCCATAACCGAGGAGACTTCATGATGCCGAATCGTATCCAGTATCCCGACACGATAGAACCTTTAGTCCAGTTCATCGAGGAAACGCCGCCGGCGAAAATCGTCGATCTTGCCTTGGAGAAACTACGGGCCGGCGTACCGGCGCAGACCATGCTGACGGCCTCGGCTCTTGCGGTGGTCAGGTCTTCAGACCTGCCGCCCGGCCACCATGGCGGGCCGCTGCACCCATTGGCCGGGCTGTATGCCATCACCAAGCTCAGCGAACGGCTGGACAGCGAGCAGAGCTTCCTGCCGATCGTGCAGCACGTTGCGCTGTCGAACAAACACATCCATGACCCGGTGACCAGCCCGTTCTCGCTGCTGGAATTCACCCCGCTTGACGCGGACCGGGCGAAGGTCAGCCGGACAGCGGACCTGGCCGCCGACGGGTCGGGCGACGTGTCGGATGCGTCCGGTGTGGAAGCGACCAAGGCGGCGTTCCTGAAGGCGTGCAGCCGCGGGGAGAGCAACAAGGCCGACCATCTGTTCCTGTGGCTGTGGGACCACATCCCGAAGATGGAGGCGTTCGACCTGCTGCTGACCGTGGCGGTGCCGAAGAACTCGCTGGACGATCATTATTTTATATTCCCGTCCAATACGTGGCGCGCACTCGAGATCTACGGTGACGAGCACCTGAAAACGCTGATGCGTCCAGCGGTTCGCTATGTCGCGCGGTTCCCGACTCATCGGGTCGTTCCGGCTGTGGACGCGATTATCGACGAGCTCGACCTGATGAACATCGAGCTGCGGGAGAAGACCGGCGACGACGAGACCGCGAAGATCGGCGAAATCGGCGAAGCCATCGGTCGGGTCGAGAAATACACCGACATCCCGCGGCTGCTCGGGCAGGCGCTGGTCGATGGGTTGTCGATGGAAGGCGCGGGTGAGGCGCTGTCGATCGGCGCGGCCGGGCTGTTCCTGCGCTCGCAGACCGGCAATCCGATGGATGTGCACATGCACACCAGTGCCAATCTGCGCCGCTGGCTGCTGAAGTTGGACGGGCTGAGCCGGCGCAACCGGTTGCTGATCCTGCTGCTGTGGCACACCGGGCCCGAAGTGATGTCAACCCAATACCGGATGGTGCCGGCGCCGCAGCCCGATCCGGCGGCTGTGGCCGCGCTGCCGCATCGGTCTCAGGCGGACCTGCTGGAGGCGATCACCCAGAGCATCTATCACCAGCCACCGACCGACTGGTCGACGGTCACCAACCTTGGGAAGATGATCGCGGTGCCGGAGGTCAGGGATACGGTGAATCTGGCGCAGCAATACGTGAACCTGCGCTACGATCCTGACGTTCTGATCAAGCGCCTGGCGGAGATCGTCTGCCACGACAGCTTCACCGAGATGCATGCGTTCAAGCATCACCAGGCGATCTTCGAGGAATTCCGCAACACGCGTGATCCGTGGCGCTGGATGCACCTGGTGTGCGGCGCGCAGGCGGCGGCGATTTCGTTCGGCAAGAACATGGAGATTTATGAGGACGCGCTGGACCTGATGCACGCCGGGCAGGCCATCGCGGCGGAGTAGCGTTGCCAATGGAGTGAGATGGCGTAACGTGGGGCGGTCCAGGGAAAGAAGGGGGACCGCCTCATGACTTTGCGGGAATCGGGCGCCGTTACCGGCGTCGGCGAAACGACGTATTTGCGGGGCACCGATCGCACCGCGTTGTCGTTGCAACTTGAAGCATCGCTGAATGCGATCCGCGACGCGGGCCTGAAGCCGTCGGACATCGACGGGCTGATTCCGTACGGGCACGGCGCAGTGGCGGAAGACTTCATCACCAATTTCGGTATTCGGGATCTGCGGTTTTCTGCCACCACGCCGATGGGCGGGGCGTCGGCTGTGGCGTCGATCCAGTGCGCGCTGGCAGTGATCGAAGCTGGCATCTGCAACCATGTGCTGCTGTCGCTCGGGCGGACCGGCTATTCCGGCGGGCGGATCGGGACGCGGGTGCAACAGATGCCGCAGTTCAAGCTGATCGGCGAGTTCGAGATGCCGCTGGGGGCAATCGCGCCGGCCCAGCTTTATGCGCCGATGGCGCGCCGGCACATGGAACTGTATGGGACGACGTCGCGTCAATTAGCCGAAATTGCGGTCACGACGCGGTATCATGCGTCGTTGCAGAGCAACGCGACGATGCGCAATCCCATTACGATCGAGGATCATCAGGCGTCGCGGATGATTTCGGACCCGTTGCGGCTGCTGGACTGCTCGCTGGAGAGTGATGGCGGGGCCGCGGTGGTGATCAGTGCGCCGGATCACGCAAGGGACATGGCGAAGCGGCCGGTGATGGTGATGGGCGTGGCCGAGGGGCATCCGGATTCACCGTCGGCGATCACGCAGCGGCCGGATTTGACGACATTGGGGCTGGCAAAAGCGGCGCCGAAAGCGTTCGCAATGGCGGGGGTGGAGCGCGGCGATATCGACGTGGCCGAGGTGTACGATTGTTTCACTTATATCGTGATGTGCCAGTTGGAGGATCTGGGGTTCTGCAAGAAAGGTGAGGGCGGGGCGTTCGTGGAGAACGGCGCGCTGGGGCTGAACGGGCGGCTGCCAGTGAACACGCATGGCGGGCTGCTGTCGCAGGCGCACATGGCGGGGATGAACCACATCGTCGAACTGGTGCGGCAGTTGCGCGGCGAGGCGGCGGCTCAGGTGCCGGATGCGGAGATCGGGCTGGTCACCGGGTATGGCGATATGGGTGACGGGTCGATCGCCATTATGCGGAGGGGCTGATGGTTTATGAGAAGCTGGTGCCATCGCCGTCGCCGGAGACGCAGCCATACTGGGGTGGGCTGAACGCGCGAAAGTTGCGACTGCAACGATGTGCGGATTGCGGGAAAATTCGGCATTATCCGCGGCCGATGTGCGATGCGTGCTGGTCGATGAATGTGGCGTGGGTGGACGCGGCGGGGACCGGGACGGTGCATAGCTGGACGGTGACGCACTATGCGTTTCATCCCGGATTCAAGGGCGATTTGCCGTATGTGCTGCTGACGGTGGACCTGCCGGAGGGCGTGCGGATGAACGCGCAGGCGCGGGGGATCGATGCGTCGGCATTGCGCGTGGGATTGCCGGTGAAGGTGGGGTTCGAGACGGTGAAGGAGGGGCTGACGCTGCCGGTGTTCGAGGCGGCATAAAGGTTTGGAGTGGGTTTCGCAGGGGCAAAACCCGTTCCAGGACGTGCCGGCGGTTGGGCAGAGGCCCCTACCCTACCCAGTCCAGCCCGACATCCAGCACCGTCGCGGAGTGAGTCAGCCAACCCACTGACAGCAGATCCACCCCGCTCGCCGCAATCGCCGGCGCCGTGTCGGGGCGGATGCGGCCGGAGGCCTCGGTGATGGCGCGCCCATCAACCATTTTCACCGCCTGACGCAGCATGTCAGGCCCCATGTTGTCGAGCAGCACGGCGTCGACTTTCAGGGTGAGTGCTTCCTCCAGTTGGGCCAGCGTATCGACTTCCAGTTCGATCTTCACCAGATGGCCGACGCCGGCGCGGGCGCGTTCCACCGCGGGGCGGACGCCGCCGGCGATGGCGACGTGGTTGTCCTTGATCAGCACCGCATCGTCGAGACCGAAGCGGTGGTTCGATCCGCCGCCGACACGGACGGCGTATTTCTGGGCAAAGCGCAGGCCGGGCATGGTTTTGCGGGTGCAACAGACTTGCGCGCGGGTGCCCTCGATGGCGTCGACGATGCCGCGCGTGCCGGAGGCGACGCCGCTGAGGTGGCAGAGGAAGTTCAGGGCGGTTCGTTCCGCGGTCAGAATGCCGCGCGCCGGGCCGCTGATGGTGGCGATCAGGTCGCCGGGGCGCAGGCGGCTGCCGTCGGGGAGGCTGACATCGACCGAGATGGCCGGATCGATCAGGCGGAAGGCGGTCGTTGCGAAGTCGAGGCCGGCGACGACGCCCTGTTGCCTGGCCACGAGGGCCGTGCGGGTCTGGGCGTTGGCGGGGACGATGGCGTCGGTGGTGAGGTCGCCGGCACGGCCGAGGTCTTCCAGCAACGCAGCGCGGACCGCCGGTTCGATCATGATCAGGGGCAGCTTGTTCATCAATGCACCTCCAGCATGCGCTCGACGGACCGGCGGGCGCGTGCGGCGAGGGCGGGATCGATGGTGACTTCTTCCTGCATCGTTTCCAGGGCCCGGCGGATTTTTGGCAGTGTGATCCGCTTCATGTGCGGGCACAGGTTGCACGGGCGGACGAACTCGATATTCGGGTGACCGACCGAAACGTTATCCGCCATCGAGCATTCCGTCAGCAACACGACGCGGGGTGGTTTTTCACGGCCCACGTAGCTGGACATGTCGGCGGTGGAGCCGGTGTAGTCGGCCTCGGCGACGACCTCCGGCGGACATTCCGGATGCGCAAGAATAGTCACTCCGGGGTAGTCGGCGCGCAGGGCGCGGACCTCGGCGGCGGTGAAGCGTTCGTGCACTTCGCAGTGACCGGCCCAGGCGATGATCTTCACGTGGGTCTGCGCGGCGATGTTCTTTGCCAGATATTCATCGGGCAGCATGATGACTGTATCGACACCCAGCGATTCGACGATCTTGCGGGCATTGCCAGAGGTGCAGGTGATGTCGGATTCGGCTTTTACCGCAGCCGATGAATTGACGTATGTAACGACGGGCACGCCTGGATGACGCTCGCGCATCAGACGAACGTCGGCGGCGGTGATCGATTCGGCCAGCGAGCAGCCGGCGCGGCTGTCGGGGATCAGCACCGTCTTGGCGGGGTTCAGCAGCTTCGCCGTCTCGGCCATGAAGTGGACGCCGGCGAGGACGATGACCTTGGCGTCGGTTGTCGTCGCCTCTCGTGCGAGGGCGAGACTGTCGCCGACGATATCGGCGACGCAGTGGAAGATTTCCGGAGTCATGTAGTTGTGTGCCAGAATGACCGCATCGCGCTCGCGTTTGAGGGCGAGAATCGCCTCGATGTCGTCGGCGAAGACCGGCCACTCGATGGGTGGGATCAGTGTTTTGACGCGGTCGTAAAGCGGGGCGGTGCGTTCTAGCAGAGCGGTCGCGGACATCGGGTTCCTCCTCGGATAATGCTCATTCTGAGCATTATGGTGGCTTATGCTAACGCTGAGTATAACGATGTCAAGAGCGACGTGTGGCCGAGCGCGTTTCCGACGGAGGCCGGATTTGGTCGGCGAACCGGAAGCCGGCTAAGGAGTCCCTGCCGGCAGTGCATTTCTGGAGTGATCATGCCCAATTTCGATGCGTCGCCGTTGCTGTCCACGTTCAATCTGGGGCCATTGACGCTGCGTAACCGTGTGGTGATGGCGCCGCTGACGCGAAGCCGGTCGGACAAGGAGGGCGTTCCGCCGCCGTTTGCCGCCGATTACTATGCGCAGCGCGCTTCCGCGGGGCTGATCGTGTCGGAGGCAACCAATATCTCCGCGCAGGCCAAGGGCTATGAATATACGCCGGGGATCTGGAGCGTTGCGCAGGTGGCATCGTGGCGGACGGTCACCGAGGCGGTGCATCGCGCGGGCGGCCTGATGTTTTTGCAACTCTGGCATACCGGACGGCTTTCCCATCCGGATGTGCAGCCTGGGGGCGTGCTGCCGGTGTCCGCCTCGGCGATCAAGCCCACGGGTCAGGCGTTCACCGCCGGCGGCATGAAAGACTACGTGACGCCCCGAGCGCTTGGGGCCAGCGAGATTTTGGCCATCGTTGAGGATTACCGCCACGCCACGTTGAATGCCCGGGAGGCGGGATTTGACGGCGTGGAGATCCATTCAGCCAACAATTATCTGCTGGAACAGTTCGTGCGCGACAGCACCAACCGGCGAACCGACGCGTATGGCGGCCCGATCGGCAATCGGCTGCGCTTTCCGCTGGCGGTGGTGGAGGCAGTGGTTGCCGCGTGGGAGCCGAAGCGGGTGGGTATCCGGCTGTCTCCGGTCACCGAACAGCCGGGCGGGGCGGCGTTGGACAGTACGACAATGACGACATACGGCCGGTATATATCGGCGTTGGACACGATCGGGCTGGCCTATCTGCACATGATCGAGGGGACGACGCGGGGCACACGGGAGGTGCCCGAGGGGATCGACCTGCAGGTATTGCGGAAGCGGTTTCGTGGGGCGTATGTCGCCAATAACGGGTATTCACCCCGGCTTGCGGCGGAAGCGGTCCGATCGCATCAGGCCGATCTCATCAGTTTTGGCAGACCGTTTCTTGCTAACCCCGATTTCGTGCATCGCATCGAGCGCGGGTTACCGCTGGCTGAGGAGGCGCCGAAGGAGACCTGGTATGGCGGTGGACGCGAGGGCTACGCCGACTGGCCGGCGTTGGCGGCTTAGCCGGCGGTGGCCCGAACCACGGCCTCGGCGAGGCGGGACTGGCCGTCGAGGCGCAGGCCGTCGACGACACCGGCGTGATCTGCGGCGGGACGGTTCTGGCTCATTTTGACCTTGCCCTCGAGGCGGGTGACGCGCAGGGCGATCCCGACAATGCCGCGCAGCATGCCCTGGACGAAATCGTCGGGCGCGTCGGAGACGGCCCAGGGCTGGGTGCGCGGGGTCTCGTGGCGATTGGTGAGGCGAGTGACGACGTCCAGCAGGCGGGTGGGATCGTCGAACACTTCCAACGTGCCGTAGGCGTGGATGGCGGCGTAGTTCCAGGTTGGGACGACCTTTCCGTGCGCTTTTTTCGCCGCGTAGTAGGAGGGTGTGATGTACCCGTCAGGCCCCTGGAAGATCACGAGTGTCTGGACGGACGGGTCAGCCGTTCGGGCGTGCGGGTTCGCCTTGGCGAGGTGGCCGATCAGCGTGCCGTAGGGGGCCGGATCAGGATCGAGCATCAAGGGGGCATGGCTGGCGATCAGTCCGTCCGGGGTCATCGAGACAATTGTGGCGAGGCCCGCCGAACGGATGAGGCCCTGCAGGATTTCGGGCCGGTCTTCGTTGAAATGGGCGGGAATGTACACGTCGGAGATGCTCCAGATGGTGCAGGCCGCCAGCCAATCCTCAAATCGGACGCATGGAAAGGATCGCTATTGGCGTCGCCGATCAGTCCAATTTCTAAAGTGCTCCGCCGCGTCTGCCGGCCATCGCGCCGAGGCGCAGCCTGAGCGCATTCAATTTGATGAAGCCTTGGGCATCGACCTGGTCGTAGGCGCCCTGGTCATCCTCGAAGGTGACGACTTTCATCGAATACAGGCTGTTGGGACTTTCGCGCCCGATGCAGCTCACGTTGCCCTTGTACAGCTTCAGGCGCACCCGCCCGGACACGCTGTGCTGGCTGGCGTCGATCAGCGCCTGCAGCATGCGGCGTTCGGGACTGAACCACAGGCCGTTGTAGATCATCGTCGCATAGGACGGCATCAGGCTGTCCTTGAGGTGCGCCGCCTCGCGGTCGAGCGTGATGCTCTCGATCGCGCGGTGGGCGGCGAGCAGGATGGTGCCGCCCGGCGTTTCATAGACGCCGCGCGACTTCATGCCGACGAAGCGGTTTTCGACGAGGTCGAGCCGGCCGATGCCGTTGGCCTTGCCGAGTTCGTTCAACCGCGTCAGCAGCGCGGCGGGCGACAGGGTCACGCCGTCGATCGCGACGGGGTCACCGCCGAGGAAATCCATCGAGATGACGGTCGCCTGATCCGGCGCATCCTCCGGGCGGATGGTGCGCTGATAGACGATCTCGTCCGCCTCCTGCGCCGGATCTTCGAGGATTTTGCCTTCGGATGAGGAATGCAACAGGTTGGCATCGACGCTGAACGGTGCCTCGCCGCGCTTGTCCTTGGCGATCGGGATTTGGTTTTTTTCGGCGAATTCGATCAGGCGGGTGCGGCTGGTCAGGTCCCATTCGCGCCAGGGGGCGATGATCTTGATGTCCGGCTTCAGGGCATAATAGGACAGTTCGAAGCGAACCTGGTCGTTGCCCTTGCCGGTCGCGCCGTGCGCCACCGCGTCGGCGCCGACCTGCTCGGCGATCTCGATCTGGCGCTGCGCGATCAGCGGGCGGGCGATCGAGGTTCCGAGGAGGTATTGGCCTTCATAGACGGTGTTGGCGCGGAACATCGGAAAGACGAAGTCCTTCACGAAGGTTTCGCGGAGGTCGTCGACGAAGATTTCCTTCACGCCGAACATCTCGGCTTTTTTGCGCGCCGGGCCGAGTTCCTCGCCCTGGCCGAGATCGGCGGTGAAGGTCACGACCTCGCAGCCATAGGTGGTTTGCAGCCAGCGCAGGATGACACTGGTATCCAGCCCGCCTGAATAGGCGAGAACGACCTTTTTCACATCCTTGACGGCCATGGTTCGGGAAATCTCCAGGGTTTCTGCGGCGGGAGTAGCGCCGCGGGCGGCCCTTACGCAAGCCGTGGCGCCACGCATGAACGCTGGTTGGACCGGTTGGTCTCGTCTGACCCTGGCGAGCGACGCCGGTGACCGGGGCCGACCGGTCCTTCCGGGATCGATTAAATCTGCTGTCTGGCCGCTGATATCCCGACGATTTTAAGCGGTTGTTAACCGAAGCGGACGACAGTCACGCGCATGCAG
>Ga0302320_10015863_pt1 | contig 15435 bp, 18 predicted proteins | sample Bog_T0_3_FD_202130 | JGI IMG/M metagenome (GOLD analysis project Ga0302320, IMG submission 202130) | Peat permafrost microbial communities from Stordalen Mire near Abisko, Sweden - Bog_T0_3 | ecosystem: Environmental > Terrestrial > Soil > Wetlands > Peat | place: Sweden: Abisko, Stordalen Mire... | reverse complement strand
GCCGAACTTCTCCGCCATCACCTTGGTCAGGGCCGCCGTCAAGGTCGTCTTGCCGTGGTCCACATGCCCAATCGTCCCCACGTTCACGTGCGGCTTCGTTCGCTCAAACTTACCCTTCGACACGGCACACCTCTTTAATAAGAAAAACTGGAGCCCACGAGCGGGATCGAACCGCTGACCTCGTCCTTACCAAGGACGTGCTCTACCAACTGAGCTACGTGGGCCCGCATCCACTTGGAGCGGGTGATGGGAATCGAACCCACGTGATCAGCTTGGAAGGCTGACGTTCTACCATTGAACTACACCCGCACTGTTTAAAAGCCAATGGCACCGAACCCACTTCACAGCTGGTGGAGGGGGTAGGATTCGAACCTACGAAGGCATAAGCCAGCAGATTTACAGTCTGCCCCCGTTGGCCGCTTGGGTACCCCTCCTCAAAATGAGCCGCGTATTTTGGAGGGTGCGCGCGCTGGTGTCAACCGCAAGTCTCCAGATAGGTATTTCGAACCCCGAACCTGCGGTTTTTCCGGGCACTCGGTCTCGGCAGCGACTGAGTTTGGAAAGATATTCATAGTCTACGCCGCTTTCCATGAAGTGCATACATAGTCGACCCGTTGGCGAAGGGGGCCGTGTCAGCCCCGCTGCGCCGGTTCGTCGCGGTTTTCAGGGCGGCGCTGCATAACGCGGCATTCGGCGCGCCGCATCGCTCGCCTAGGCGCGTTGCGTCACTCGCCGGCCGCGAGCGCGATCATGACGGCCATCCACGACGCCCGGTCGGCGCCCGGGGCCTCGAAGACGCGCGCGAGTTGTTGCATCTGCGTCTCCGCGAGACGCGCTTCGAGGCGCCTGCCGCGATCGGTGAGAGCGAGCTGCTTGACCCGCCGGTCGCGTGCCGACGTTTCGGCCTTGATGAGCTTGCCCTGCAGCAACTGCCGCAGAGGGGCGTTGAGCGCCTGCTTGCTGACGGCGAGGATCGCGAGCAATTCATTGACCGAAATCCCGGGATGACGCCCCACGAAGTAGAGAATCCGGTGATGCACCCGGCCGAGCCCGCGCCGTTCGAGGATGCGGTCCGGTCGGGCCGTGAAGGCCCGATAGGCGAAATAGAACGATTCGATCGCCGTACGCAGCTCAGTTTGTCGCTTCGCGTCAACCATGTGGAATTTTGGGTCCTTCTCCCCGGCGCGTCCAGTGCCGCGCCTTGCCCCCTGGAGCGGCCGGCGCGCGGCGGTCCGCGCCGCGCGTGCGCCGCGCGCGGCTATTTTAGGTCAATTAACTTGACTCGATTATGGCCCCGTCGTTAGGATCGGGGCGTCAATGGATAGGTCAACTATATTGTCGTTAAATGCCGACGTTCACGCCGTGCCTCCGGGGGACATGTGCCTGCCGGACCTATCCGCCCGCGTGCAGGATCTCGAGGCCTCGCCGATTCGCGAGATCTTGAGCGTGGTGTCGCGCCCCGGAATGATCTCCTTCGCCGGCGGCCTGCCTGCCCCGGAGACATTTCCGGCGCTCACCGCTGCGGTACCGCCGTCGAGACTCCAATACGGCGCGAGCGAGGGCGACGCTGACTTGCGCGAACTCGTCGCCCTGCAACTGCGGGAGAGCGGACTCGACTGCGTCGGCGAGCAGATCTTGATACTGTCGGGTTCCCAGCAGGGCATCGACCTCGTCGCCAAACTATTCGTCGACCCCGGCACTCCAGTTGCCGTTGAATCACCGACCTATCTCGCCGCCCTGCAGGTGTTCCGCTTTTTCGGCGCGCGTTTCGTCGATATTGCGCAGGTCCAGGGCGTGGTCGGCGCCTGCGCACCCACCGCGCCGGTTGCGACCCGGGCCGCCAAGCCGGCGCTCGTCTACGTGCTGCCGACGTTTCAAAATCCGTCGGGCCGCTGCTATACGAGCGCCGAGCGGGCGACACTCGCGCGTGCCTGCGACGCGGCCGGGGTCACGCTGTTCGAGGATGATCCCTACCGCGAGTTGTACTTCGAAAGCTGCGATCGGAGGCCGGTCGCGGCCCTCCTGCGCCGCACCTCGTGGATCCACCAGGGGTCCTTTTCCAAGAGCTTCGCGCCCGGTCTGCGCCTCGGCTACCTCGCGGCGTCGGCCAACTTGATCCCGTATCTGACCCGCCTCAAGCAGGCGAGCGATCTGCACAGCAACCGCTTGAGTCAATGGCTGGTGCTCGAACACTTGCGCGATCCCGGGCACGCGCGGCGGCTTGCGAGTCTGCGCGAGGTGTACCGGATCAAGCGCGATCGATTCGCCGATCTGCTGACCCGCCACTTCTCGGACCTCGCGATCTGGGACATCCCGGCGGGCGGCCTGTTTTTCTGGCTGCGCCTGCGGCGCGTGCTCGACACGCGCAAGCTGCTGCCGGCGTCGATTGCACGAGGCGTTGCATTCATGCCGGGCGAACCGTTTCATCCCCATCACGCCGGCGCCTGCGGCATGCTGCGGCTCAATTTCAGCCTCGCCACCGCGGAACAGGCTGACACCGGATTGCGAACCCTCGCCGATATTCTCAGAATGGCCGGACCGCTCGAAGTGGCTTGATACCAGGGGAGACTCTGCATGTACGAACTCTTTATCGGCAACAAGAACTACTCTTCCTGGTCGCTGCGGCCCTGGGTGCTCATGCGCACTCTCGGCATGCCGTTTTCCGAGCGCCTCCTGCGCTTCGGCGATCAGGAAGCGTGGGACCACTACCGGCAGACCGTGCCGAGCGGCACGGTCCCGGCGCTCCTCGACGGGACGAACGTCGTCTGGGATTCGCTCGCGATCGTCGAATATCTCGCCGAGCGCGATTCACGCGTTTGGCCGGCCGATTCGGCCGCGCGCGCCTGGGCGCGGAGCGCGAGCGCCCAGATGCATTCCGGTTTCGGTGAGTTGCGCTCGCGATGTCCGATGAGTTGCGGTTTGCGAATCCGGCTGCACGAACCATCGCCCGGCCTGCTCCGGGATCTCGACGGCCTGTCACGCCTTTGGACGGAAGGGCTCGAGCGCTTCGGCGGTCCTTACCTTGCGGGCGCTGCGTTCACCGCGGTGGACGCCTTCTTCGCGCCCGTTGCGTTTCGCGTTCAGACCTATGGCTTGACGCTGCCGGCCGCGGCGAGCGGATATGCGCCGACGCTGCTGCGCCTCCCTGCGATGCGTGAGTGGTACGCCGATGCGCTCGCCGAGCGATTTCGGGATGAAGCCCACGAGCAGGACTATCCGCTGATCGGAACGATCCAGAGCGACGAACGCGCACGCTGAGTCGAAGCGGGTCGACGGACGGATTCGGAGCCGTCGACGAACTGCTTGCGCGGGAGAAGAAGGATCGCTCTGAATCGTTTTCTCGCGTAATCCGGCGCTTGTTCGCCGAGCGACCTGCGCTGACCGCCGGTGAGGTGCTCGATGTGATGCAGGAGTTCAAGGGCAAAGGTGCGGGACCGCGGCGTAAACGGTCCTGAGCCTGTTGCTGCTCGATACGAGCTTCCTGATCGAATTCGAGGATGAACTGGCGAGCGCGTCTCCGGGCCCGGCGTGCGCGTTACTCGCCGCACGGCGCACGGCGCCCGCGGCGATCAGCATCGTGACTCTCGGTGAATTTGCCGAGGGCTTCCTCGACCCGGTGAACCTGAATGACTTTCTGAGTCCGTTCCGCGTCGTCCAGCTTTCCCGCATGATCGCCTGGCGCACGGCACTCTTGCAGACGTCTCTGCCGCGTCGACTCGGCGAAAACGACGCCTGGATTGCCGGGACGGCGATCGCATACGGAGCGACATTGGTCGGTCGAGAGCGCGCGTTTTCCCGCCTACCGCGCTTGGACTATCTGACTTTCTAACACGCCGTCGCATCGGCATGCGGCGTCCGGACCCAGCCTCCGTCTCAGCCGCGCATGCTTTCAGGCGCGCTTGCTGCGCCCGTGCAGTCGCGTGACGAGGGCGGCCTCGCCCTCGCTCAAGCCGAAGCGCTCAGCGAGTTTGTCCGGCTCCGCCCCGCTACGCGCGGAATCGATCGCCGCGTCGAACCGTCGCGGTTCGCCGCGCGCTTCGACGCGGGCAATGCGCTCGCCGAGGTCGATGTCCTCCTGCTCGATGCGTTTGAGACGCGTGCCCGTGCGCGACGCCACCGCCGCAACGAGATCGAGTTCGCGGCGCAGCGCCGCGACGCTAGACTCGAGTTCGCCGCAGCGCGCGCGCAGGTGTTTGAGACTGCGCAGCAGCGCGTAACCCGCAAATACGCAGCTGCCGGCGAGCACGCCCGCGAGCATCGGCATCATCATCGTCGTCTTCATGGTCAGGTTGATCATCATGCGTACTCATCGATCAGAGAGTTGGGATTGCGGCCGCCATCCGGCGGAGCCTTGTTCGGCTCTTCCGCCTTCGCCGGTCCGCCCGGTTTGCCGGGTGGCTGTCGTTCGTCCTTGCCCGACTTCGATTGGTGCTTGTCCCCGAAAGGCAGCACCGGATAAAGGCCTGAGTTGCTCAGGCGATCGACTTCGCTCATGTTACTTCCCCTTTGCTAGCGCGGTTTCCCCATTTTTTCGACCAACACGGTTTTCTCCAATTCGGTCGCCGGTACCTTCGTGACGATTCGATTCTCCGCACCCGTCGGATCGGCGGCCGCGGCGTTGGCCGCCTGTGCGGCTTGCGCCGAGAGATCGCGCGCGCGCGCACTCACGGCATCGGGTGCCGACGTTTGCTCGAGAATCAGGATCGCGACGCGGCGGTTGGCATTGCGGCCGGCTTCCGAAACGTTCGGCTGCAGCGGATGGAACTCGCCGAAGCCGACGATCTCGAGGCGCATCGGATCGATGCCCGCCTTCGTGAATTCATGGACGACCGTGGCCGCACGCGCCGCCGACAGTTCCCAATTCGACGGAAACGCCGCCGTGCGGATCGGGCGATCGTCGGTATGGCCCTCGACGCGTATCGGGTTCGGAAACGGCTTCAAGACGTCGGCGAGTTTGTCGAGCACCGGCAGGGCCGCGCCGGAGAAGCCGCTCGAGCCGCTCGGAAACAGGATGTCGGTGTTGATTTCGACCTCGAGCCAAAGGCTTTCGCGCTTCACGGAAACCAGCTTCGCGTCGATGAGGGCCTGCATCGCGTCCTGCACGGCGCGCTCCATGCGTTCGAGCGGCCCCGCCGCGCTGTTGGCTCCGGTGCGGCCATCGGCCGCGCCGGACGGCTGCTCGGCCGCGCCGGTTTTCTTCGGATCCTTGCCGCCGGCGCCTTCGCCCTGAATCACGCCGGATGGTTCCCGCGTCTCGCCGGCGGGCGGCGCGGACACGGGCTGGTCGCGCGGCGAAGCCGGCGGACCCGCGTGGACCGCGGGCAATTTCATGAGTACGGTGGGAGTGACGCCCTGGAGCTTCTTGTCGCCGCTGTTACCGTTGTTCTTCTCGCCGACGCTGATCGGACGGATGTTCTTCGGGGCACCGCGAAACGCCGCGATCATCGAGTCCGACAGGACGCGAAACTTCCCCTCGTTGACCGAGGACATGGCGTACATCACCGTGAATAGCGCGAACAAGAGCGTCACGAGGTCGCCGTAGGGAATCGCCCAGGCTTCCGCGTTCACATGTTCCTCGTGCTTCTTCTTGCGCGCCATGCGCTACCTCAGTGGTGGAAATAGCCCTTGAGCTTGGTTTCGATGTTGCGGGGGTTCTCCCCCTGCGCGATCGCGATGATCCCCTCGATCACCATGGTGCGAACCTGGATCTGGCCGTGGATCACGGCCTTCAATTTGTTCGCCATCGGCAGGAACAGGAGATTCGCGAACGCAATGCCGTAAATCGTCGCGACGAAGGCGGCCGCAATGCCGTGGCCGAGCTTGGACGGATCCGCCAGATTTTGCATGACCGCCATCAAGCCCATGACCGCGCCGATGATGCCGAGCGTCGGAGAATAGATGCCCATCGCCTCGAAGACCTTCGCGGCCTGGTTGTCGAAGTGCTCCATGGCATCGAGTTCGATCTCCATGCCCGAACGGATCGCATCCGGCTCGCCGCCGTCGACGAGCGACTGAAGACCTTTCTTCAGGAATTCGTCCTTCTCCTGCTCGACGGCCGATTCCAGCCCGAGCAGGCCCTGCTTGCGGGCGATGTTGCTCCATTCGACGATCTTCTCGATCACGGCGTTCGGATTCGTGGCCGGCGGCATGAACACCCACACGATGATCTTCCAAGCGCGCAGAAAAGTCGGCAGCGGCGTCTGCACCAGGCTCGCCGCGAGGGTTCCCAGCACGACGATGACGAACGCCGCCGAGCCGACCAGCGCACCCGCGCTGCTGCCCTTCAAGATCGCACCGCCGATGATCGCTATCAGGGCGAGGATGATGCCGACGATGCTGAGAATATCCATACATCAGTCCGGCGATAACCACTCCGCGAGACGCGCCCGCAAGCGAACCAGCGCCTGACCGTGAATCTGGCACACCCTCGACTCCGAGACCTCGAGCACCTCGCCGATTTCGCGCAAATTCATGTCCTCGTCGTAGTAGAGCGAGAGCACGAGCTTTTCGCGCTCCGGCAGCAGACCGATCGCGTTCGCGAGCGCATCCCGGAAGCCGGCGTCCCGGATGTTGTCGAAGGGCCCCGGACGCTCGTCGCGCGCATGGTCCGCGGGACTCGACTCGTCGTCGCTCGCACCCATTTGATCGAAGCTGAACAGCCGGCAGCTCGCCGCGTCCTGCACGAGTTTGTGGTATTCCTCGATCGAGACGCCGAGCGCGCCCGCGATCTCGGACGGGCTCGCATCATGGCCCTTTTCGTTCTCGAGCTTGCGCACGACGTCGGCGATTTCGCGCATGTTCCGGTGCACGGACCGCGGGGTCCAGTCGGACTTGCGTACCTCGTCGAGCATCGCGCCGCGGATGCGGATTCCCGCATAGGTCTCGAAGTTCGCGCCCTTCGTCGCCGAGTAATGCTTGGCCGCGTCGAGCAGGCCCAACATGCCCGCCTGGATCAGGTCGTCGACCTCGACGTTCGGGGGCATGCGGCTCACGAGGTGGTAGGCGATGCGTTTGACCAAATCGGCATGCTTGAGGACCAAATCCTGTTGTGGCAGCTGATCGACAGGCAACTCGACGCCCGTCGGCACCTTGGGGTTGCGCTTTTGCGTATTCGAATACTGTGTACTTGCTCTCATTGCAATACCGTCGTAGGACCAATCCGGGCCCCCACCATTCGTTCCACGAAGAACTCCAGGTGACCTCTTGCGCCTTCCGGCACGGACCACTTATCGGCCTTGACCGCGAGATTCTTGAGCGCGACGGACGAAACTGCCGCCGGATACGCCTCCACGACGGCCGTTTGCCGCTGCACGGCACGCCGCAGATAGTCGTCATACGGCACCGAACCGGCGAATTCGAGGATGACATCGAGAAACCGGTCACAAACCCGCTGAATCTTCCGAAACAGCTCGGGTCCCTCGCCCGATCGGCGGGTCTGGTTGGCAAGAATCTGGAAATGGCGCGTACCGTGCTCGCGGCTCATGACCTTGATCAGGGCATAGGCATCGGTGATCGAGGCAGGCTCGTCGCAGACGACGACGAGAACGTGATGCGCCGCCTGGGTGAAGGTCACGACGCTGTCGCTGATGCCCGCCGCGGTGTCGATCACGAGCGTGTCGACCCGATGATAGAGGTCGCTGAACGCACGGATGAGCCCCGCATGCTCGGTCGCCGAGAGATTCGCCATCCGCCGGATGCCCGAAGCGGCCGGGATGACCTGCAGACCGTGGGGACCGGTGACGATCGCATCCTCGAGAGCGCAATCGCCGTTGATGACGTGGCCCATGTGGAAGCGCGAGTGCAGTCCGAGCAGGACGTCGACGTTTGCCATCCCCAAGTCCGCGTCGACGAGCATGACGTCGCGGCCGCGGGCCGCGATCGACACGGCGAGATTGGTCGACACGGTCGTCTTGCCGACGCCGCCCTTGCCGCCCGTGACGGCGACGACCTTGACGGGCCGGTCCGAATTGAGGCGCGCGAGTTCGTCCGCCTTGTTACGCGATAGTTTGCAATCATGCATGGACTTGTCCTCGACCGAAGTTACGCGCGAGATACGCTTCGTCGCGCGGGGAAGGGGTACGCTCTTTGAGCCGCATTGCGGTACGCGCTAGCCAGATGCGCCGTCGGAAGGCGCCGTGCAGGTCCTCAGGGACCCGCTGGCCGTTGCAGAGATAGGCGATGGGCAATTGGTGTCGAATCACCGTCGATATGGCGGCGCCGAGACTCGCGGCCTCGTCGAGTTTCGTGAGAATGCAGCCGACCGGTTCCAGCGGCGCGAATGCGGCGGTGATTTCATCTAGGGCACGCGCCTCGCCCTGCGCCGGCAGCGCGAGCAGGACCCGGGCCTGCGCGGCGCCGGTGCTCAGGGTGGCGAGGTGGTCGGCGAGGCGCGCATCACGGGGACCGATACCGGCGGTATCGATGAGTACGAGCTTCTTGGATTTCAAGCGTTCCAGCACTTGGGCCAACTCCTTGCCGCTGTTCGCGGCGTACATGGGGGCACCGAGGATGCGTGCATAGGTCATCAATTGTTCGCGGGCCCCGATCCGGTACCCGTCCGTGCTCACGAGCGCGAGATCGTCGCTCCGGTGCTGGAGGCTCCAGCGCGCCGCGAGCTTCGCGATGCTGGTGGTCTTGCCGGCGCCGGTCGGACCCACCACCGCGAAGATGCCGCCGTCGATGCAGGTGAGATCCTCGGCCACGGGCAGGTGCTTCGCGAGCAGCGCCACGGATAGCTGCGCCGGGTCCTCGACGCGCGTCTCGGCGGGCGTGAGGTCGGCCAGCCGTCGCGCCACGTCCGGTGCGATGTCGAGTGCCGACAGGTCCTCGAGCACGCGCGCCTTGAGCGGTTCGCGCGCGCGCCGGTCGTGCCAGCTCAAGCTCGCGAGTTCGCTCTCGAGCAGGGTGCGCAGGCCGCGCAGCTCCTGGCGCATTTCGACGTAGCCCGGCTCGGCCGCGGCGGCGCGTGGAATGACGTTCGAGCGCCGCGCATCGCGAGGCGCGGCGACGGCCGGCGCCGTCGGGGCTGAACGCGGCGGCTGCGCCTGTTCCATGACCGGCGCTGCGATCAGCGCAACGGCCGGCGCAACGGCCGGCGCAACGACCGGCGCAACGACCGGCGCAACGACCGGCGCAACGACCGGCGCAACGACCGGCGCCGCGCGCGCAGCCACGGCGGCCGCCGACACCGTGCGGCCGCTCGCGATGCGCACCGGCGCAAAGGGGGTGACCGTCGGCGGTGCGGAGATCGCCGGCCGCGGTGCGGGATTCGGGCTCGCCACCGCAGGCGCGGGCCGCTGCACGCGCATGCCGGCCATCAGGGTCTCGTCGTAGTCGACCGCGGCGATCACCTCGATGCCCTCGTCGATGCGGCGGCTCGATAGGATCACGGCGTCGGGTCCCTGCTCGATGCGCACCTGATCCAGTGCGCTGCGCATGGTCGCGGCGGTGTAACGTTTTATCTTCATGTCGACCTCACTGCATCCAAGAGTTGCATCAACGTCCGACCGCACCGATTACTCGGATACGCCGGTTTTCCGGAATCTCGTTATAGGCGAGCACGGTCAGATTCGGCGTCGAGTGGCGCATGAGGCGCGCGACCCAGGGGCGAATCTTCGGCGCGACCAGCAGCACGGCGGGTTCACCTGCGGCTTCCTGCCGCCGCGCGCTGTCCGCGAGCGACTGCTGGATGCGGTCCGCGAGGCCGGGTTCGAATCCGGGGCCTGAGTCGCTGCTGACGACCATCGAATCCTGGAGTGATTGCTCGAGTGCGCCGTCGAGCGTGATCACGGGGAGCTCCTCGCGCAGTCCCGCGATCCCCTGGACGATGCTGCGGCCGAGTGCGATGCGCACCCCCGCGAGCAGCACCTGGGGATCCTGAGTCTTGGGCGCCAGCTCGGCGAGGGACTCGCAGATCGTGCGCAGATTGCGGATCGGGATGCGCTCGAGCAGGAGGCATTGCAGCACCTTGACCACGACGCTCATCGGCAGGAGCTTCGGTACGAGGTCCTCGACGAGTTTCGGCGCGGTCTTGCCGAGGCGCGCGAGCAGTTGCTGGACTTCCTCGTGGCCGAGCAGCTCCTGGGCATGCGTCTGCAACAGATGGCTCAGATGCGTCGCGATCACGCTGCTCGCATCGACGACCGTATAGCCTTGCGCCTGCGCCTGCTCGCGGCGTCCTTTGTCGATCCACACGGCGTTGAGCCCGAACGCGGGGTCCTTGGTCGCAGTGCCCGATATCGTGCCGGACACCTGACCCGGATTGATCGCCATCTCCTTGTCGGCGAACACTTCGGACTCGCCGACCGGCGCGCCCAATATCGTGATGCGGTAGGAATTCGGTCCGAGTTCCAGGTTGTCGCGAATGTGCACCGCCTGCACCAGAAAGCCGAGCTCCTCCGAGAGCTTCTTGCGAACGCCCTTGATGCGGCCCATGAGTTCTCCGCCCTGATTGCGGTCGACGAGCGGAATCAGGCGGTAGCCGACCTCGAGACCGATCAAATCGACCTGTTCCACGTCGTCCCATGACAACTCGCGCTGATCGGCCGGTACCTTCGGCACGGCGGGCGGCGAGGCCGCGATCGCCTGCTCGACCTTGCGCTGTTTGCCGAGGAAGTAAGCGCCGACGCCGCACAGCGTCGCCATCGAGAGGAAAACGATGTTCGGCATGCCGGGAATGATGCCGAGCAGCGCGAGAATCCCGGCGGTGACCGCGAGCGCGCGCGGCTGGCTCAACAGCTGCGAGGCGATCTGCTGACTCATGTCGTGCGGTTTGGAGACGCGGGTGACCAGGATCGCGACCGCGACCGACAGCAGCAGCGCGGGAATCTGCGCGACCAGGCCGTCGCCGATCGTCAGAAGTGCGTAGGTTTTTGCCGCGTCGCCGATCGACATGCCGTGCTGGGCGGCGCCGATCACGGTTCCGCCGAACAGGTTGATGAACACGATCAGGATGCCGGCGATCGCGTCGCCGCGCACGAACTTGCTCGCACCGTCCATCGCGCCGTAGAAGTCGGCCTCCTCGCGGATCTCCTGGCGGCGCACGACGGCCTCCGCCTGGGTGATGATGCCGGCGTTCAAATCGGCATCGATCGCCATCTGGCGGCCCGGCATCGCGTCGAGCGTGAAGCGCGCGCTGACCTCGGCGATGCGGCCGGCACCCTTCGTGATCACGACGAAATTGATGATTACGAGCACCGTGAAGACGACCATGCCGACCGCGTAATTGCCGCCGACCACGAATTCGCCGAATGCGGCGATGACGTGTCCCGCGGCGTGCGCACCCGTGTGCCCGTTGATGAGCACGATGCGCGTGGAGGCGACGTTGAGGCCGAGGCGGAGCAGCGTCGCGCCGAGCAGCACGGTGGGAAAGGTCTGGAATTCGAGCGCGCGGCGCACGTACATGACGGCGAGCAGGATCACGAGCGACAGCGAAATATTGAACGTGAAGAACAGGTCGAGCAGGACGGCCGGCAGCGGCAGGACCATCATCGCGAGCACGGTCATGACGAGCAGCGGCATCCCCAGGCCGTTGCGCGCGAACTCCCCGAACGTTGCGACGGCGGAGCGCACGCTCACGACTCTTCGTACTCGTCGCCGACCTTCGGATCGGGGCGGGCGACGCGGGCGGCGGCGGTTGCGGGCAGCATGCGGACCCGGAAGACGTACGAGAGCACCTGGGCGACCGCCATGTAGAGTCCGGCCGGTATCTCCTTGCCGAGATCGGTGGAGCGATGCAAGGCGCGGGCGAGCTTCGGCGCCTCGAAGATCGGCACGCGGTTCTCTTCTGCGATGCGCCGGATGTTGAGGGCGACGAGGTCGACGCCTTTCGCGAGCACGAGCGGCGCCCGCATCTTGTCGGGGTCGTACTTCAGGGCCACGGCAAAGTGCGTCGGATTGACGATCACGACGTCGGCGCCCGGCACCTTGGTCATCATGCGGCGGCGCGCGAACTGTTGCTGCATCTGGCGAATCTTGCGCTTGACCTCGGGGCGCCCTTCGGACTCCTTGGACTCGTCGCGCAGCTCCTGCCGGCTCATCCGCATCTGGCGGTTGAACTGAAAGAGCTGCAGCGGGACGTCGACGATCGCGACCAGCACGAGGGAGCTGCTGAGCCAGACGGCCGCCCAGGCGAGGAGCTGCGCGCCGCGAAGGATCGCGCTCTTCGGCGTCATGTGTCCGAGGGCGAGCACGTCGTTGAACATGTGGCTCGCCACCATGAAGCAGACGCCGCCGATGACGACACACTTGAGAATCGCCTTGCCCAATTCGGCGAAGCCGCGCAGTCCGAACAGGCGGCCGAAGCCCTCGAGCGGACTCATGCGGGAGAACTTAGGCACGAGTGCCGTGAGGCTGAAGTTCCAGCCGCCGATCGCCAGGCTCGCCGCGAGCACGAGGGCAATGAGCGTCCCGAAGATCGGCAGCAGCATGATGATCGAACCGACCGACACCTGCGACAGATAGGTCAGCATCGAGGACGGATTCGCGAGGCTCTCCGGATCGACGCTGAGTCCGTGGCGCATGGTCTCGGCGAGCCGTGTCGCGATCGATCCGCCGAGCACGATGAGCGCGCCGCTGCCGCCGATCATCGTCGCGAGATTCGTGAGCTCCTGTGAACGCGGCAGCTGGCCTTCTTCGCGCGCGTCCTGGAGCCGTTTCGCTGACGGGTCTTCTGTCTTCTCGCCCTGGTCGCTCTCGGCCATCAGAGCACCGGTATCGGCGTGGGCGCGACGATTTGCGCCGCCACGCTGAGCGCGTGTTGCACGAGCGTCTGGATGCCGGCGAGGATGCCGTCCATGCCGACGACCAGCACGAAAAAGCCGGCGAGCATCGTGATCGGAAAGCCGACTCCGAACAGATTGAGCTGGGGAGCCGCGCGCGTGACGACGCCCATGGCGAAGTTGACGATCACGAGGGCCACGACCGCCGGCAGCGCGATCGAGAGTCCCGCTTCGAACACGTGTCCGCCCCAGATGGCGACCGACCACAGAAAGTCGTGGCCGACCGTCGCCGACCCGATGGGTATCGTGCGAAAGCTGTCCGCGAGCGTCGCGATCAGCACGAGGTGCCCGTTGACGGCCAGATAGACGAGCGTTGCGAAGATCATGAACATCTGGCCGACGACGGTCGTGCTCGCGCCCCGTTCCGGGTCGATCATCGTGGCGAAGCCGAGGCCCATCGTCATCGCGATGGTTTGACCGGCGAGCGTCAGCGCCTCGAACGCGACCTGCACGACCAGTCCGATCGCGACGCCGATCAGCAATTCTTGGATCGCGGCGAGGAGGCCTGCGCCGGAGAAGATCGAGAGGTTCGGCGGCGTCGGCGCGAGAGGCGCGACGAGCACGACGAGGGCGATGGAGAGGACGAGCTTGATGCGCGCCGGGACCGCCGCGGAGGTCGTCACGGGCGCCGCCGCGATGAAGCCGCCGACGCGCAGGACCGGCCACCAGATCTTGAGCACGGTTTGCGACAAATCGGCGAGGTTGACGGTGAAGACGGGTGCCTGCACGTGGTGCCTATCCGACCATCGAGGGAATGCTGGTGTAGAGGTCGTGCGTGAAGTCGATCAGCGAGCGCAGCATCCAGGGGCCGACCGCGAACAGCGTCAGCACGAGCAGCAGGATCTTCGGGATGAAACTCAAGGTGGGCTCGTGGATTTGCGTCGCTGCCTGCAGCATGCCGATCACGAGTCCCGCGACGAGCGAGACGAGGAGCATCGGCGCCGCGATCATCGCAGTGATGATCAGCGTGTGATGCGCGATGTCCATGATGGTCTCGGGCGTCATTGGTGGAAGCTCGAGGCGAGCGTGCCCATGAGCAGCGTCCAGCCGTCGACGAGCACGAACAGCATGATCTTGAAGGGCAGCGATATGAGCATCGGCGAGAGCATCATCATGCCCATTGACATGAGCACGGTGGCGACGACGAGGTCGATCACGAGGAACGGAATGAAGATCATGAAACCGATTTGAAACGCGGTCTTCAGCTCGCTCGTCATGAACGTCGGTATCAGGACCGTGAGCGGCACGTCCTCCGGCGTCGCGAACCCCGGCTTGCCGGACAGCTTGGCGAACAGCTGCAGATCGGTCTCGCGGGTCTGCGCGAGCATGAATTTCTTGAGCGGATGCATGGTCTGTTCGATGGCGACCTCGCCCGCGAGCTGACCGTCGAGATAAGGCTTGATGCCGCCCGTATAGGCCTGGTCGAGCGCGGGACCCATGATGAAGAACGTCATGAACAGGGCGAGGCCCGTGAGCACCTGGTTCGAGGGCGTCGTCGACATGCCGAGGGCCTGGCGCAAGATCGACAGCACGATGATGATCCGCGTGAATGCGGTCATCGACAGGAGCAGCGCCGGCAGCAGCGTCAGCACCGTCATCAGGATCAGAACCTGGAAGGTCAGGGAATACGTCTGCCCGCCGTCCGCCGCGGTCTTGATCGCGATCGCGGGCAGCGCCGACTGGGCGAATGCGTGCGCGAGGGGCAACAGGCAGAGCATTGCGCCGGCCGCGAGGGCGACCGCCGGGCGCGGGAGCGCAAGCCGCTGTTTCGGCTGGCTGCGCATCATCGGCTGGATGCGCGTCATTCCGCGCCGCCGGGACGTTTCATCAGCTCACGCAGCCGCAGGGCGAACGGTGGCGCGGCGACACCCGCTTCTTTGAGTTCGATCGGCGTCGCGAGCGGTGTGAGCGCCACGAGGCCGCCCGCGCCCAAGCCGAGCAGCACCTGCGCATCGCCTACGCGGACCAGCATGATGCGCTCGCGCGGACCCAGGGTGAGCTGGTCGATGATGCTCATCTCGCCGCGGCCGCGCGGCGCCGCGAGTCGGAACCGCTTGAGCACCCAGGAAATTGCGAAGATGAGTCCGACGACCAGCAGCAGGCTCAGGAACAGCTGCGCGAAGGAACCCATGGAGAGCGGCGCGACGCCTGCAGATGCGTTCATCAGCCGACCTGTTGCATGCGTTCGGCCGGACTCACGACGTCGGTGAGGCGGATCCCGAACTTCTCGTCCACCACGACCAGTTCGCCGCGCGCGATCCGCATGCCGTTCACGAGCACGTCGAGCGGCTCGTTCGCCAGGCGATTGAGTTCGACGATCGCCCCGGGTGCAAGCTGCAGCAGTTCGCGCACCGACATCTGCACCCGGCCGACCTCGAGCGACAGGGTGACCATGACTTCGAGGATCAGGCCGAGGTTCATTTCCTGCCCGCTGCCGACGGGAGCATTCGGTCCTAAGTCGCCGAACTGCGCCCGGGTCGGCGTCGCGGTTTTCGGATCTGGAGTACTCATGCGGAACCTCTTGCGATGATCTTGAGCGCGTTGCGCCCCTGGGAAATGCCGAATTTGCCGCGATAGACGGGCACGTCGCCCGCGAGCAGACGCACGTCCTGCGGCGCCTCGATCGGAATCACGTCTCCCGGGACCAGGCGCACCA
>Ga0302320_10015862_pt1 | contig 15436 bp, 16 predicted proteins | sample Bog_T0_3_FD_202130 | JGI IMG/M metagenome (GOLD analysis project Ga0302320, IMG submission 202130) | Peat permafrost microbial communities from Stordalen Mire near Abisko, Sweden - Bog_T0_3 | ecosystem: Environmental > Terrestrial > Soil > Wetlands > Peat | place: Sweden: Abisko, Stordalen Mire... | reverse complement strand
TTTGAAATTTGAATCGGCACGAACAAAATTTAATTTTTGGGAAGTGATAAAATATTTTTCAAATAATTTTATTCTAGAAAAATTATTAAAATTTCCCAATTATAATATAAAATAATTTCTGGATTTAAATTAACAGAAAAAATATTTGTTTCCATTCTGGCAATTTTGAATTCACGAAATTTTGTTCTTTTCTTTTCAAATAATATTTTTTGTTTTAGATTTTCCTAAATTAACAAAACAAAAATATATTTTTATGTTAAAAAACAATTTAAAAGAATTGATTTCTGAAGAAGAGGAAGAGAACCTCCTTTTTTTGATAAATAGAAACAGCATTAGCAACGATTTCTTTCATATCAATGATTGGGCCATTTTGCAACAAAAATTAAAAAATTTTCATAATCTTCTAGAACAAGGTATTCAATGCTTTTAATCTAGCATTATTTTATTTTTAATGGAATTAGAAACAAGGCTTCAAATTCAAAAGGAATCTCTTTTGGCTTATCAACTAAATTTACTGGAATCAGCTTACTTGCAATTCAGAGACCTCGAAGAAAGTACTCATCTGAAAGAAAAGATCTCGAATTGTGGCAGACTTTTATTATTAAAAACAAAAAACAGCAATGATGAGAAATTTGATGAGCATGAAAAATTCCTATCATCAGAAGCTTATAACAACATGAAATGGATTATATTTGAAATATTTTCAGATGACTTTTTATTGTTCACAATTCTTTTTAAAATAAACCGTTTCAGCCAATCATTATTTGAGTTTTTCATGGAAAATTTCTTCATTCCTTTTGAAAAAGTGGAAAATATTTCTTTTAGATCAAATCTCATTCTAGTTAAATTTTTAAAAGCAGAAATTCCTTCTCTCAAGGTCAGTTTTGAAGAACAACCTTTTTCCCTCCAATTTCTTTTAGCTTATTTGAAAAAAAATCCTCTCATTCAAGCTTTTCTACATAAAATAATTGAGAAATGTCTGAAATTTTTAAATGCTAACAAAGAGAATTTGGAAATTCAGCCAACAAAAATCAAGGAACTTTTTAAAAATCGACATACAGTGCATTCTCATCGTTCAAACATCAATGATAATGTGTTTCACGTTTACAAACCTGATGCCATTTTCCATGAAATTGAAAATCCTTCAAAAACCATGGGTTTTTTAACAATAGGGATCCAAGAAGAAGCGGCCAAAGAAGAGTTTGACAATTTCGAGATAAATATGACTGAGGAGAATGAAAGCTTTTCTAAAAACATTAGTAATAATATAATCCAAAATGAACTCAAAGATTTCACAGATCCACAGATGATCAGGTTCCGCAAGAAAAACATTGAAATAATTAAAAAAGGGATAGAAATTCTTATTGAGGGATTTGAGGAAGAGACCGTCATGATTCCGAAGGCTTTTTACCATCTTCTAAATGAAATAATAAAAGTTTATGAAAATGAAGAGTATTATGCAATGGGATTTTTTTTTGTGGAATGTGGAGTTTTGAGGCAAATTAATGAAGAATTTGAAAGCATTGATAAAAAAAGAAAATTTAATTTGGACTCATTTATAAGAGTTATGAACAAAATTGTTAAAGACGAAAATTGCGATGAAATCGATGAGTTTCAAGAATTCGCCAACAAAAAAAAGGAAAAATTAATAGAAATTTTTAAAAGTATCCTGAATGAACAAACGATTGAAAATGAAGATGAAAAAAAGGAAAAATGCGAATTGGAAGCCTTTCTAATTAATTTGGAAAGTGTTGAGAGATTAATTAATTATATAGTAGATAATGAAAACATCTTTCAGAGCAGTTCCCAAAGATTATTGAAACATGCAAAATGGTATATATTAATTATTATTTTTTTTTCATCTTCATGCATTAAATGATAAATTAAAAGTGTTCAGAAATATTTCAAGGAAAACGGATTAATGAAATGCAAGGAAGTTTGTAGAAAATCTCAACCTACTCAAGCACAAATTTTATGGCCTCATCAAATTTATCTTTCAATACATAGACTCAAAGGAAATGAAATAAATTATTTGGACTTTTTTGAAAATTCTAAAAAAGATAAAGTTTAATTATTTATTTTGATTATGATTACATAAAACCAAGGAAATAGGGAAAATAATGATGAATTTAAAAGAAATACTCATCTCCATTGATTCGCTCAACTTGATTAATAGTGGAATGGGACGACGAAATACTTTATTGTCAGAAATATTGGAAGAATATAAAGAGGTTTTTAAATATTTCTTATTTCCTTTTATATTTTTTAGAAGTCTCATGAAAAGAACTCAGAACAAGGCAAACTCTCAATTTCCCTCAGAATAAAATATGTTTTGGCTGCTATTCATTCAATAGAAAGCAGTTTTTTTGAAAACAACTGGCAAGGACTTTATGTTTTGCTTAAAAAGGAGTTTGAAGACTATTCAACACACATTATGCCTTTGATGCAGAAAAACAAACTCGAAATTTTTCAAATTATTGAGAAGCTCAAGGAAAAAACTAAAGAAATTGAACTTAAAACTGAAGAATTTCAGAAACAAAAAATTATGAAAAAACATATTATAAGCTTTATTGAAAATACAGAAGTCAAAATCTGCTTATTTAAAGGGAATGACGAAACAATCAAAATTTTTACATTTGACAATTGTCCACATAGTGTCAATAAAGAAGAATTTAAATTAGACAATTCTTCAGCTGCCAACCAAATTTTTGTAAGTTCTGAACATTCAAATCATTACTATACAATAGAAAAGTTCTTTTGTTTATAATAAAAAAATAAAACTTAAATTGAATTTTATAGATTTTTAGCGAAATTTTGTAGTTTAAAAGAAGTTGTTGATGTCATAAAGGAAGGAAATGACAAATACAAGTATTATCTCTTTCTCTTGGAATAAGCATTAAATATTTTAAAGTGTGAAAAGCAGCTTTGAATTCTATTTTCAGAATTTAGAAGATCTTTTAAAAAAGGAAGGGAAAAATGGTGCTTCCTCTGAGCTTTTAAATTCTTTATTATTGGAAAGAATAACTTTGAAAATTTATGAGAAAATATTTCCCAAATCTGAGACTTTAAAAGATCAGGAATTTCATGACCGATTAAAAACTCTTCAATGGATTACATTTCAAAATTTATCTATTAATTTCAAATGGAACAAAGCTGAAGAGATTTGGAAATTATCGATTGAAGGAATTTTTTTAAAATAAATTTATAATCAATAAAATTATGTTTTTTTGAAGAATTGAACAAAATCGATCAAACCAACAATGTTTATGAAAAGCTTCATTATGCTAATCGTTGCATAGAAACTATTCAAGAAACTTTGGGGGTAATTAATAATGGAATAGTTTCGGCCGATGATTTAACCCCTTTGACCATTTGGGTGATTTTAAAAACTTGCCCCAAGCGATTTATTTCAAATATGAAGTAATTTTATATCTGATCTATTCATTTCTATTTTTGAAGCTTTATCAATACTTTTTGCTACACGTTCAATGGGACTATGCTCTCGAGAGAAATTTACAGTTTCACACAAATGATGTCCGCCAAATGTTTTCTCGAAACCCTCACATACAAAGAGTTAAACAATGTTACAAAATGTCAATTTGAAAGGTAAGTATTATCTTAGTTAATTTTTGATGAGATTTATTAGGAATGTTTTGGATCAGGAAATTTTGATCGGACTTTACTTCCAAAACAAAAGAAATCGTTCTGAAAGGATTGTAATTGATATTAAAACTTAAGAGCATTTTAAGGTTTCACTTACGAGAAAAGGATTAATTAATAGACATTATAAAATTCAATACTTTATTTTTCATTTTTTGTTTATTTTAATTTGTGTTTTTTTGTTTTAAAAATCAAAAGAAATCTGTTTAAGAAGAAAACTGTTTTTTTTTTCAAAAAATAATTAAAATATATAAAGATATTTAAATAAAATCAAATGGCACAGGAACAAAAACCCATCCCAATTGAGGCTTTAAATCCCCAACAGCTGGTTATGATAAAGAAAAATGTGGAAGAAGTAAAATTTTAATAATTTTTTTTTGAAAACCTGTTTTTTTTAGGAAATCGTGATTCTTTCTCAAAGCTCCAACCAATTTAAAATTGCTATTAACAAATTTGAAGAATCCAAAACCGTTTTAAAGACAATTGCTGACCCCGCTTACAAGACAAAACCAACTCTCATTCCAATAACCAATTCATTGTATGTCGAGGGTTGAATTTTCATTAGAAATTTTTTTTTGAAATTAAATTTCATCTATAGGAGTTTTAGAAGATCATCAGAATGTATTGATTGATTATGGAACGGGTTATTATGTGGAGAGAGATATTGGAAAAGCCAACGCCTTTTGCGAAAGGAAAATTTTGCTTCTAAAAGAAAATCTAGAAAAGGTTTCGAATATAATCAAGTCAAAAAGAAAACTTTTGGACCAAATAACAATGGAATTGCAGAGAAAAATTCAAATGCAAATGCAACAAACAGCTGCTGCTCAGAAATAATAATAATTTTCTTTTTTTAGATAGAGATTTAGAAATTTTATGCGAAATATGAAGGATTTAAATAGAACATATTCCATTGAATATATACTTCTTTAAATATTATTTGATTTGTTTTTACCTCTTTAATTCTGTTGTCATAATATTCAATCAGGAAATTTCTAATAATTTCACAGGAAGGAAGAACTTCTTCGTTTTGGCTTTGGAGAAACTCGATAGGGACTGGAACCTGTACAAGCTTTGGATCCTTTAAATAATTGAAATTGTTGATTTTTTTGAAAAATTTGAAGTGTTCTCTGGTATGGTCATTTAGAGTTTCTTCAAGCGTTTTCGCATCATCAAAAATTACATAAATAGGTGTGTCTCTTTATATATTTTTTAAGGAAAATTTATTTAAAAAAATATAACCTTATACAAAAAAATTGAGCAAAATGGATTAAAGATTCTCTTTTTATGGTCGATTTTCTTTTAAAAAAGTTAAAATCTTCTCCTATATTATTTCTTTGTCTATCGAATAAATCACCTTCGTTTAATCCAGTGAATTTTGTGAAGAAGCTAGTCACTGGTATAAATAAATGATTAACATTGAGTTTTTGCCTGAATTTTTAGTTTTTATAATAAAACAATTCAAAATATGATACCTGATAATTGTCGAGTCAAATTCCCATAAATTGAGATTGAGGCCAAATAGTCGAAATTTGACTGATGATAAAAATTCCATCCATTCTTTTGAGTTTTTTGGAAATGTCTTGGATTCATTTGTTAGACGATTGAAAAGCATTTCATGGAGAAGTTTTAGATTAAAAAAGTTCAGATAGAAGCAGAGTTTTTCGTCATCGGAATAGTCTTTGTGATGAACTGAAGTTTCATTTTCCATACTGGAGAAAACCTCATCGATTTGCTTTAAATTATACTTTTCTTCGTTGGCCAATTTTTGAAACAAGTGTCTGATTTCAATTTTGTTGTGATTTGTAACATTAATCAAAGTTGACAAAATGTTGTTGCTTCTGAAGAAATTTTTCAAAAAGTTGAGATAATTATAGCAAATTGTTGGGAAATTCTAAAAAAAACAAGTGTGAATTTAATGAAAAAGAGAGAAAATTAAACAGCAATGCTATCTGATAAAACAAGGAATTTTGATTTTGGTGGATTGGTTCTTTTTGAAATCAAAGAAACTATCTATTCAAAAAAAAACATAGTTTTTAATTGTTTTTATTTATTTATTTTTACATTGCTTTTTGGATTAAGCATTTTAAATTCATGAAGATATTCTTCCAATGGGAGATCCTTAGCTTTTGCTGAAAGAAACTTGAAAAAATCTGTTCTTGGGAAATCAGGAAAATCAAAGCACGGATTTTGAATATTCCCTTTATTAATTTTATTTTCAACTTCATATTGCATATATTCTTTGTAAGATTGTAAAAACAACTAGAAAATAATTAATTTTGATGTAATTTTTTATTTACTTGTAAAGTTCTAATTCGATCCTCCTTTTTTTCCTTTGAATCAATGGAATTGGAAAAACCGGAATAGATCAGAGCTTGATTCATCGTCAAAAGATGCTTTTTGGTATCATTATAATCAATGAGATCAAATATTTGTCCCTTTTTTTTAATGGCATTTTCAAGATCATTTTGAATTATTTCATTAAAATTGAACGAATTAGCTACTTCAGTTGCATGAGATTGGAGCTCTTCCGATTCTGAGAACACAAAGTCTGATGAAAGTCCTATTAAAAAATCCACCAAATTAGGTTTGTCAGATGAAACAATTTTAGTCGTAATTTGAGCCAAAGACATCAGAGCTTCATCCATTGTTTCTTCTGATTTCAAATCTCTATCAAATATCGTTTTGATTGCTATTTATTAATTATGAATATAAAAAAATTATTATGAAACTTTCTAATTTGCTATCAGTCCAAATACCTCCATTTTCAATCACTTTTTTTACAAAATAAAGAATGCTGTCTCTATTGATCTCGAAATATTGTTTCAAAATTGGAAACAAAGGTTGTTCCTTATTTTTTTCTAAAGTTTGATGTTTAGATTTCTAAAAATTTAAATTTGATTACTTCCATAAGAAATAGCCGAAACTATATTTTTAAACCTATAACTTGGATTCAAATCAATTGAAATCAACTCTCTGGCAAAATTGTTAAACGAATATTCTTCAATCATTGCTTTAATAAATTCTTTCGGTTTGTTGGATAATTCGATGAGCTTCCATTGTTGTTTCAAGATCGATTTATGATCCGACAATATTTCAACCTTTTTTAGATTCAAAAAAGTCTCAACTTGTGTAAAAATTTCCTCATTCTCAAAAAATGAAAAGAATTCCTTGCTAATTGCATGGCACGTTTCTTTCTGAATTTTTTCCATTTCCACCTCGAAATTTGAGTCTTTCCTAATGTTTCTCATTTTCTGTAAATAAGTTTGTTTTTCCAAAGTCAATTTTTCCTTCAATTGGTTTTCCCATATTCCAAGATCTAGACTTGGCTTATTTTGAGGATAAAATGTCGAATGATCAAGATCGCAAAGCGAGTAATTTTCGACAATATAATCATCACTTAAAAGTTTTTCCATTGTTATAAATCTAGATGAATATCCAATGAAGAAATGAGATGCACTTAACAACAACTTATTGGTTTCCATATCTAACCGAAGCACAAAAGAAGAAATTTTTATTGGAGGACTCAAAGGAAATATAAGAAATGAAAGGGCCTCCATAACATTGAATCTCTTTTGATTATCTTCTGCGATGACAATAATATTGGCTCCAATTATCAAGGATTTCCAAAGGAAAATTGCTGCCTCAACTTCTAGTTCAAAAATTGACTAAAATTCAAAATTTATTAGGAGCAATTCAGATTTTCTACAAGTAAAATTGGATCCTCTGAATAGGGATATTTAATGACAGTTTTCTCAGAAAAATTAATCACTTCCTTATCTAAAAAAAAAGAATGATACAAAAGTTATTATTTTTATCATCAACTAATTTTATATAAAATTTCAGTGGATGTAGAAGGTTTGACGAGGTTATTCAATAAAAAAAAAAGGTTGGCTGAGAACTTAAGCATTCTCACAAAATGCAAATTCTGCTCTTGTAAAAGAACTTCATTCTTTTGATATTTTTATTGGAATTTAAGTCAAAGAATAATATACGAGATCTTTATATGGAAACGGATTCTCTTCTAGGATCTTCGCCAGTTCATCCAAAATTTTTCTGAAACAACGATGATGATGACTTCTTGTTTTCATCACGAAATTAAAAGGGTAGAAATATTTCGTTTGGTTTTTCTTGATTTCTATAGGATTTAGAATATATCCTTCTTTTTGTTCAGATCTCGGCTCATAGCAATCTATCAAATCTTCATTAAGTACCATTTTCGCTGAATTTATCAATTCTGTGACATCTTGGTAAATAACCAAACAATGCAAATAACTCACATTTATTTGCATTTCATTAATGCTGCAAGAGAAAAAACTGTTTCCGGGATTATAATCCGGAATTTGAAATCGAAATGCATTGAGTGTCTTTTAATATATTTATGAACAAAAAACATATTTAAAATCGAACTTCTTTGGTATCAGTGTAATAAGCCCATTGATTTGGAACAGAAAACAACGTTTCTCCTCGATAAAAAACGTCCTTGAATAGTCCTTAAAATTAACAAAAGCCAATTTTTTAAAAAATCAGATGCTTTTTATTTTATTAGAAAACTTTTCGCATGATCAATTGTCTTTATTCCTAAAATAAAGAATTCATCTATTTGATTGATGAAATAGTTTGAAAATGGGGATATTAGGGACCCCTCGATCATTTATTTTTCAGGAAAAAACGAAATTAAATTAAATATAATAATTATTAAGAAAAAAAGAGAGAGAAAAAAATAATTTATGGAATTTTAAAATTTTTGTTAAATTCAAACATCATCACAAATCAGAATTATCATCTCCCCCATTCCTCAAATCTTCTAGATTTCTTAATTTTTCTTCAAGTTTTTGAAGAAGGTCTTCCTCATCAACTGAATTTATCTCATTATTCTATTAGTTATTAATAAATAGGTCTTAAAATTTTCAGCAATGTTTTAAAAATTACCTTTAAAATTTTTACTAATTTGATACCTTTGTTATGAATAATGGCAAAATGTTCAGAATTCGTTTGTTGCAGAAGTAAAGAATGGATTTTCAAAGCGTAAAGCTTAGATTTTTCTTTGTCAATTTTATAAGAGGTTTGAAAAGCTTTGGCCATATGCACAAGGAACTTTTTCCTAAATAAACTGCTTTGATTTTCATTCAACTCATCGATCAACTCCAATGATAATTTCTTTTCTGATGAATTCTCTTTGAAACCTTCAAAGGAATTCAAATGGTTTGAAGATTTTCTTTGAGAACCATCTGGTTTTTCTAATTTGAGATAATTCAGATAGATAAAAGACTTCAATTCGTCATAAAGACTTATAATGTCTTGATGTATATATTCGAAATATTTTTTGTAAACAGAATTTTTTTGACTGATTTTTAAAATATAGTCTATCCCTGAAAGGAAGTTCCCATAACCTTGAATATAAATTTGAAAAGTCTTACAATTCCTATAATCCTTTTCCTTTTTGACACTTTGAAATTCTGTTGCAATTCTCCCCATGCAATCCTTCACTTTATTCTGTATATTTATTATTTCCACCTCAAACTCGGCCTTTGATCCATCCAAACAAAACCATAATTCTTTCAAGATCATCTTAAAAAATAAAGTTTTGTCATCATTTTCTGTTTCCAAGTTTTGATTTTCTATATTTTCTGGTGTTTGAGGTGTATTTTCAATAATGTCAATTGATTGATCGTTTTTTTCCACTATATTATTTTTGATATTGAGAATTTCTTCACTTTCTTCAAATTTGAATTCAAGGCTTGGTTTTGATGAAACAGAATTTTCTTTTATATTGTTTCTTTGATTTTTGTTTGTTGATAAGGTTTTCTGAAGAAGTCTTGTGACTTTCCGCTCAAATTTTTCAGGAGAATTTTCAAACTTTTCTTCGCTTTTTTGGGGGCTTTTATGATAATTGAAGGCTTGTTTTGGAAGAGTCTTTGATATTTTTTTATGAAGAATAGAGGTTTTTTCTTTTTCTTCCTGTTTTTTTTGCATTTGGATGCTTTCACTTCTGGTTTTTTCGATTTCTCCATTGCCGTTGGAATTTTCTTTCAAAATTTTATTAGTGGCCTCAATGGAATCTATCAACTTCTTCTGCTTTATATTAGCACCAAATCTTTCAAAGCATTCCTTATATTTGAAGATTTTGTCAGAAGCCAAAGTGGCACTAAAGAATTTATTCATAAAAAAAACAAAAGAAACATATGAACTGTGAATTTTCTCCGATGAAATTGACTAAAAACTCGGTTTTTTTGTTGTCCTCTCTTTTTTTGTCGAAGATCTTTGCAATCTTGGAAATTATTTAGGGTTTAAATTTGACGAGATGAATTGAAACCATTGCAGGCCACCAAGGAAAACCTCTGATTTTGGCCCAGACAATTTCTCCTTTGGAAAAAGTTATGCTCATATATTTAAAATATGCGAAAGGTGATTTGCGAAAAAGCTTTGGATTTATATAATGAAAATGGAATAAAAGACAAGTCAAATAAAAGAAAATCTTTTTATAATTTTTTTCTGTTGTTTATATGTTTTTATAATTTTAATATTTTTTATTAATTTTCTTAATTTTAAACTTGAAATCAAAAGTTCAGATTCGCATTTTTTTAATTTGTTTCTTATCGTGTTATTTAAAAAAGACGTAATTTCCCATTTTAAGGATAATTGGTTCCTTCCGGAGGTTGAACGAGCTTTTTATTAGCTGCAGACATCATTTCAGCTTTTAAAGAGACCAGCACCTTTTCAATATTATAGGAATTGCTCCAACTTTTCAAAATAGTGAACTTGTTAGAATCGATCTATTATATACAAAAGAAACATTTAATAGTTCACAAAAAAGCCAATGCTTTTAATTTTCCTGTCTAAAAGAAAAAATATATATATACCATGCCATTCGCTTGATTTACACATCCTAAATTAATTTTCGTCGTGAATTTTACTGTTGGTGCCTTATAAGGATAATCTGGGGGACAAGTGATCTTAAGAAAAAAGATCCTAGAATCAAAATTAGTCTTTTTTTGTGAAAGTTTTAATGAGGAAATTTAGGAATTTTTTTTTAAATAACCCCTGCAGGACCAACAATGGTACCATTCCAATTGGACAATGTCATATCCTCCTCTAAAATTCAGAAAATAGCAAGAAAAGTTTTAAATAGAAAAATTTTAGTTTTTGAATAAATTTTGACGAGTTACTATTTTCTAAGCCATAACTTATAGATTGATCTCCTAAGCCTTTTTCTCCTTTGTCCAACTCTTCAAAAAGTCTGAATCTTCTGGGCATCGCTAAAATATTTTTAAGAAAAAAGAAATTTTGTAGATGAGACAGACCTCCATCATTGGGTAGTGCTTTTTCTACTTAGTTTTTAAATAGACAGTTAACATTTAGAGGAAAAGAAAAGAAAAAAATGATACCCATTGAGATAAACTGCTTTTTTTTTAGGGGATTTTATTTCAAAGTTTGAAATTATAAAATTTCTTGATTTTTTTTCCTTAAATTTTTTAAGATATATATGTCTGGAATTTCCTTTTAAATTTTATTGTTTTTCTATATTTTAAAGTCTTTTATAATTTTGGAGGAAATGGATTCTCTTCCAAAAAAAACCTCACAAATGAAATTTTTCGATAAAAGTGGTTTTTTTAGCCTCCATAAATTTTATCAACGATATCTCCATAACTTTCAAGTCTATTTTTCGGTATTTTTTCAATAGTTTCCTTCATATTGTCATCCTTAACCACTTCATAAGGATTCGAAATTAATTCCATTTTCTTTTCAAAACTCATTTCCTTATCTTCTTTCGTCTTCTCATTACTTCCTTTTTCTTTATTTTCCTTTGTATTAATAACTTTCTTCATTGTATAATAACTATTCAGCTTTATGGCTTCTGATAAATGTTGGATTTCATCGTTTTGAATACTTGTCACCTGTTGGAAAGCCTGTCGATCCAGACTCAATTTTTCCTCTAAGTCGCGAATCATGTTTCTTTGTGCTCTTCGATCCCGGCTTTTTGATTCAAGATCCTTCAAATCAAATGTCGAAGGCTCCATATGAACATGAACTTCAGGATAATTCTTTTTTTCTTGCTTGTCACCATCTCTCAAATGAACTGAAATGACTAATGAGGAAGCATACAGAAAAAACAATGTGAGATTTAAAAACTTCATTTTTTCAATAAAAAAAACAATGTTTTTTGGACATTTATTTATTGAAAAAAATTTGGATCAAAACTTTATTTACAAAATTTCGCTAATTCGCCTCTTTTTTTATTTCTTTTTGCTTGAATTTGCTATTTTCATGTAACTTTTCTCCTTCTTTTCCGCTCCTATCTATAATCATCTTTTGCGAATTGTTGTGGAATGGTGACTTAAATAAATAATTAAGAAAATCTAAATAAATATTTCATTTTCAAATACTTCCAATGCTCTTCCTGAATCCATTCTATTCCCTACTGGACTATCCATTTTACTCATTTCCATTTTGCTCATTTCCATTTGGCTTTTCTCCTCATTAATTATTCGATTTTCAATCTCAAGTTCATCAGCTGAAGGATGTTGATATAAATCCTCTTTTACAAATTTGTAATAATCTGAAAAAGACGCTCTTCTAAAATCAATTTGATCAGATTTCGTTCGATCCTTTTGCTTTATTCTTGATTTCATGAGTTTTTCTTCATCTTCGTTGAATTCATCGTCTGAATCAGATTCACCTTCAGTGCTTGGCTTTTTGGCTTTATTAGATATTGCTGATTCCTCGGGTTCTAAATGAGGAGGTGGTTGGACATTGGCTGAATTTGAATGAATCTTCTGGCTAGGTGGCAAACTATAAAGAATAAGGCTGTCTTCAAATTGATTTATATTGCTGAATGAAAGAAAAGTGTCTAAATATTGGAAAATGTGAACATCTTTCGCTATGATTTTTGCTAGATTATTGAAGAAAATTAGATTTTGTAAAAGAAAAAACTTTATAAAGAATAACTTTTCAGAAAGTCTTTCTGGGATAATGTAATCCTGCCTCTACGAAATAAGGATTGAGTTATGAAAAGAAGTTTGCCATGACGATTTTGGATTTCATTCATTGATTTGGGTTTTTTAAGTACTTTATTTTTAGGTTATAAAATAAAATTTACAAAATTATTTTAAAGTTTGAAATTCAGGAGGCAGTTTTTTCCTATAATGTGACAAAATGCTTTGAGGGTCGACGATTTTCTCAATGAAATTGTTGAGCAGTTTTTTCTTGAATTCTCTTTGATCCAAAAACTCCTTGAAATTCTCATCTTGATTAAGTCTCACAGTTTTTCTGTTGGACCCTTCTGAAACTCTTTCCATTATTTTCTCAATTCCTTTAAGATCTTTTTCGATGGATTTTGTTTCTTTCTTCTGATCATTGAGTTTCGAACTGAAATCAAGAATAAAATCATTCATTTTAACATTTTGTTGTTGACTTTTCATGGAATTTAAAGATTTCCTCGTAGATGATAAAGATTCATAAAGACTTTCTGAATTTCTTAAAAGTCTATTCCTCAAATTCCCTATTAAATCTCTTTTATTTCGTATGAATTTGCCTTGTCCTGGATTGTTTTTTTGACGAACTAAAGAAAAATTAAAAAATCATTGAATTAATAAAAAAATCTACTTGAATCATGAATATCTGATAAATGTTGTTCAAAAATCTGATGATCCAATTCATCGTTTTTTTCCTTCAACTTAAAGAAAAACGATTGGCTTGTCATAACTTTCTTCTTTTTTGTCCTTTCAAGATTCATGTTTTCTATTCGAGTTTTATTGAAATTTTCCAAACTTTGTGACACATTTTTCTTTTCCTCCTTCGCCATAAGATTCGTAATATCTGCAGTACTTAATCTCTTAGTCTTGTTTTTCATATTTTTCGCTTCTTCTATTTTCTTTACTTTTTCTATGTCATTTTCATCACAATCATCTAAAATAAACTCCTTTATCACTTCACGATCAAGACCTAATAATCTTGACAAATTCATTTGATTTTTCTGACTTAATTCCTGTATCATCTTATTTTCGTCATATGTTTGAAGAGTCTTGATAAAATCTGGAGATAGGTCTTTTTCATAATGTTTTTTCCTCATCTTTAATTTATATTGATAATATATATTAAGCAGCTCATCTTCAGTAAGGACATTATGGAGAATCGAGCTGATTTTCTTGCCAGCTGGAATCACAATTTTATTTCCTTTAATTTTGGGATCAACTTTCTTATTTTCATCACTTTTGCTTCGTTTTGTCTTCGTGTTTCTATTGAATTTATTTCCTTTATAAATTGAATCTTGTTGAATTTTAATCTCTTTATCTAATCCATCATAGACATCTTTCCTCATTTCCTCCAAATTCTTCTTTTGAGGCTTGATTTTCAAACAGGGATTGTAAAGAAAATCAAAAGGAATATGATTTGTGCCAAGTCTTTGCCTGACATCAGCAAGTTTTTTATTGATAAACATCACCATATTAGTGTTTTTGAAATCTCCTATAAACGCATTGCCCCTTTGTCTTAAAGAAAATGGTTGGATCGTTTTTTTCATTAGAAATCCAGCGAACCCAAGATTCGGCATGGATTCTTTATTCTGAGCAGTCATCTGATATTCTAAAAGAAAACCAGAAGAAAATCAAATAAATTTCATAAATAAACGAAAAAAAACCTATATTTGATTATATCGTTTGTTAATTTCTTTATAACTACTTAAAAAACTCATTAAGTTATTTCCTTGAAGACTTATATCCACATCATAATCCTTTTCAAACATCTGATGCATTTCCTTGAAGAAAATCCTCAATCTATTTCCTGAATTCATTGAATCCCTATAACTTGTAATCAATTCCTGCTTCAATTCCTCATCTTTTTCTTTATTCACAATATCTATTGGATATTTCTCATCACAATTCCCAATTGCCACATATTTATAACCCTTTCTATTCTTATCAACATCCTCTATATTTCTTAAACAAAGCATCATGGGAAAATCGCTTTGCCTTGGCTTATCAAGAAACTCCTCTAATTTTTCTATTTCAGGAAAATGAGACATTATATTCAGAAGAATGTATTGAGGAGCAGCTAAACCAAAACCCTCTTCATAATATTTCTTTATAGCAGTTAATGGGTCCATCCAAATCATTTCAGAGAACTCGTTTTTGTCGAAATTTATATCATCCCAATTTTCTAATGCTGAATCTAAAGATTTTCCTGTGAAAAAGTTCCTCCAATTAAAAATCTCTTGATTTTGAACCCGATGGAGGAAAAATTGAGTATCATATCGCGCTTTCAAAAGAGGAATCGTTATTAATCTCATAAAAGGCCTCACGACTTCTTTTTTTGCATATTGGATTCTCGCACTCAAATGATTAAAGGAATACCAATCCAATCCTTTTTCTTTGAACTCCTGTCTAATTTCCATTAGTTCTTGAACTGAATTTCTGATGGAATGAGCATTTGGTAAGAGAAAAAGACCAGTTTCTTCCAATGTTTCACGACAAGCAGTGTTTCTTAAACCTTCTAATTTATTGCTCTGAAAATCTGAACGATAGTCTTTATCAGCGCTATAAAGGCCACCTGGAAAAGCGAACATATTGGAAAAAGAACCGGTGGGGACCCTTTTCAAAAGGAGAATCTCATAGTTAAATTTAAAGCAATTTTGAAGAGGGTTCCTAAAAGATCGTACTAAAATTAAAGAAGCCGATTTTTTGGGAATAACAAAATTCTTCATTTTTTGTTTTTGGAATAAATAAATACTAAAATATCTATTTTTTTTTATTGAGTGAGTCTTTTTAAAAAATAATTCTGA
>Ga0302320_10015860_pt1 | contig 15437 bp, 15 predicted proteins | sample Bog_T0_3_FD_202130 | JGI IMG/M metagenome (GOLD analysis project Ga0302320, IMG submission 202130) | Peat permafrost microbial communities from Stordalen Mire near Abisko, Sweden - Bog_T0_3 | ecosystem: Environmental > Terrestrial > Soil > Wetlands > Peat | place: Sweden: Abisko, Stordalen Mire... | reverse complement strand
TGTTCGAATGCTTCTCGTGGGAGAGGACAACGCGCGCTTCCGCCTCGCCTCTGCCGTTATCCAGTATCTTCCCGACCTTCTGGAACTGCAATTCCAGCTTCTCCGCCTGGGCGGGAGCCAGATCTATGTGACGTCCGGTGTAAGTAACTTTCATGGTTAGTTTCGGACCCGGCGCTGATGGGTCGACGGAATCTTCATATCTTCACGATACTTCGCCACCGTGCGGCGCGTCACATCCACGCCCTCGGCTTGCAACCGCGAAGTGATTTGTTCGTCCGTCAACGGATGCCTCTGGTCCTCTTCCTCGATCATCTTTCTGACTCTTCGTTTCAGTAACAGGAGCGGAATATCTCCGCCCGAAGGCCCCTGCACGGCCTCTGAAAAGAAGTATCGCAGTTCGTATACGCCGTGCGGAGTATGCGCGTATTTGCTCGCTACCGCCCGGCTGACCGTGGAAGGATGCACGCCCACTTCCTCGGCCACGTCTTTGATCATCATCGGCTTCAGATAATCGATTCCCATCACGAGGAATTCCATCTGCCGCCGCTTGATCGCCTCGCACACGCGCAGGATGGTCTGTTTGCGCTGCTCGATGTTCTTCATCAGCTGAATCGCCGACGAATAGCGTTCGCGGACGTAATCCCGCACTTCCTTGGTAGCGCCCTGGTCGCGCTCCAGCATCTTGCGATACTGCGCGTTTAAACGCAACTGCGGCAACTCATCGTCGTTCATCTGGATGATGAAATCGTCGCCATCGCGGATAAAGTAGACATCCGGCTCGACAGAGCGCGCGCCCGGTCCGGAATAGCGAATTCCCGGCCGCGGATTCAAATGCCGGATCATGTTGAGGGCGATGTCGATATGTTCCTGCGGCCGCCCCATCGCCTTGGCCAGTTCCTTATACTGCCGCGTTTCGAGCAGCCGCATGAACTGCGAAACGATCTGCCACGCCACGCCGCCCTTGCCGTTCCGGCTCTCGATCTGGAGCAGCATACACTCCTTCAGATCGCGCGCGCCTACCCCGGCTGGATCGAGCGATTGTACAGCCTTCAGCCCGGCCGCCATTACTTCCGGCGTGTGGCCGCCCTGCTCCACCATCTCTTCGAGGCCGGCCGTCAGATAACCGTCTTCGTCCAGATTGCCGATGATCGATTCCGCCGCATCCCGCGTATCGTCGTCGAGCAGGCTCACGCTCAACTGCGAGCGCAGATAATCGGGCAGCGTCTGGGGCGCCGAAAGAAAGGTCTCGAAAGACGGCTTCTCCACCGATTCCGAAGCCGGGCTCTTGTAACCCGGATCCAGATAATCGTCGAAGAACGATCCGAAATCGATCTCATCGAACGGATCCGTCGTGCTGTCGGCGCTCTCCGCCGCCGCTTCCGACGTTTCCAGGGTTTCGGCCGGACCGATATCCCCTTCCGCAGCCGGTGTCACCGCACCGGCCACTACTTCCGGGGCTTCGGATTCAAGCGTGATGTGAGCCGCCGCCAGCAGGTCCTTGTCCGCCTGATCCGACGACCGCTCGCCCTCGAGCAGTGGCTGCAGTTCCTCGGGTGTGATCTCCTCGCCCGCCTCCAGCGAATCGTCCAGCACCGGGTTATTCACCATTTCCTGGTTGATCATCTCCTTCAACTCAAGCCGGTTGAGTTGGAGGACCGTCACCATCTGGACAAGCCCCGGGGTCAGTATTTGCTTCTGAGCAACTTTAAGTTGAAGGCGCGGCGACAGCATGCTCACAACGCCATTATAAGCGCTATCGCACTAAATTTCGCGAGCAAAACTGGGGGAAGGGTTACGAATGGAACATAAATTGCTCTAAACTTTCGCCAAGGCATGTGGAAGAGGCTCTTCCGCCTGTTCTTTCTCACGGCTTCCCCAGCCGCATCAGGGGGTCCCCGATCACCACGTTCATCCAGCTCAGTCCGCGTATCCCCATATAGAAGCTTTCAGCCAGGTTCCGGCCTGCGTAGTAGGAAGGCAAAACGAACTCCGGGCGCGGGCAAAATGCAAGGAAAGGTTCGTCCACCTGCCCGGAAGCACCCGATGCGCCTTCGTGGATATAGTCGCCCGTCATGCTTTGTGGCGCTCCGGCCCACCACGTCTTGTGGTCGTCCGCCCAGTTTCCGAGGTTCCAGCTCTCAGGGGGTTGTTGAAAGGTTCGTGCGTCGGTCGAGACAAACTCCGTTGCGATAGCGCCCGGCAACCATTGAAAATGCAGAAAGCGCTGCCTGTGCGCACGATCGTTGGACCCCCAGGAAGCGTAGCCGATCACATCCTTGATTCCCGTCAATACTGTAGCGGAATCGTCGATAATCACTCGATCCTTCGGAAGCAGCAGTGCCGTGTTGCGCAACCACTGATTCCCGGGCGTGGCATTGTCTTCCCTCAGATCGATGACGAATTTCCCCGTGTTGCGAGCCGCCAGCGCACGATCCACCAACGCCTTCATATCGCTCATGTTGTAGCCATCGAGGCGCGTGACCAGGTAGATCGGAAAAAGGGGATGCCGGAATGGAGTGTCGCGCTGCCCGAAGAATGGGTTATTCGCCGGCCCCGCCAGCGGAATCGACATTCCCCGCAGCCGCGCGTAGAGCAAGGTCAGTTCCGAATCCACCGAAGCCGCATCGGACTTGAGCGCTTCCCCCGTCCCTTCTATGCGCAGGGGCACGCCACTGGTCAGCACGATATAGAGGATCTGCTCCTGCAGCCGGTGAGCCGTGAGGAATTTACCGATAGGCACTTCAATGTCCTTGTTATAGACATCGCGCCCGATCCTTTCAATCGCCTCGGTCTGAATCACGCATCGGTTCGACGGCGGGATACCACGCTTGCGCATGTAGTAGTCCCCGATCTCGCGCGAGACGGGGGACTTCCCATTGACCACCACCAGAACCTGCGCCGGGGTCTGCGCCATGGCCGATCCGCACGCGACGAGAAAGATCCCGGAAAGAAAACGCAGCCGCAAATACTACTGTAGCGATTTCAGAAACGCCACGATGGCCTCGGCGTCTTCGCGCTTGAGCATATAAGGCGGCATGGGCGGACCGGCCGTGCCACCCCGGGGGTTCTTCCCGGTAACCAGAAAATTCACCATGCCCTCTTCTCCCCAGCGTTTCCATACCGCGCCGGCGGGCGTCACGTCGGGACTCGTGGCATGCCAACCAGCCACCGGAGCCGCCGGCGCGAGGTTCATAGTGGTGCCTTTCATCCATTGCGATTTGATGAAGTTGCCATTGTCCATCTTCGGCGTGTGGCAATCCTGGCACCTCGCCACCTCCTCCACCAGATACTTGCCGCGGGCCACTTTGGCATCCCCCCCAGCCGCATCCTGTCCCCACATCCGCATCGCAGCGAGCGCCAGACCGGCGGCCAGAACCGAACTCAAAATTCGCATCGAAACTATGCTATCCGCACCGGGGTTGGGAGCGCAATCGGCAAATTTGATAGAATGAATTTCTAATTAAGCGAGCCAGGCGTTCTACCGGGGGTAACTGGCCGCCTGATTCAAGCGGCCGTGTCCCATGGATTTCGATCAGATCCACACATTTCTCGAAATTGTTCGCCTGAAGAGCTTCTCGAAGGCCGCTCAGACGTGTTATCGTACGCAGCCCGCTATCAGTGCACAAATTCGCCAGCTCGAGCACGAACTGAAAGCCGAGTTGTTTGAACGCTTTGGCAGCCGGATCTCGCTGACCACCGCGGGCCGGCTCTTTGCGCAATACGCCGAGCAGATGCTCGATCTGCGGCGCCAGGCGCAGAACGCCCTGAATGAGCTCGAAACGTCGCCCCGCGGAGAACTCGTAATCGCCGCAAATGAAGCCACGTGTATCTATGTTCTGCCAGGAGTCTTCGCCGTTTACAAGGGGCAGTTTCCTGGCGTTCAGTTGCAGGTGAACCGTTCCTACGGCTCGCGCGTGGTAGAGGCGGTGATGGAAAACGTGGCCGATTTCGGCCTCACCCAGCTTCCCGTCGCCGAAAAACGCGTCCAGGTGGTAGAAATTTATCGCGACGAAATTCACTGCGTGATGCCCGCCAACCACCCGCTTGCGGCCATGCAGAGTGTGTCCTGCGAGGATCTGATTCCATATCCCCTGCTGCTGCCGCAATCCGGCATGACGCGCAGCCGTCTGAATTCCTGGTTCGAGCGGGTCGAAGACGAGATTCGCATTTCCATGGAACTCGACTCCACCGAAACCATGAAGCGCTTCGTCGAAGCCGGGCTGGGCCTCAGCTTTCTGGCAGCCTCCAACTGTGAGGAAGAAGTAGCGGCGGGGACTCTGAAATCGCTGCCCCTCGCCCCCGAGCCCATGTCGCGGAAACTGGGTCTGATTTACCGCAAGGACAAGGCGCTTTCGAAAGCCGCTCTGGGATTTATCCAGATCATCATGGCCCACTTTGGCTCGCAAAACGGCGCTCTCCGCGCTCCAGCCGCCATCGCCGGCTGATCTTATGACCTGTCCCCGCTGTTCCGCCGAACTGGAGTCGGGCACGTTCGCTTGTCCGGAATGCGGTATTCAGTTGGTCCACAACGTCTCGGGCGTGATGAAAACTTCCGCCGTAATGATCGCTTCCGGAGAAGAACACGGCTTTTACCACTCCGTGCAGGACGTTCCCGAACCGCTCCGCACCCAGTTGATTGAAATCACCAACAGCGAGAACGCCGGGACCATCGTCATCGCCGACCGCGCCGGCAAGGAACAGCTTACCCATGTGATCGCCCGCCGCGAAGCGGTGCGTGAGCGTAAGAGTTCCGGCCCCACCGCCACCGCGCATCACGGGTCGACCCTGCTGGCTTTCTCATTTCTGGGGCTGCCGGGAATCGCCTGGGCCGGCCTTGTCCTCCTCCTGACAGCCTGCCTCATTATCGCCGCCGTGTTCATAACCCACTGGTAGCAGGACACGCGGGGACAGCCGCGTCGGCTCCCTTTGCTAAAATCGACCCTTACCCAATCCATGGCAAAACGAGCAGCGGTATTTGGCGCCTTCGGTCAACTCGGAGTCGAACTCTGCGCCGAACTCAGACTACGCGGTTACGAAGTAGCCGCCTTCGAACGTGCCCAACTCGATATCACGAAAGCCGATCTGGTGGAGCGCGCCATCGCCGAATTCGATCCCTTCGCGGTCTTCAACGCGGCTGCCTACAATCAGGTGGACGTTGCCGAGCGTGAACCCCTGGCCGCTCTCGAAGCCAATGGACTGGCGGTGCGCAACCTCGCCATCGCCTGCCGCCAGAACGATGCCCGACTGGTGCATTTCTCCACCGACTACGTCTTTGACGGAACCCTCGGACGCCCCTACCTCGAGACCGATGCCGTGCATCCCCTCGGCGCCTACGCGGTCTCAAAACTGGCGGGAGAGCTCTACGCCCAGGCTTATCTGGATCGCCCGCTGGTGATCCGCACTTCCGGCGTCTTCGGCCCCGCCGGCCGCAAGACCGCGCGTGGCAACTTCCTCGAACTGATGCTGCGCCTCGCCCGTGAAGGCAAGCCCATCCGCGTGGTGGAAGACCATGTGGCATCTCCGACCTACGCGCCGGCCCTTGCCAACCGATCCGTCGACCTTCTTGAAGCCGGCCTGGCAGGTGTTTTTCACGTGGGAGGCGGGCAGCCGATTTCCTGGTTCTCTTATGCCGCGTTGATCTTCGAAAAGGCCGGCATCAAAGCCGATTTGTGCCCCACCAACGAGCGTGAATACCGCACAGCGGCGCGCCGGCCGAAGTTCTCCGCGCTCGAAAACGCCCGGCTGAAGGAATGTGGCATCCGGCCCATGCCGCCGCTGGCCGAAGCCATCGAAAGCTACCTGAAAGCCAGGTAAGACAATGCATGGAAAATTGCCGAATCCACCTGGGGCAGGTTGGTTACCTGCGGCCGATTGGGAGGGAATCGGCCTCCACGGGTGGGCGCCAATCTACGGAACGCAACCAGCCTTGTATCAGTGGTGTCTTGCCCGCCTTTACTGAAGGGGCGGCAGCGCGTAATACCCTTTGCGAACCTGCACCTTCATATCTTTATCGTGCGTCCGCAGATCGATCTTCCGGTACGACCCGTCTTTCGCACTGTTGGTCGGCGTGTAACCCACCAGATACTGCGTCCGCATCTCCTGCTGAATCTGCTCGAAAATCGAGTCCAGAGTATTCTTTCGGTTGTCCACCTGGAACAGCCTGCCCCCGGTCTCGTCGGCCATCTGCTTCAGCACGCTGGCCCCGCTGTAACCCATATTGAAGCCACCATAAAACTGCCGGTCCACGTAGAGAATCCCGTAGATGATCGAATCCGCCTTCTGCGCCGCTTCGATCGCCGCCTTCATGTTCAGCGTGCTCCCCTCGTCCTCGCCGTCCGTGATCAGAATAATCGCCTTGCGCCCGACTTCCTTCGAAAGCATGTCGTTGGCCGCCAGATACACGGCATCGTAAAGCACCGTCCCGCGAGCATGCGACATGGTCGGCACCGGCCCTGAATTAATCCCCGAAAAACCGGCGTTCAGCTTCAGCCGCCCAAGCCCTTGCTGCAGCAAACGCGGCGATCCCGTAATATCCTGCAGCAGTTCCGAATCGGCCCCAAAGCTGATCAGAAACGCCACGTCCTTCTTCTTCAGCACGCTCGAGAAGAACGAGGACGCGGCGTGCCGCTCCACCTCAATCAGATTGCGCTGGCTTCCCGAAACATCCACCAGCAGCCCGATAGTCAGCGGAATATCCGTCTCCCGGCTGAAATACTTGATCGTCTGCGGTTTCCCGTCCTCGGCCAGATCGAAATCCGTCTTCTCCAGGCTGCTCACCAGACCGTTCTGTTTATTACGCACCGAACAGTACAAGCTGACCACGTCGACATCGACTTTGATCGGCTCACCGGCGTCTTCTTCCACCTTCTGATCGCGTTGCTGGGCCTCGACGCGCGTCAGGACCATGGGGGCCATCGCAAACAGGGCCGCAAGGACTGTGAGATATAAGCCAGCTTTCTTCATATACACTTTCTTACTACAATCGGGGGGCGTGCTCCTACATCTCGACGCGCTCCGACTGAAGTTTGTTTCACTATGCGCTCTGCCCTTAAGCATCTCAAAAAAGACCCCGTGATGGGGAAGATCATCCAACGGACCGGCCCGTTTGTAATGCAATACCGCGAGCCGACCTTCGAAACCCTCGTCCGTTCCATCGTCTATCAGCAGCTGAGCGGCAAAGTTGCAGGCGTGATCTTCGCGCGCCTGCACGCCGCCGCCGGAGAGGAAACTCTGACGCCCGCCGGTGTCATGAAGCTCCGCCCCGAGCGCATGCGCAAGCTGGGACTCTCCGCCCAGAAAACGCATTACATCCGGGAACTGGCGAAGCACACCCGCAAGGGTACGGTGGTTTTCGAGACCCTGGCGGAGCTGGAGGATTCCCTGGTCATCGAGCACCTGACCAAAGTGAAAGGCATCGGCGTCTGGACCGCGCAGATGTTCCTCATGTTCGCCTTACATCGTACCGATGTCCTGCCCGTTGGGGATCTGGGCATTCGCGCTGCCATGAAGCGGGCCTATGGACTGGACGATCTGCCCAAACCCGCCGAGATGGAAAAAATCGCCGCCGCCTGGAAGCCGTATACCTCCATCGCCTGCTGGTACCTCTGGAGAAGCCTCGAAAACGTCGCCGCCCTCTAGATCGCGCGCAACCCGAGGTGCCGGACAAACGGATCGAAATCCCGGTCGCTGTGCAGCAGATCGTAGCCACTCTCAATGCATCGCGTCGCAATCACCGTATCGATGGTTTTACGAACCGTCACGCCGAGCCGGCGAAGCGTGCGGAAGTTCTTCGCCGCCTGGATCGCGATTTCAGGCCCGCCCAGTTCTATTACCATCAGCCCGGTCAGCATTTTCCGGACGGCATTGAAGTCGCGATCGCTCTCGAAGCCCTGCAGAACCTCAGTCAAAATCAGGTCGCCAACGGCTAAAGGCTCAATATCCAGCAACCTGTCGAGCCTCTCGGTCTGCGCCGTGCTCGTCCCCCGGAAATAATCGATCCAGACACTCGAATCGACCAGAATCAACGGTCTCTCCGCATCGCATTCAGATCGCCTTGCCAGTCCAGCTTTCCGCGCAACCGGCGGATCCCCGCCTGTCTCTTCAGGCGCAGCAGCGTGCGCAGCCCTTCTTCCACTGCCTCGCGCTTGGTCCTGAAACCCGTGGCGCGCAGCGTGTCCCGCATCAGCTTGTCGTCGATCACGATGTTCGTGCGCATTAATGTGTATCTCTAGCACTAATCATACACATTTTAAGGTGGGAAGGTTGGTAACCTGCGGCCGATCAGCAATCGGCCTCTTCGGTTGTCGACAACCTTTCAGGGCTTTTTCCCGGCTTCTTCCGGCGCCGCCTGCAGGAATTTTTCCACTTCAGCCAGTTGCTGCTTCACCATCCCCATGTCCGGAGCGTTCGGGTCCAACTGGATATAGTTCCGCAATTCGGCAATCCCGGCCACCTCGTTACGCTTCTTAATCAGCGTGATTGCCAGCAGATAATGCGCGCGCGGGTTCAGATTTTTGGCATTGAACCCGAGATACTGGCGCGCGCTCGCTTCCGCCGCGTCGTACAGTTTCAGATTGAAGTTGGCTACCGCGTCCACATACCAGGCCTCCGCGTAATCGATCGGATCCAGCTTGAGCGCCCGATCCAGATTGCGCGCCGCATCCTCCCATTGGCGTTGTTCGGCGGCCAGCATGCCCAGCTGGATATAAGGACTCGCCATTTTGGGATCCGCGTCGAGCGCCTTCATCATCGCCTCTTTGGCGGGCCCGTATTGTTTCTGCTGCAGGCGCAGTTGCCCCAGGCTCATCCACGCGTCGGCGTATTTCGGATAAATCGCCACCGCTTTTTCAAATTCCTTCGCCGCACCATCCGGCTTGTTCTTCAGCAGCAGCCGCGTGCCGTTTTCATACGCCTTCCTGGCCTCTTTCGGCGCGAGGAAAGAAGTTGCGCTCACCGACGATCCCTCCCGCGCGCCCTGCCGGTGCAGCAGGATCAATCCCACATCGGAATTATCCATATGGATGTCATTGGGAATTTTCACCGTGCCTGAGCGATACCCCGCCAGTTCCGCGCGCAACTCGCAGTTCATCATGCGATTGCCCAGCGGATCCGCTGCCAGAGGGTTCGACCCGCCCGCCGATTGCGACCCTCCGAAGCCGCCGCCGGTCGTATGTCTGGAACCGGTACCCGCGTCCGAAGCGTCCGTCAGCGCGGGAGAACCGGCGTCCTGAGCACCCCAACGGAAACTGAAACGGCCCTGGCTGTCCGCATAAGCCACTGCGTGGGGCGTGCCGCTGCACACCCGTTCAATCACGATGTCCTGCGGCACGGGCGAGCCGTCGTCCATCACCACTTTGCCGGAAATCGAAATCGAACGATTTAGATTGCCGTTGGTCGCCCGGCCGCTGAGGACCGGCGGTTGATTCACCTGGCCGGGCGTATTCACGGGACCGCCGCCGCTCGACCCGCCGGGCGGCGCAGATGCCCCAGTGCCCGACTGAGCCATCGCAGGCAGGGCCGACAAGAGAAACGCTGCTGCGGCATACATCCTCATGCGGGGAACGTGCGTTGATTATGCCACAGTTTTCGGATCGCCTCCTCGCGTTGGGCTGCGGGCGACGCAAAGGGACATTGCTTAAGATAAAAGCGAATGAAAAGCGAAATACGAGGTGGACTCTGGGACACACATGCGACATAATGTCATCACACATGCCTAGCGTCCGATCATCGGATCCCGTTTCTGCCACCGCGCTGCTTTCGCGCGCGCGCGAACTCCTGTCTCAGCAGGATCTGGCCCGTCGCCTTGATGTGAGTCGCCGGACGATATCCCGCTGGCAGAATGGCGAGACAGAATGTCCCGCCATGGTCGGACCCGCCCTCCGGGAAATTATTCATGCGAGTTCAAAGAACGGAAACGCCGCCGGAGCTTTCACGTTCATCGATTTGTTCGCTGGAATCGGGGGGATGCGAGCCGGCTTCGAACAGGCCGGAGGAACTTGCGTTTTTACCAGCGAGTGGAACCAGTGGGCGAACAAGACTTACGTCGCAAATTACGGGTTCGACGAAGAACGCTTCCGCGGCGATATCGTGCCCGTGCCGGCCGACGATATACCCGACCACGACGTGCTTCTCGCTGGCTTTCCTTGTCAGCCGTTCTCGATCGCCGGCGTGAGCAAGAAGAACGCACTGGGGCGGCCACACGGTTTTGAATGCACCACCCAGGGGACACTCTTTTTCGACGTTGCTCGGATTATCTCGAAGAAACGCCCGAAAGCGTTCCTTCTTGAGAACGTCAAGAACCTGGTGAGTCACGATGGCGGTAACACGTTCCGAGTGATACGCGACGAGCTCAAAAAGCTCGATTATTACGTTGAAACGAGGGTCATCGACGGTGGTCACTTCGTCCCGCAGCATCGAGAGCGCATCCTGATCGTCGGCTTTCGCGAGCCAGTGGGTTTTAGATTTGACCATCTCCAATTGCCGGCACAAGGTCCGCGGCTGGCGTCGATTCTCCATCCCGAAGACGGTTCAGAGCCCGCCGAGGAACCCTACACCACCGGACCGCTGGCAAGGGTGCATGCGAAATACGTGCTCAGCGATAAGTTGTGGGCCTACCTTCAGGCGTACGCGGAAAAGCATCGCAAGGCCGGCAACGGGTTTGGATTCGGCCTGGTGGACAAGAACTCCGTGGCCCGAACGCTTTCGGCTCGTTATTACAAAGACGGTTCGGAAATTCTGATCAGCCGGGGGAAGGGAAAGAACCCGCGCCGGTTGACACCGCGTGAATGCGCCAGACTGATGGGCTTTTCGGATTCCTTTAAAATACCCGTGTCGGACACCCAGGCCTATAAGCAATTTGGTAACAGCGTTGTGGTTCCTGTGATTAGAGCGGTGGCGCAAATGATGGAGCCCTACATCAGAACGTTGAAGCGATACGAAGAAACAGGGGCCCTTGAACTGCCCCTGTTTGGGTAGGAAGCGTGAAAGCCGGGTATCTCTCGGAATTCTTCAGCGGTGTTGCGTTGAAGACGCTCAGCGCGGTGGAAGCCGACGGGGCGCGGAGCAACCAACACGAGTTCAACGGAGTCCAGCACCTTATCGAATTGTTTGGACGGGCCACCCAAAAACACAAATTCGAAGCAAGGTTTATCTACCTCACCGACGACGATGATCAGCCTATTGTCGAAGACGCTTCTGTAACCTGGTACGACGCCCGTATTAAGCACGCCACCCGCACTGAACACAGGTTGTACTTCGCCACAACCATCGTTTCTCAATGTGCAGCGGAAGGGGACCTGTTAGTAATCGGAAAGCGACAGGACGGCTCGCTGCTCGTGATCATCGCCCAGGGCGAAACCACAATCGCCAATCAGATTCGGTGGCTTTTCGGCGTTCCACAAACCGCGTTTGAGGGGTTTTCGATACGCGAGGAATTGGAAACGGAACAAGACCGCATCCAGTTTGCTGCGACTTTCATCCTTGAGCAGATCGGCATCGTCGTCGAGACATCTGAAGAGACGTATCTGGACAAGATGCGCGTGAGGTTTGGAGGAACGTTTCCAACGACGCGCGAGTTTTCGGCCTATGCAAGATCGACGTTGCCGGACATCGACGCACGCGACGACCCAGATGCGGCAATCATGGCCTGGATGGAGCGTGAAGAGATTCTGTTCCGAACGCTGGAGAAGCACCTATTGGCGGATCGCCTCTCACGGGGCTTTGCAGACGATACTGAGGGGTTTCTTCAGTTTTCTCTTTCCGTCCTCAATCGCCGGAAGAGCCGCGTCGGTTTGGCGCTGGAGAACCATCTTGAATTGGTACTTATGCACAACGAGATTGGCTATGATCGCGCGGCACAGACGGAGGGTAAGGCCAGACCGGATTTTCTGTTTCCTGGTGGTAAGGAATACAGGAATGCGTCCTTCGAGTCGCATCTGCTCACCATGCTTGGCGTGAAGAGTACCTGCAAAGATCGTTGGCGGCAGGTCTTGACCGAGGCGGCGCGCATCGACACCAAACATCTGCTCACCCTCGAAACCGCTATTAGCCAGGATCAGACGCGCCAAATGCAGCAGCATCGCCTGCAACTCGTGGTACCGCGAAAACTGCAGCCGACGTACTCCGCTGAACAGATTACGGTCCTGATGGACCTCGGAAGCTTCATCCGGTTGGTCAGGGACCGGCAGGTTCGCGCCTCGCGGCGCTGACGAGAGTGTTCGATGGCCCTATGCCCTTACAAAATCGCGTGACCCCATGGGGAGAAATTGTGGCCACACCCGCGCGGGGGACTTTCATGGGCAACCGCGGCGGCGCGCTCCACAATCATGAACGGGAGATCGTTCGCCAGTACGCCAGCCGTCGTTGGATCACTTGTGTCCTCGAATTCAGAGGGCGGCGGCGCGTCGTGATGTCGCCCAACCGCTACACGGAGCTTTTCTTCCTGGATGAAGCCGTGGCGCTTGCCGCCGGACATAGACCCTGCGCCGAATGCCGCCGGGTGCGCTTCAACGCCCTTAAGCAAGCCTGGCCCGGCGCAGGGAATTTTCTCTTCGCCGACGCCATCGACCGGGAACTGCATCAGGCGCGTATCGGTCCCCGAAAAGCCAAAATCACCTACAGCGCACCATTGAATTCACTGCCTGATGGATGTTTCGTTCAGATCGATGGTGCCGCCTATCTCGTGTGGGGCGATGCCCTGTTCCAATGGTCGCCCTTCGGCTATTTCGCGAAACATCCCCGCGGCAATCTTGAGTCTGTGGAAGTCCTGACGCCCGAACCGCTCGTCCGCTGCCTCGGCAACGGATACACACCCGAAATACACCCCACGGCGCGCGCCCTTTCCTGAGTACCAAGTGGGGCAGATTTCCGATCTGCCCTCAACGCGTTCCAGCCGAGCCCGCCTGGCCTTCATCGTAACGCCGGGCAATAAACGCCGCGTGCGCGAGAATCTGCGGATCCTTGATGCCAACCTCAAGCGCCTTCTGTATTTGCTCATGAGCCCCCTCGTAGTCCCCGGTCGCCGCCAGAGCCCACCCATAGGCGTCCAACGTATACACATCATGTCGCCACGCAATTTCCTGCCGAGCCACTTCAAGAGCCTTGTCCGGCCGCTGCGCCCGATCGGCGTAATAGAGGACTAACTGACGATTTGAATTATCTTTTCGATTCGCTTCCAACAACGACTTAGCTTCAAACTCCGCAAACGCCCGCGCTGCTTCCTCATCATGTCCCGCCGATTGCAGCGCCTCGGCCAGGTCATAAAGATTTGTGGCACGCGGCACAGCCCGATAGCGCTGCTCTAACAGCTTTACCGCGTCCTCATAACGCTTCTGCGCCATGCGAACCTGCGCCAGACTCTCGAGCGCCGCCGGATAATCCGCACGAATTGCCAACGCCTGCGCCAACAGCTTCTCCGCCGCGTCCGCGCTGCCGCACATCAGGCGAAGATGACCCATCTGTGTGAGTAGGTCGGCACGCTCTTCCGTGTCGGTCCGTGGCGTTGATTGAAAAGCCAGATCCATCAGCTCATAGGCGCCCTCAGCGTCTCCGAACAACTCACGCAAATGCCCAGCCCGGATCAATGCCGGCCGATTGCCGCGCCGCAGATTGAGCATCCACTGTGCCGCGTCCTCGGCTTCCTTGTAATTACCCAGTTCCACATTCGCGTCGGTCAGCAGCCCGTAGACCATAACATCGTCTGGAGTTCTCTTGTTCAGCGATGCGGCAGCCTCGAGCGCAGCGGGGTACTCATGCTCGCCCAGTAACACCGAAACCCGTATCTTCAGTGTCTCGAAATTGTTGGGAGCCAGTTCCAACGATTTCTTGAGCGCGTCCTCAGCCTGCACGTATAAGGCTGAGTCGGAAGTCTCCTGGGCGCGCTGCACCAGCGCCGCCGCCAGAGCGTTGTACCCAGCATAGTTCGTTGGCTTCTCACTGATCGCTTTATTGGCCGCAGCGATACTTTGTCCCGCCACCAACGCCGAGGCCATCGCACACAGGACCGAAATAAGTCGTTTCATAATCTGATTCCTGCCTCCAACCGAAGAACATGGCCGCCGCTGCAACACGGCGGCCATATGAGTTATCTACTTCACGGGGCAAACGGTGTTGAAGTATCCGTTGCAACCTGCCTGCCCAGGCCCAGTGTGAACGCTGTTGCGCCCACTGTTAGCCGGCATCAGATACGGGAAGGAATTGTTGAAGCCTTCGGCTTTGGTGTTGACACCGTCGCCCAGCGCCAGCCCGTATTTAGTGGAATTCACCAGGATGCCTTCCACGGCGCGCAGAGAGATGTCAACCACATCGTCCACCGGCCTGCGTCCGTTGGGATACCCGGCATTGTCTCCGGCGATGAACCCGAGCCGCTTCTGCATGGCGGGCGGAGTCGGCGGAATGCCCGTGTTCAGTCGCAGGAAATCGGCGACCGGTCCCGCATCGCCAGGCCCGCACCCAGGACAGATGGGTGCCATGTACTGCACCAGCAGCAGCAGATCGGTGCGCGGAGTGGGCGGCACCGGAACGCCCAGCGTGCCAAGTACGGCCGCCAGCGTCGGCTGAAGAACGAAACCGGCAAACTGCGCGTCATGCGCCGGGATGTCTTCGCTGAACTTATCCTTGAAGCCGGTGCCGATAATCAATTCGTTAATCAGCGAATTGCCTTCACGATTCACCTGCTGCAACGGAGGCTCAGCCATACCCGGAGTACGCCGCACCGTCAATTGAGGCCGCGCCGTGCTTCCATAGGTCCCGATAACAGCTCGCTTGTCGCTGGCCGGGTGGGTTTGGCCGTCCACTGTCAACATCGAAATGGGAACTTCGAGCACAATGGAGTTTACGTTGAAGCCGCCCACGGCGTCGGGAGCGTAGTTGTGAGTATTGTCTCCGTCGATCGCCGGCGAAAGGACCGGACCCACTCCGCTGCGGTAGTTAACAGAGTCGAAGGTCGCGCCCAGGTCGATGAAGAATGGGTCGTCCGCCGTTCCGGCCCATACCTTGATGCCATCGTCCAGCGTGTAAATCCCTTGCTGGAAAAGCGCCGGGTAGTTCGGCATGGTCAGTGGACCCACGTTCGAGGGAACGGCGTAGAGCGTTGGCCCGCCGCTGTTCAGAACGGTCGATACGCCGTTCTTGATCATCGTCACGGTGTAGGTCTGGCTCAGACTCAAGCCTTCGGAACCGGGGCCGCTCAACGTGGTGATCGGCGGAAAACCGGCAATGCCTCCGACAAAACCCACGGGAAGGTCGGGATTGCGGATTGTCGTGGTGAATCGGAACTGAAACACGATTTCCGCTCCTCCGCTTTGATTGTTGTCGACCACCATCTGATAAACGACGCCGTCGTCGAACGGAAAATAGTTGGGCCCGTTCGATGGCTCGAGCAGCGGATCGACGTTCAGGATCATGGTTACGTTATTGGGATTGTCATAGCTCACGAAGGC
>Ga0302320_10015857_pt1 | contig 15439 bp, 11 predicted proteins | sample Bog_T0_3_FD_202130 | JGI IMG/M metagenome (GOLD analysis project Ga0302320, IMG submission 202130) | Peat permafrost microbial communities from Stordalen Mire near Abisko, Sweden - Bog_T0_3 | ecosystem: Environmental > Terrestrial > Soil > Wetlands > Peat | place: Sweden: Abisko, Stordalen Mire... | reverse complement strand
CACTGTTTAGGGAGGTTTTCAGACTCATGATCGGGCAAACGAGCAGGCGTTCATTTCTAGCCGGTAGTGCCGTGGCCGCAGTGGCGTCGGTAGAGAGTATGGCAAGTAAGGTTAGATTGGGCGGACCTATTTTTCTAAAGTCGACTGACCCAGCAGAACTGGCGCGCGAGCATCGGCGCTTGGGTTATAGCGCCGCTTATTGTCCCGAGGCTAAGGTGGGGGACCGAGATCATATTGAAGCGATTCGAGCGGCGTTTGCCAAGGAGAACGTAGTGATTGCCGAGGTAGGCGCTTGGAAAAACATGCTCGATCCGGATGACACGAAGCGGCGTGACAACTTTGCGTATGTGACGGAACGTTGCGCTCTGGCCGAGGAAATAGGTGCGCGCTGTTGCGTTGATATAGCCGGATCTTATAACCCAACGGTTTGGTACGGGCCGAACCCAAAGAATTTGTCACGCGAGTTTTTTGAGGCGACAGTGGCAAATTGCCGCCACATCATCGACACAGTGAAGCCCACGCGAACGAAGTTCACGATCGAGATGATGGGCTGGAATTTGCCTGATGGACCGGATACTTATTTGGAGTTGATCAAGGCCGTGGACCGCCAAGCGTTTGGTGTGCATCTCGATGTTTGTAACGGCGTGAATTGTCCGACTCGGTTTTATCGCAACACTGAGTTCATTGAAGAGTGTTTCGCAAAACTGGGCCCGTGGATTGTTTCCTGCCATGCGAAAGACCTGCAGTGGATCACAGAGTTGAACGTGCATTTCTTAGAAGTCATTCCCGGGCGCGGACAGATGGATTACCGAGCCTACCTGCGTGGATTGACGAAGCTGCCGGTGGATGCACCCCTGATGCTGGAGCATTTGAAGACAGCGGAAGAATATGACGAGGGCCGCGCTTATATAGAGAAGGTGGCGGCGTCGATTGGTGTTGAGTTTGCCTAGATTCCCTGCTCGTTATAATAGGAGTTTCTTGCGGAAGGGTGGCCGAGTGGTTTAAGGCAGCGGTCTTGAAAACCGCCGACGGTGAAAGCTGTCCGTGAGTTCGAATCTCACCCCTTCCGCCATCTATACGCTAGAGTCGTCCACACCATCCACCGCCACTGAATATTTCTGAGCAGACTTGGTCAAATATTCACGCACTTTGGGGGTTGCTGGCGAAACCATATATCCTGTAGCTAAATCACCGAGAAGCACGGACGCTCCACGAGGGCGGAGCCTCCAGTGCAGGGCGATCAGCACGCATAAAGCAGAATCCAGCCTGTCTTGGTCTGCTTTTCGTGGTTGAGAAATTCTTCCGGCGTTACAGCACCATTCCGCCAGTTGCTCGCAACCCAGCAGGCGCCCCTCTTGTGCGGCCGTGTCCGCTACACAAACCCAGTCGGCCATGCGAAAGGTCTTTTTTCGACCGGGGTTGTATCTAGGCGCACCGAGCCGGCTGAAAAATCGTGCGCCCATTGAAGCCAACGCGAGCGCAGGAAAAACTTCCATCAAATAAAGCCCGTCCACTGCGCGTCGAGACTGTTCCGGGTCTTCTACGGCGCCTAATTCGCTGAGGAACCGCCAGATTGGCGAAGAATCACAAAACATTCCCAATCGTCCCCGGTTTGAAGGCTGCACGCCACCGCCGAGCCAGCTAACCAAAGAAGCTACCACGCGCTCTACCGGCCGCATGCCGGCTGAATTGGGAACCACGGTTGACTGATCCAGGGCAACGAGTGTATTGCCGCTAACAGAGCGAACCTCACGGATGAATGCGAGGGCCTGATCGAAGCGAGCCAATCGTGGTTCGTGAAACAGAGTCGCAAAATTACCCTCGAAACCAACCGCACATATCGCCCCCGGGGCCTTCGGATTGTCTGTCCAAGCGGAATCGAAGCCGATGTAGATATCCATCGCTTTCCAAGTCTCTTTCATCTATCTGGCCGATCCTATCAGCCTCCAGCGACCGGCTTGACGTATGATCGAGCTGAAACGTAATGGCGTACCAAAAGCCCCTTTTTGTCCTCGGTCTACTTTTTCTTTCTTCTACTCTGACGCAGGCGCAGCAACAACGCATGAGCTGCGGCGCTTTGCAGAAAATCGCGAGTCCTAAGCTGATCATCTCGCGTACCGAACAGGTACCCGCCGGAACTCGCTCGAGTGAAAAAGGTCCCGTTCTGCCCGCCCACTGTCTCCTGCGCGGCGAAGTAAATCAGCACAAAGGCGCGGACGGCAAATCTTACGGAGATATTTTTGAACTGCGCATGCCGGCTGATTGGAATGGGCGATTGTTGTTCCAAGGCGGCGGTGGCCTGGATGGAGTGGTCTCACCGGCGATCGGCCTGGGCGGCACATTCGATCGGCCTGCGCTCGCGCGTGGCTATGCAGTCGTATCAACCGATGGCGGCCATGAGGCGGATCCCAAGTCGCCGCAAGACATGGCCTCGTTTGGATCGGACCCCGGGGCCTTGGCCGATTACCAATACCGCTCAACACAATTAGTAACGGATGCGGCCAAGATAATTTTGCTGAAGCATTATGGCGAAAAGCCGAAACGATCTTACTTTCGCGGTTGTTCGAATGGCGGTCGCGAAGGGCTGATGGCCATACAGCGGTACCCGGAATATTTTGACGGCGTGATCGCTGGGGCGCCGGCATTCCATCTCACGCGCGCGATGGTTGCCGAAGCCTGGAACACCATGCAATTTTCTGCCATCGCGCCGCGTGACGCCAAGGGCCAACCCCAGTTGAGCAAGGCGTTGTCGGAAAGCGATTTGCAATTGGTGGCTCACGCGGTGCTGGCGAGGTGCGACGCTCTTGACGGCGTGAAAGACGATTTAATCTCAAACCCAGAAGCTTGCCATTTTGATCCGCTGGAACTGCAATGTGCCGGCGAGAAGACGGACAACTGCTTGAGCGCGCCGCAAGTCAACGCGTTGAAAAAAGCCATGAGCGGTCCAGTGGACTCGCACGGCAAAGCGTTGTATTCCGATTGGCCCTTCGACAGTGGCTTGGCGGGCGCAGGTTGGCGCGCCTGGATTTTGGGCAGCGACACGATGCCCGCCATTAACACGCTGATCTTTCCCCCTGCCATTAACCAGATGGCGCTGGCCGGCAAACGGCCGCCCATCGACATACTTCACTTTGATTTTGATCGTGATGCCACGCGCTTGAACAAAGCAGCCGCCTCGTCACTCAACTCCGATTCGACTGACCTATCCGCGTTTCGTAAGCGCGGCGGAAAATTGATTCTTTACACGGGATTAAGCGATCCCGTATTTTCCGCCAACGATTTGATCCGCTATTACAAGGACATAACTCGGGCAAGCGGCGGCCAAGAACAGACATTCGAATACGGGCGCCTGTTCCTGCTCCCTGGAGTGAATCATTGCAGCGGAGGTCCAGGGCTGGACAGCTTCGATTCGCTGACCGCGCTGGAAGAATGGGTGGAAGAGGGTGAACCTCCCACGCACATGGTCGTCAAAGGCAATGCGTTCCCGGGCCGTACTCGTCCCATGTGTCCCTATCCATTGACGCCCATCTACAATGGCTGGGGAAATACGGAAAATGCCGCCTCCTTTTCTTGCGGCAAAATGAACCTTCATGAAAATCGTTGATATTCGCGCTACCACGGTGACCGTGCCGTTGGAAGCCGCGTTGCGCCACGCGAACGGCTGCCATTGGGGGCGCTTCGTTCGGACCATTGTGGAAGTGGAAACTGACACAGGGCTGGTTGGTCTCGGAGAAATGGGCGGGGGCGGGGAATCGGCGGAAGCGGTGTTTCGCTCGCTGAAGGGCTACCTGGTTGGGCATGATCCGTTGCGCATGGAAGAGATGCGCTTCCTCATCGCGAACCCCACAGCCTCTCTCTACAACAACCGGACGCAGGTGCTCGCGGCGCTTGAGTTCGCGTGCCTCGATATCGCCGGACAGGCCTGGAACGTGCCCGTCTATCAGATTTTAGGCGGGAAGCTGCGTGATCGCGTGCCGTTCGCCTCTTACTGCTTCTTTCGCTATGCAAATCCGCATACGGGCGCAACGGAGGTTCGTACCGCCGAGCAAGTCGTGGCGTTTGCCCGCGCTGCGAAAGAAAAATACGGCTTCACCACTCACAAGATGAAGGCGGGTGTCTTCCCGCCAGAACATGAATTGGAGTTGTTCCGCGCGCTGGCCTATGCGTTTCCCAAAGACAAAGTACGCTTTGATCCAAATGGCGTTTGGTCCACCGAACAGGCTATCCGCTTTGGACAAGGCATTGAGGATCTGAACAACGATTATTTGGAAGATCCGGTCTATGGGCTGAACGGCATGCGTCGCACTCGCGGCAAAGTTCGCATGCCTTTGGCAACGAATACGGTTGTCGTGAATTTCGAACAGTTAGCGGCGAATATTCTCGATCCAGCGGTGGATGTAATTCTGCTCGACACTACCTTTTGGGGCGGAATTCGTCCGTGTGTCAAAGCAGCGGGCGTTTGCGAAACATTTCAGATCGGCGTGGCGGTGCACTCATCAGGCGAACTCGGCATTCAGTTGGCTACGATGTTGCACCTGGGCGCGGTCATCCCGAATCTTTCCTTTGCCGCCGACGCGCACTATCACCATTTGACCGATGACATCATCGAAGGCGGCCTGATGCGCTACGAAGGCGGCGCGATCAAAGTCCCCGATGGTCCAGGCCTGGGCGTAAAACTGAATCGCGATAAATTGCGCAAATATCAGGAGCTTTACAAGAAACTGGGAGGCTATCCCTATGACCAAGATCCGGCGCGGCCTGGTTGGGCGCCGGTGCTGCCCAATGACCGCTGGGCTGATCCGAACGACGATCGGTATCCGGGGGCGCTAGGGTAAAGCTATGAAGGAAATTGATCCTGAGCCGCCGGACCCGTCCCGCGTCCCGGAGCCACGCCGCCATATCTCCGAGATCATTCTCGACATCGTCAGCGACGTTCCGCGCGAAGCCTTCGAAAGCCTGCCGACGGATGGCGCAAGCGAGCATGACCATTACCTTTATGGCTCGCCGAAGAAAAATAATTGAGCGTTGAGGGCCTCTCTGGTAAGGCTTCCAAATTCGCGCCATATGTTATCCTCGAATTTGTCAGGCCTTTTGCGGACAGGTGGGTGAGTGGTTAAAGCCAACAGACTGTAAATCTGTCCCTCCTTGCGAGGTACGAAGGTTCGAATCCTTCCCTGTCCACCACGCAAACGGTACAGTGTGCTGCTATAGCTCAGTTGGTAGAGCGCCACCTTGGTAAGGTGGAGGTCCCGGGTTCAAGTCCCGGTGGCAGCTCCATCCCTTTAACAACATAAATTGCTTTTTACTGACGCGACTTCCGCATCAGCGTCGCAAGCTCTTCCGCCGGAATTTCGGACACGCGCGTCCAGGACGTGATGCGGTTCTCGCCTTCATGGTTCGGAGTCACTTCGTATACGTTTCTCCGGGTTGTACTGATTTCCCAAAGCGCTGCCGCCTCAAGAAGCGACTTCAGCATTTGCAGTTCTTGACCGTTCTCGGTCACCGAATAAAACTTCACGGCTTCCATGTTTCGATTTTACAGACTGTGGCAGCTCCGTCCTAGCCGCTTATTTCTTAACAGCAATCACCGAAATCTCAATCTTCGCGCCACCAATCAATCCCGCTACCTGAACGGTCGCACGCGCTGGCTTCGGATTGGGCATCAGCTTCTTATAGACCTCATTCATCTTGGGCACGTCGTTCAAATCGGTGATGTAAACCGTAACTGACTTGATATCGCTCATTCGAAAGCCCGCCTTCTTCACAATCTTCTCAATGGCCGCAATCGTGTTTTCCGTTTGCGCCGAAATATCCAGCCCGTCAAGCTTACCGTCGGCAGGCCCTTGTTGGCCGGCGACATAAAGCGTTTTGCCGGCGAGATACCCTTCGCTAAAGGGCATGCCCTCCCTGTAGCCGATCGCCTGCGCGAAAGCCGGACTTCCAGCAAACAGGCAAGGCATTAATAATCCAAAGAGGCTCAGGTTGAGCCGAATCATGTGGAAACCAGAAAGTCTGTTCATATGCATTTGTTCCATCAATTCTCGCATTTCCTCCGTTCGCCTTATCCAGCAAGTACAATTTGAGTTGCCGCCGCAACCCAAACCCCTAGACAAAATTCGCGTTCTCGATTTTTCTCACGCTCTCGCCGGCCCTTACTGCACCATGCTGCTCGCCGATTTCGGCGCCGAGATCTTCAAGCTCGAAAGCCCGGGCGGCGGTGACATGAGCCGTGGCTGGGGACCACCGTTTGCCGGCGAGTACGCCTGCTATTTTCTCGGCCTCAACCGTGGCAAGCGCGGAGTGGCCATCGATCTGAAAAATCCCGCCGGCCTCGATCTCTGTCTCCGCTTGCTTGATCAAATGGATGTCCTGATCGAAAATTTTCGCCCGGGCTCCATGGACCGGCTCGGCTTAAGCTACGAATCGTTACACGTACGCAACCCGCGCCTCATCTATTGTTCCATCTCTGGCTACGGGCAGAACGGGCCTTCCCGCGATGAGGCTGCTATGGATCTCATCGTCGAATGCTCCTCCGGCTTCTTAAGCATCACTGGCACGGAAGCGGGCGAACAAGTACGGAGCGGTTACGCTGTGGCGGATATCAACGCCGGCATGCATTCCGCCATTGGCATCTTGCTCGCCTTGCGTGCGCGCGATGTCACGGGCCAAGGGCAGTATGTTGACATCGCCATGCAAGATTCCATGATCTCCGCCATGAGTTCCAACTACATGTCGTATCTCGGCTCCAATCAAGTGCCTGCGCCCATGGGCGCCTCCTTCAGAACCGTTGTCCCGTACACCGTCTTCCACTCGCAAGATCGCGCGTTCTCCATTGCCGTAGGTAGTGAAAAGTTGTGGGCCACATTCTGCACTGTCATTGAGCGCTCCGATCTGACGGCTCATCCCGATTTCGCCACTAACCCATTGCGCGTTGTAAATCGCCCAGCTTTAGAAAAACTTCTAGCCGCCGTGTTTCGTCAACGCCCAATGTCGGAATGGGTCGGTCTCTTTCGTTCTGCCGGTATTCCCTGTTCTCCAGTTTTGAATTTCGAAGAGGTTGCATCGCATCCGCAAACCAAAGTACGTGATATGTTTCCGGTTGTCAGTCATCCGGTCGCCGGTCCGCAACGCATCACCGGCACACCCATTAAACTCTCTGAAACGCCCGGATCGCCAGGTTCACTCGCCCCACGCCTTGGCGAGAATACGGCCGCTGTCCTTTCAGAACTCTTGCACTTAGATCGCCAAGATATCCAGAGCCTTCTTCAAGCGGGCGTGATTGTGCAGCCGCAATCATGATGCTCGCTTGGCTCGGAATTGCCACCGTTGTCACTTTACTCATCCTGATATTGACCAAGCGACTATCTCCCTTGGTCGCTCTCATCGTCGTTCCCGTCGCCGCAGGCCTGGTCGGAGGCTTCGGTTTCAAAATCGGCGGCTTCATGCTGAAGGGCCTCGCGGAAATTGCCCCCGTCGCTGGCATGTTCGTGTTTGCCATTCTCTATTTCGGCATCATGACTGACGCTGGCTTGGTAGAGCCGGTCATCCGCTGGTTATTACGCGCAGTAGGCGGCCGTCCCGCCCGCATTGTCGCCGGCACAGCTTTTCTCGCCTTACTCGTTCACCTCGATGGCTCCGGCGCCGTCACCTTTCTGGTGGCCATTCCCGTTATGCTTCCGCTGTACGAAAAACTGAATATGGATCGCCGCGTTCTGGCGTGCGCCTGTTCGCTCGCCGCCGGCGTCAATTTCCTCCCGTGGACCGGACCCGTGCTGCGCGCTTCCGCTGCTCTGCACATTCCGGTCATCGCTCTCTTCCGTCCTCTCTTTCCCGTTCAACTGGTCGGCCTTACTTATGTCTTTGCCATCTGCTGGTTCTTAGGGAAGCGCGAAGAGCACCGTCTGAATTGGCAGGCCACAGCCATCGCAGATGAACCAGCACCTGCCTCGGTCGCAGTTCCCTGGCGCACTTTCGTCAACGGCGGACTCACACTCGTTCTGATTGCCGTCATGATCTCTGGCGCGCTGCAACCTGTTGTCGTCTTCATGCTTGGTCTAGCAATTGCCGTCACCATAAACTACCGTGATCCCGCCGTTCAGCGCGAGCGCCTCGATTCTCATGCCAAGGCCGCGCTCATGATGGCGTCCATCTTGTTCGCTGCGGGCGCCTTCACCGGAATCATGAGGGAGTCCGGTATGCTCAACGCAATGGCGAAGGCTGCGGTCGATGTCGCGCCGCCAGGCGCCGCTCGCCATATGCCCGTTGTGCTGGGTATTCTGTCCATGCCTTTAACTCTGCTCTTCGATCCCGATTCTTTCTATTTCGGCGTTCTTCCAGTCTTGGCCGATGCGGGAAAGCAACTCGGCGTTGCACCTATCCACGTGGCGCAAGCCGCGCTGCTGGGCCTTCATACCACCGGCTTTCCGGTCACTCCTTTAACGCCCGCCACCTTCCTTCTGGTCGGTCTTTGTGGCATTGACTTGGACAAGCACCAACGCTTTTCGATACCTTATCTGTTCGGGGCTTCGCTCGTCATGCTGGCGGCCGCCTTGATGTTGAGAGTCTTTGACATTTGATGAAATTTGGAGAAAACACTGAATATGAAACTTCGTAAGCTTTCATTCGCCCTGAGCGTCGCCTTAGCGGGCGCCACATTCGTTGCGCCCATTCCAGCCCGGGCGCAGCTCTTTCAGTTCACGAAACAAGACCTGATTGATTACACGCCGCAAAATCCGTTTGAGCGCTTCCCCGACGGCCGGCCAAAAATTCCAGAAAAACTCCTCAAGCGCGCGCAAGATGTGTCGCTGGAAGAAATTTGGCGTGTACTGCCCGAAAAAGGCTTCCCGAATCAGTTTGCCGATGGCTTTCTGATGACTCACCCGGAAAAGAAAATTGTCGGACGCGTTTTCACGGCTCAATTTATGCCCTCGCGCCCGGATGTGGACAAAGTGGCTGTTGCCAAGGCTAAGGCCCAGGGTCTACCCGACCTGCGAAATCAAACCGTCATCGATATGCTTCAGCCGGGAGACGTCTTGGTCATCGATTTGTTTGGCAAGAAAGTCAACGGCACCGCGGTGGGTGACAACCTTTTTTATTACATCTACAAAACCACGCATGGCGCGGGCTTAATCGTCGATGGAGCCATTCGCGATCTGGACGGTATTTCTGAAATCGATATGCCAGCGCTGTTTCGTTCCACCGACCCAACACCCATTGGCAACGTCATGCTGACGGGAATTAACGTTCCTGTGCGGATCGGCAACGCCACGGTCATGCCTGGAGATCTTGCGGTAGGCAGTAAAGAAGGTGTGTATTTCATACCGCCTCAGCTCGTGCAACAGGTCATAGACGGCGCCGACGAAATTCACATACACGACGAATGGACCAAAAAGAAATTCGACGAAGGCAAATACAAATCCGCCGAAATCTATGGAAGCCCCAAGGACCCCGCTCTCAAGCGGGAATACGCCGACTATTTGAAGAAGCGCCTGGCCGAAATCCGCGCTGCTCAGTAGCAATTGATATGATGCAGCCATCCAATGGCTTTGCGTCTTTTTGCTGTTTTTTGCCTTTTTACAGTCTTGTTGGGGGCGCAAGCCGCGCCCTCGGCTGTTGATTACGATAGTCAAATTCGCCCCATATTCGCCGCCAAATGTTTCTCTTGTCACAGTGAAGAGAAACGTTCTGGCGGCTTGTCTCTTTTCAACTATGAAGATGTTCTGAACGGCGGCCGTAACGGCGGTACTGTACGGCCAGGCAAAAGTGCGGACAGTTTGCTGCTGATGCGTGTCACGGGTGAAACGCAGCCGCGCATGCCGTTGGTCGGCACGCCGCTGACCGATCAGGAGATCGCGCTTTTTCGCCAGTGGATTGATCAAGGCGCCCGCCGCACGCGCACTTCCGCTCCCGCCAAGGGCAAGTGGGAAGCACCGCTCACTCTCGAAAAGCCGCCCATTCCACCGGTCGTTTGGCCTGCTTGGTCGAGCCCGCTTGATCGGTTCACTGCCGCCTATCTCAAAGCGAAAGGCATCGCTGAACCGCAACTCGTCTCCGACCGAGTCTTCGCCCGCCGTGCTTATCTCGACGTTTGGGGCCTGCTGCCCTCACCCATAGAACTGCAAGATTTCCTGAAAGACCGTTCGCCGAAGAAACGCGAGAAGCTGATAGAGAAACTGCTGGCCAATGAACGGAACTACGCCGAAAATTGGATTTCCTATTGGAACGATTTGCTGCGCAACGACGAAGGCGTCAATTATCACGCCGAAACGGCTTCACGCAAAAGCATTTCCAATTGGCTGTTAACAGCGCTGGAGAACAACCTTCCGTACGATCAATTCGTTTATAAGCTACTCAACCCCACCGCGCCCACAGACCCGGCTGGATTCCTGATCGGCGTCAATTGGCGCGGTGTTGTGAGTGCCAGCCAAACTCCCGCCATGCAAGCCGCCCAGAACACGGCGCAGATTTTCTTGGGCATCAACCTGAAATGCAATTCCTGCCACGACAGCTTCATCAGCAAGTGGAAGCTGAAAGACGCCTACAGTCTGGCCGGCTACTTCTCAACAGAAGAAAAGCTCCAGCTCTTTCGTTGCGATGTGGCGCAAGATCTATACGCTTCTCCCGCATTCCTCTACCCGGTTTTGAACCGCACGCCCGCCAGCGGGTCCGCTACAGATCGGCGTTCCACAGCAGCCGCCATCTTCACCGATCCCCGTAACGGGCGCCTTTCCCGTACTCTCGTCAACCGGATGTGGCAGCGTTTAATAGGCCGAGGCTTCGTTGAGAACCCCGATGAAATGGACGGCGAACCCTGGAGTCCGGAATTGCTCGATTGGTTGGCAAGCGATTTCGTCGAAAGCGGTTATGACATGAAACACGTGTTGGTCACCATCTTGTCGTCGCGCACCTATCAGATGCCGAGTGTGCCGTCACGCGCTGACGCACCGAAACAATATGTGTTTCGCGGACCCGAGGTTCGTCGCGTCACGGCCGAAGAATTTGCCGATGCCATCGGCGCAATCACCGGTGAATGGCATGTCTATCAGCAGCCGCCACCTGAGCCCGTGGCCAAAAAGCCAGATGCCACGCCTCCGCCCCCGCCAGCTCAGCCAGTGCAGGTTGTTGAGCCTCCATTCACCCCTGCAAAACCAGGCGTGTATAGCAGGGAATGGCGTGTGGCTTCTACTTCTCTCACGCGCTCGTTGGGAAGGCCGATTCGCGATCAAGTTTATTCAGTTCGTGACAATCAGCCCACTACCTTACAAGCTTTGGAACTCGTGAATGGTGAACCGCTCACCCATTGGTTAACGCGCGGAGCGCGCAAAATGTTAGCTGAGCTTCCACCCGAGCCCACGCCCATTTATACGCGGCCTTCCCCGAAAAAGGTGCTTGTCCCGTTTGAAGTTGATATTTCCCACGCTCGCAAGCTGTGGCTGTTGGTCTCCGATACCGGATCTTATTCGCCTGAAAAAGTCGAAGCCATTTGGGCCAATGCTGAACTTGTGGGCAAAGATAAAGTCACGCCATTGTCCTCTTTGAAGCCGCTTGATGACGGTGGCCTGCGCGTATCCGCCAGTCCGATCGAAGTAAAGGGCGCGAATGGCGCGGGAGTCAGAGTGAAAACTCCTTCCCGATTGATCTATGACATCAGCGGACAGGGCTACACCACATTGCGAGGGTTGGTCGGCATTGAGAATTTCGATGCGGGTAGCGACATCAATCCCAGTTTGAGTTTTTTTGTGTTTGACACCGAGCCAAATATGGAGCGGCTCACAGAGGTCTTGCCGGAGACGCCAGTCCCTTGCGAAAAGGTGGAAAAGTCTCCTGCCAAACTTGTCGACCGTCTGTTTTGGTACGCGTTTGATCGTGCGCCCACTGTGCAAGAGAAGCGCATTGCCCTAGCCGCCTTGACTGAGGACAACAAACAGAAGCGCACATCCCCCGACGGCTTGGCTGATTTGCTCTGGGCAATGCTCATGAAGCCCGAATTTCAATTCATTTACTGATATTGAGAGAATGAAGTGATGAACCGCGAAGAAAAATCAATTTACGCCCGCATGAGCCGTCGCGGCTTCATGGGAACCACCGCCGGCGCAACGCTGGCGGCGCTGGCGGGCAGTGAGCCCCAACTTCTGCGCGCGGCCACTGCTCCAACAGCTACTGCCGATTCCATCATCGTAATCTGGATGGCCGGTGGCATGGCTCAAACTGAAACTTGGGACCCCAAACGCTACACTCCGTTTGAACCGGGTGTCCGCACTGAGAAAGTGTTGAGCACGTTCCCCAGTATTGACACAGTTGTCGATAACATCAAGATCTCCCAAGGCCTGGAGCGAATGGCCAAAGTCATGGATCGCGCCACGTTGATCCGGACTTTTCAGGCGGCCGATCTTGGCTTCATCCTTCACTCCCGGCACCAGTATCACTGGCACACCGGCTACATTCCACCCCAGCCCATGGCCGTGCCCCACCTGGGTGCTGTCGTTTCAAAGATTTTGGGCCCACGCAATAACACCGTGCCGCCGTTTTTGGCGGTGGGCCAGAATCTCGAAATCGGCGCCGAGAGCGCCGCTCTCAAATCCTTCCACACGGCGGGATTCTTGGGCACCGAATACGGACCGTTCCTCATCGCCGATCCTGCGGACGCAACCGCCGCCGTGAGACCTCCGGCCGAGTTAGGCGATGCGCGTTTTCACAGCCGTCGAAAATTGTACGAGCAGTTACTCAAAGATGAACCGGTCTATCAATACGGCGGAGACTTTCAGCGAGAGTCTCTTTTACGTTCGATGGATGCGGCCGATCGGCTTTTGACGTCACCATCAGCTAAGGCGTTCGATCTTTCGCTCGAACCCAAAAAGAGCTTCGATATCTACAACAACGGCCGCTTCGGCCAGGCCTGTCTGCTCGCTCGGCGCTTAGTGGAAGCCGGCGCGCGCTACATCGAAGTTACCACCGAATACATTCCCTTTCGCTATTGGGATTCCCACGAGAGCGGTCACGAACGCGCTGAAATGATGAAGCGCACAATCGATGCGCCAGTGGCTCAACTCATCCTTGATCTCGAAGAGCGCGGTCTATTAAATCGCACGTTGGTTGTATTGGCCAGCGAGTTCGGCCGCGATGCCATCACCGAAGGAAAGGTTGGTAAAGAAGTAAAAGATCAAGCCAAGACGCCTGATGTTATGACTCTGCCAAAACACTACGGCATGCACCGCCACTTCACCGCCGCCGGTTCCGTCGTCATGTTCGGCGGCGGCGTCAAAAAAGGCTTCGTGTATGGCAAGACTGCCGACGAACGGCCCTGCACCACGATTGAGAATCCTGTCCCTATGGAAGATTTGCATGCCTCTATCTACCGTGCTTTGGGAATCCCGCCGGATTATGCCTTTGTTTTTGAAAAACGCCCCATCTACGTCACAAAAGATGCTAAAGGAAAAGCCGTCACCGACCTCTTCACTTAGCGAGAAGTGATAATGAATAAATCGCTGTTAGCGTATGACAAAGACCAGGCTGTTTGCACTGATTTCGCTGCTTCTTCTGCTGTTGGTCTGCGCCCTCGCTCTGCTCGACAAATTCGGCTTTCAGCAAAGCAACCTCACCGTTGAAGAAGTCGGTGAGTTAACCAATTCCCGTGGACAGTCGAAAGCCGTTCTCTTTCGTGGTGTCGTAACTCTCTGGCAAGACACTTTTTTTGTTGTGCAAGACAACACCGGCGGCATTCGCGTGCGCCTCTCCGCAGCGCCGAAATTCTCTCTTTATGGCCATCTGGTAGAGGTGTCCGGCAGAACTCCCGTGGGCGCGGGCGAAGACGCGATCGTTGACGCCCGCTATTTAGACCTCGGAAGAGCCAAGTTTCCTTCGTCGCGGCTTGTATTGGCGGAAGACTTACAATCCAATAACTTCGACGGCCAATTGGTCACTCTCCGGGGCATCACTTGTCCAGGCCATTTGGATGGCGGACACGAAATTCTGTTTCATACCAGGCTCGACGGCGCAGTTGCCCAAGTGCGCATCGCCACCACCGATGAGTCGGCGGCTCGCGCAGCGTTTGCCAATGCCGACGTAGAGTTTACTGGAGTCGCCTCTACCGATTTGGACGTGCATGACAAAGTCACTAGCTTCATGCTCTTTGTCTCCGATCCCCACTCTGCTTCCGTGAAGAGCGCCCATCTTGATTTTCGGAGCCTGCCAGTGCGCACCGTACGTGAACTGCAAGAGGCGGGCAACTCTTTGTCCAGTTTGCCTTTTCACTTGCGCGGCGCTTTGCGCGAAACGCCAGACCGGCAGGGCCTGCAGTTATCGGATAGGACCGGATCGATTGCTCTGCATGTCGTCGACGGCGCCGGCTATTCTGAGGCCGATGTGGACGTGGTCGGTTTCCTGGAACACGGACCCCTCGGGGCGGTTTTGGATGAAGCTCTCGTTTTGGGGACCAATAGCGCCGCCAAGAATGAGCAAGCGCTGACCACTATGAAGGCGATAAAAGAACTCCCGGCCGACCAGGCGCGGCTTGGGATGCCGATTCACATAGAAGCCGTTGTCACTTACAACGACCCGATGCAGCGAACCGCCTTTGTCCAAGACAAGACATCCGGTAGCTATATTTGGTCGAATGACTTAGTTCCTAAGCTTGCGTTGGGCGACAGCGTCACCGTGACCGGCGTTACAGGTCCAGGCGATTTCGCGCCCACCGTCATGCCCTCGGCCATCGAAATCCGAGGTCACGGCGCTCCGTTGCCAAGACCTGGGACCTATAGCGATGAAGATATTTTTGCGGGCCGCGCCGATAGCCAGTGGGTGGAGTTGGATGGAATCGTGCGCGACACCAAGGTGGACCCGGCCGGGCAGCGCAGTCTGTTGATTTCTCATGATGGCTACCGTTTTCGGGCGCTGTTCCCGGGTACCGTTTCATTGCCGCCGTCGCTGGTTAACGCGCGCGTTCGAGTGCGTGGCGTATGTGGGACGGTTTTCAATTCCACGCGCCAAATTCAGCGCATTCAGGTTTATGCGCAAAGCTTAAGCCAGCTAACGGTTTTGAAGCCCTCACCCTTTGCGGCTTACGACGGGCCCATTACGCCCATCGCCCGATTGGCAACTTTTACGCCCGAAGACAGTGCGGGTTACCGTTTGCATCTGCATGGTACTGTGCTCGCGACCGCGAGCACCGGACCCACTTGGATTCGCGATGCCACCGGAGCCGTTCTGATTCGTGACCATGCTGCGTTGGCGTTGACTGCCGGCGACGACGTAGACGTAGCAGGCTTTGCAACCTTTGGCAATGCCGCGGCGGAGATCGAGAACGCTGAACTACGGAGTAATGGTCCGGGTACCGCGCCGCAGCCCATTCCCATCACCAACGAACAAGCTTTATCGGGCGAGTATAACGCACAACTCGTTAACATGGATGCGCGCCTCGTAGACCAATTTCAGAGTGGGGATG
>Ga0302320_10015853_pt1 | contig 15441 bp, 10 predicted proteins | sample Bog_T0_3_FD_202130 | JGI IMG/M metagenome (GOLD analysis project Ga0302320, IMG submission 202130) | Peat permafrost microbial communities from Stordalen Mire near Abisko, Sweden - Bog_T0_3 | ecosystem: Environmental > Terrestrial > Soil > Wetlands > Peat | place: Sweden: Abisko, Stordalen Mire... | reverse complement strand
CCGCCGGCCCTGGAGGCCGCGCGCCGGCCCTTCCTGGACCAGGCGTTCAGCCCGGGGGAGGCGCTGGCATGGGCTGCGGCCGGTTTCTCACCCCAGGAGGCGCGGGCTTGGGGCGCCGGCGGCCTGCCCTTGCCCGCCCAGGCGGCGCTATGGCGGGCCCGGGGCTTCGACTTGCCCAGGGCCCAGGCCTGGGTGCAGGCCGACCTTTTGGCCGACGAGGCCGCCTTGTTCCAGTCCTGCGGCGTGGAGGACCCGGCGCTGGCGCATCAATTGCGCGCGGCCTTGGGCGATGTGGAGATGCTGCCGGCCTGGCATCGCGCGGGCTACGCGCCCGACGAGGTCCTGACCCTGCGCACCGAGGGCTGCAAACAGCCCGACCAGGCCCCGCCGCCGCGGCCCAAGCCGGTGGCCGTGGCGCCGGAACCGCCGCGTTTGGTGATCATCCACGAGGCCAGCAAGGCTCCTGGCGAGGCCCCGATGAGCCCGGCTAAGGCGGCCCCGACCGCCGCCGCTGTGGCGGCCCCACCGCCGCTGGCAGCCGGTCTTGATGACCTCTTGGGGATGGGCCCCGCCGCCGCGCCCCCGCCGGCGCCTGTCCCGCCGCCGTCCCAGCCGGCCATCATCCAGGGCGACGGCCTCAGCGCGGCGGTGCGCACCCTGCGCCCATCCGCGACGTGGGCCCAGAAGCGCGCGCAGACGCTGCTGGGCTCCGACGCGGCCGATGACGCCCAAGCCTGGGCCGCCGGCCTGCCTAACGGGGCGGCCTGGCTGGGCTGGGGGGCCTTTGAGGCGGCGGCCCTGCCGGCGGGCGGCGACGAGCGGGCTTTCGTGTGGCCGCAGGCCGGCGGCAGCCTGCTTGTGATGGGAGGCTCCGAGCAATTGGCGGCGGCGGGCAGCGTGCATGAGATCCGCGACTTGCGGCCCGACCCGCTGTGGCAGGAAGGCCTGGATGCGCTGCGGGCCAAGCGAGGCCTGGCCAAGCATGCCGGCGCATGGCTGCTGCAAGCGTCCGCGCCCCAGGGGGGCGCCTTGGCGTGGGGCTTGGTCTTCCCGGCGGGCCCGCCGCCCTGGGCCCAGGCCGTCGATCACCAGGAGCGCGAGACCTGGGTCCACCGCTGGGCCCGCAAGACCGAGGAATGGGGCGAAGAGGGCAAGGCCTCGCACGCCCAGGTGGGCCGCTTGGCAGACGGGTCGTGGTGGGTGGCCTTGGCCGAGACGCTGGTGCCCAGCGCAGCCACGCCGCAGAGCATGCCTTTCGGCGCGGTGCGGGCGGCATGGAATGAGGCGTTGCAGGAATTCTGCTTAAAGATGGAGATGCCCTCGCAAGCGGGGCATTGGCGTTTGTTCGGGCAAGCGTTGACGGTCCTCGGCTAAAGCGTTCCACCTCTCGCAACAAAAATTATGTTCTGCGTTAGATTATGCCCAAAAGTCCTTGCGCCTCTGTTGCGCTGGGTTTAGCCTGAATCATAAGCACTATTCAGTTCACGTCTGATTTTTTGTCAGGTCTTTAGCGCCTGCAAGACCGGAGGAAGCCATGGAACGCACGCTGGTGATCGCCGAAGGCGTCCGCACGCCGTTCTTGAAGGCGGGCACGGATGCCAAGGACATGGGCGCCGCCGAGCTGGGCCGCCAGGTCCTGCAGGCCCTGTTCAAGCGCATCCCTCTCGACCCGGCCGAGGTCGACGAGATCATCTTCGGTTGCGTGGCCCAGCCGTTCGACGCGCCCAACGTCACGCGGGTGGCGCAGATCAACGCCGGCCTTCCCTTGAGCATCCCCAGCTACACCGTGCACCGCAACTGCAGCAGCTCCATGCAGTCGGTGACCAACGCCTGCGAGCAGATCCTGTCGGGCCGCGGCGAGGTCATCATCGCCGGCGGCATGGAATCGCTCAGCTCCACCCCGCTGGTCTACAACCCCAAAGCCGTGGCCTGGTTCGGCCGGCTCAACCGCGCCAAGACCGTGGGCCAGCGCTTGAGCCTGATGCTGAAAGCCCCCTGGAGCGAGTTCCTGAAGCCGCGTGTCAGCCTTTTGGAAGGCTTCACCGACCCCACCTGCGGCATGGGCATGGGCCAGACCGCCGAGCTGCTGGCCAATGAATTCGGCCTGAGCCGGGCCCTGCAGGACCAGTTCGCCATGGAGTCCCACCACAAGGCCGCCCGCGCCCAGGCCGCCGGCCGCTTTGACCGTGAGATCGCGCCGCTGTTCTGCCCGCCCAGCATGGCCCCGGTGGCCAAGGACAACGGCATCCGCCCCGATTCCAGCTTGGAGCGGTTGGCCAAGCTCAAGACCGTCTTCGCCCGCGAGCATGGCACCGTGACCGCCGGCAACGCCAGCCAGATCACCGACGGCGCGGTGGCCTTGGTCATCACCACGCTGGAGCGGGCCCAAGCCTGGGGCCTGAAGCCGCTGGCGGTGATCAAGGGCAGCGCCTACGCCGGCTTGGACCCGCAGCGCATGGGCCTGGGCCCGGTCTACAGCAGCGGCAAGCTGTTCAAACGCCTGGGCCTCAGCATGAAGGACATCGACGTCGCCGAGATCAACGAGGCCTTCGCCGCCCAGGTGCTGGCCTGCCTGCAGGCCTTCGGCTCGGAGAAGCTCAGCGTGGAGCGCCTGGGCCTGGACCACGCCGCCGGCGAGCTGGACCCCGCCAAGCTGAACGTCAACGGCGGCGGCATCGCCCTGGGCCACCCCGTGGGCAGCAGCGGCGGGCGCCTGCTGTTGACCCTGGCCCACGAGCTGATCGCCCAGGACAAGCAGCGCGGCCTGGCCACCCTGTGCGTCGGCGGCGGGCAGGGCGCGGCGTTCGTGCTGGAACGCACGGCGGCGACCCGCTAAGGCACGACCTCTCTTTTTTGGCGGAAGCCATGGCTGCGAAGACGCGCATCGAGATGCAGGGCAAGGTCGCCCACCTGATCCTGGACGACCCGGACGAGAAGCTGAACACGCTGGGCCAGGCCATGATCGAGGAGATCGGCCAGCAGCTGGCAGCCTTGAAGGCCGATGCCTCCGTTGAAGCTGTCGTCATAAGGTCGGGCAAGGCCAGCGGTTTTTTGGCGGGGGCGAACCTTAACGAGCTGCAGGCGCTGTCGGCGTCCAAAGACCCGGTGAAGGACGGCTACGAGGCCGCCAAGGCGGGCCAGGCGCTGATGAACCTGGTCGAGGACCTGGGCAAGCCCACGGTGGCCGCGGTGCATGGCCCGGCCCTGGGCGGCGGTTGCGAGATCACCCTGGCCTGCACCGCCCGGGTGGCGGCGTTGGACAGCGCCCGCATCGGCTTGCCGGAGATACAGCTGGGCATCCTGCCGGGCTTCGGCGGCTCCTACCGCCTGCCGCGCCTGCTGACGCATGCCACAGCCCTGCCCATCATCCTCAATTCCACCAACCTGGACGCCCGCCGGGCCCTGAAGGCCGGGCTGGTGGACGACGTCTGCCCGGCCCAGCAGCTGGCCGAGGTGGCCCAGGCCCTGGCGTTGAGCCTGTTGAAGCCTGGCACGCGCCAGCGGCTGGCGGCGGCCCGCCACGCCAAGCAGCCGTGGATGAACCGGGCGCTGGAGATGGGCCCGCTCAAGGCCATCGTGTTCCGCCAGGCCCGCCAGGGCGTGCTGGCCAAGACCCATGGCGCCTACCCCGCCCCGCTGAAGGCCTTGGAGGTCATCCAGGCCCACAGCGCCGACCGCGCGGCCAGCTTGGAGCGCGAAGCCCAGGGCCTGGGCCAGCTGCTGGCCACCGACGCGTCGCGCAACCTGGTGCGGCTGTTCTTCCTGGGCCAGGACGCCAAGAAGCAGGCCGGCGGGGTCAAGGGCGCCACGGTGGCCCGGGTCACGGTGGTGGGCGCCGGCTTCATGGGTTCAGGCATCGCCATCCCGCTGGTGACCAAGGCCAAGCTGCCCACGGCCTTGAAGGAATCCAATCTGGAGGTGCTGGGCAAGGCGCTGAAGAAGATCCGTGAGCACCTGGGCAAGGCAGTGGCCAAGCGCCGCCTGACGCCCACCGAGGCCGCCCAGCAGTTCAACCTGCTCAGGCCCGGCGCCGAGAGCGCCGACCTGGCCTGCACCGACCTGGTCATCGAGGCCGTGCCGGAGATATTGGGTCTAAAGCACAAAGTCTTCGCGGAGCTGGAGGCCCACGTCCGCCCCGATGCCATCCTGGCCAGCAACACCAGCACCCTGCCCATCGGCGACATCGCCGCCCAGGCCCAGCGCCCGGAGCGCTTCGTGGGCATGCACTTCTTCAGCCCGGCGGAGGTCATGCCCTTGGTGGAGGTCATCCCCGGCCCCAAGACCAGCCCGCAGGCCGTGGCCACGGTGGTCGAGCTGACGCTGAAGCTGGGCAAGACCCCGGTGGTGGTGAAGGACAGCCCCGGCTTCCTGGTGAACCGGATCCTGCTGCCCTACATCCTGGAAGCGGTGCAGATGGTGGACGAGGGCGTGCCCGTGGAGCGGGTGGAAAAAGCGGCCTTGCGCTTCGGCATGCCGGTGGGGCCCATCAAGCTGATCGGCGAGGTGGGCGTGCCGGTCATCCTGCACGTGTTCAGCATCCTGGAGCAGCATTTCGGCGACCACCTGCCCCAGCCGGCCTGGTTCAAGAAGAAGGAATTCCCCGACGCCTTCATGCGCGATGCGGCCGGGAGGATGCAGGTGCAGGCCGCCCTCATCCAGGGCTGGGTCGGCAAGGCCGACCCGGGGTACAGCGACCAGGACATCCAGGACCGCCTTTTCCTGGTCATGCTCAACGAAGGCGCCCGGGCCCTGGCCGAGGGCCTGGTGCCCGAGCCGGGCCTGCTGGACCTGGCCATGATCTACGGCACCGGCTTCCCGCCCTATCGCGGCGGCCTGCTGCGCGAGGCCGACCGGCGCGGCCTGGCGGCCTGCGTGAAGCGCCTGGAAGCCTTCAGCGCCCAGGCGCCCTGGTTGAAGCCCAGCGCGGGCCTGGTGGCGGCGGCGGTCAAGGGCGCCTATTACTAGCCCGGCTGGGCATTGTTTCAAATGCTTGACGGCCGCCTTTTTGCTTTGGCAGGGCCGCCTATTCGGGTTATAGCTTTAGCTCACGGGGGCGTGCCCACGCCCCGCTTGCCGCCTTTCCCAGCATCACCCACACGGGTCCCGCCATGGCCATCCTTTTCAAGCCGTCCCAGCTGCTAGACAAGCTGCCCATCAGCTTCACCAGCAAGGCCAAGGGCCCCGGCGCCCAGCCCGCGCACACCTTCGAGCCCTTTTACCGCGAGGTGGCCCAGGCGGACCTGGAGCGGGTCTACCGCCTGCTGCGGTCGGACAAGCAGGGCCTGAGCAACGACGAGGCCGCCCGGCGCCTGCTGCGGGTGGGCGCCAACGAGGTGGCCCACGAGGGCCACGCCAGCTGGCTGGCCCAGCTGTGGGAGAACGCCAAGACCCCCTTCAACGTGCTGCTGGTGGCGCTGTCGGTGGTGAACTTCTACACCGACAACCCCATCGGCGGCTACGTGGTGGGCGGCATGGTGGTCCTCAGCGTGCTGCTGACCTTCCTGCAGGAGTTCCGCAGCAACCGCGCCGCCGAGAGCCTGCAGGCCATGGTCACCACCACCGTGACCGTGCTGCGCAAGGAGGAGATGGAGTTCGGGCTGGGCCAGCGCCGCGAGATGATCGTCCGCGCCGAGCGCCGCGAGGTCCCCCTGAGCGAGCTGGTGCCCGGCGACATGCTGCAGCTGGCCGCCGGCGACATGATCCCGGCCGACCTGCGGGTGCTGCAGGCCAAGGACCTGTTCATCGCCCAGTCGGCGTTGACCGGCGAGAGCTTCCCGGTGGAGAAGTCCGCCGCGCCCGTGGCGGGCGAGGGCTCGGTGCTGGAGCAGGCCAACCTGTGCTTCATGGGCAGCAACGTGCTCAGCGGCACGGCCGTGGCCATGGTGGTGAAGACCGGCAAGGACACCTATTTCGGCACCCTGGCCCAGAGCCTGATGGGCGAGCGCCAGCTGACCAGCTTCGAGCAGGGGGTCAACAAGTACACGGCGCTGATGTTCAAGTTCATCGGCGTCATGGTGCCGCTGGTCTTCGTCATCAATTGGTGGTCCAAGTACGACCCCGCCCACCCCACCCAGGCCCTGGTGGACGCGGCGCTCTTCGCGGTGGCGGTGGCGGTGGGGCTGACGCCTGAGATGCTGCCCATGATCGTGACGGTGAACCTGGCCAAGGGCGCCCTGGCCATGTCGCGCAAGAAGGTCATCGTCAAAAGGCTGAACGCCATCCAGAACTTCGGCGCCATGGACGTGCTGTGCACGGACAAGACCGGCACGCTGACCGCCGACAAGGTGGTGCTGCTTCGCTATGTCGACCCCAACGGCTTCAAGAGCCCGCGGGTGCTGCAGCTGGGCTATCTCAACAGCTTCTACCAGACCGGCTTGCGGAACCTGCTGGACGTGGCGGTGCTGGACCAGAAGAAGGTGGCCGACGAGCTGAAGGCCGAGACCGAGTGGCACAAGGTCGACGAGATCCCCTTTGATTTCCAGCGCCGGCGCATGAGCGTGGTGGTGGCCAAGCAGGGCGGCCAGGACCTGTTGATCTGCAAGGGGGCGTTGGAGGAGGTCTTCCAATGCTGCGACCGGGTGGAGGTGGAGGGCGAGGTGGTGGAGCTGGACGCCGAGCTCCAGGCGACCTACCGCAAGGTGGCCCGCGACCTCAACGACGACGGCCTGCGGGTCATCGCCGTGGGCTACAAGGAGCTGCCCGACGGCCACCCGTCGTGCTCGGTGTCCGACGAAGCCGCCATGGTCCTGACGGGCTACCTGGCCTTCCTGGACCCCCCCAAGGAGAGCGCCGAGGAGGCCATCCGCCTGCTGAAAGCCCATGGCGTGGACGTGAAGGTGCTCACCGGCGACAACGACGCCGTGACCCGCCACATCTGCCAGGAGGTGGGCATCCCCTGCGAGCGCATCATCCTGGGCGCGGAGATGGAGGGCATGGACGACGCGGCCCTGGACGCGGTGGTGGAGCAGGTCAGCGTGTACAGCAAGCTGTCGCCGTCGCAGAAGGAGCGGGTCATCCGCAGCCTGCACCGCCGCGGCAAGGTGGTGGGCTTCATGGGCGACGGCATCAACGATGCCCCGGCGCTGAAGGCCGCCGATGTGGGCATCTCGGTGGACAACGCCGTGGACATCGCCAAGGAGTCGGCCGACATCATCCTGCTGGAGAAGAGCCTGCTGGTGCTGGAGCAGGGCGTGCAGGAGGGCCGCAAGGTCTTCGGCAACATCATCAAATACATCAAGATGGGCGCCAGCTCCAATTTCGGCAACATGTTCAGCGTGTTGGGCGCCAGCTACCTGCTGCCCTTCCTGCCCATGCTGCCCACCCAGATCCTGACCCAGAACCTGCTCTACGACTTCAGCCAGACCACCATCCCCTTCGACAACATGGACCCGGAGTACCTGGCCCGGCCGCGCCGCTGGGAGATCGGCGGCATCCGCCGCTTCATGCTCTACATCGGCCCCATCAGCAGCATCTTCGACTACTGCACGTTCGCCATCATGTGGTGGGTCTATGGCTGCACCACCGACGCCCATCAGTCGCTGTTCCAGAGCGCCTGGTTCGTGGAGGGCCTGCTGTCGCAGACCCTGATCGTGCACATGATCCGCACGGCCAAGATCCCCTTCATCCAAAGCCGCGCCAGCTGGCCGCTGCTGATCAGCACGGCGCTCATCATGGCGGTGGGCATCTTCATCCCCATGGGGCCCATCGGGCGTTACCTGGGCTTCCAGCCCCTGCCCTGGAGCTTCTTCCCCTGGCTCATCGGCATGCTGCTGGCGTACTGCACGCTGACCCACTTCGTGAAGACCTGGTTCATCCGCAAGTGGGGCTTCGATTGAGGGCCCCGGCATGATGCTCGGCTCGCTGACGCCGGCGCAGCGCCGCCAGGCCATCCTGATCATCCTGGTGGCCGCGCTGGGCTATTTCGTGGACATCTTCGACCTGCTGCTCTTCGGCATGGTGCGGGTGAAGAGCCTCCAGGACCTGGGCGTGCCCCCGGAGCAGATGCTGGCCCAGGGCGGCCGCCTGATCAGCTGGCAGATGGGCGGCATGCTGGCGGGCGGCGTGCTGTGGGGCGTGCTGGGCGACAAGAAGGGCCGCCTGAGCGTGCTCTTCGGCAGCATCATCACCTATTCCGTGGCCAACCTGGCCAATGCCTACGCCAGCAGCGTGGACCAGTATGTGCTGTGGCGCTTCATCGCCGGGCTGGGCCTGGCCGGCGAGCTGGGCGCCGGCATCACCCTGGTGGCCGAGGTCCTGCCCAAGGAGAGCCGCGGCATCGGCACCAGCCTGGTGGCCGGCGTGGGCATCCTGGGCGCGGTGGTGGCCTATGGGGTCCAGGCCAGCGTGGACTGGCGCACCGCCTATCTGGTGGGCGGCGGCCTGGGGCTGGCCCTGCTGGCCCTGCGGGTGGGCGCCCGCGAGAGCGGCCTGTTCGCCAAGCTGAAGCCCGGGGGGCGGCGCGGCGACCTGCGCCTGCTGTTGGGCTCATGGGCCCATTTGCGCAAGTACCTGGCGGTCATCGGCCTGGGCCTGCCGCTGTGGTACATGGTGGGCATCCTGGTGACCTTCAGCCCCGAGTTCGCCAAGTCCGCCGGCCTGCCCCAGGCCGTGGACGCGGGCAAGGCCATCGCCGCCTGCTACCTGGGGCTGGCCGTGGGCGACCTGGCCAGCGGGCTGCTCAGCCAGGCCCTGGCCAGCCGCCGCAAGGCCGTGCTGGCCTACATGGTGCTGCAGGTCGTCGCCATCGGCCTTTATTTCGGCCCGGGGCTGCATGCGCCGGGCGCCTTCTACGCGGTGTGCGCGTTGATGGGCCTCAGCGGCGGCTACTGGGCCCTGTTCGTCACCATCGGCGCCGAGCAGTTCGGCACCGACGTCCGGGCCACCGTGACCACCACCGTGCCTAATTTCGTGCGCGGGGCCGTGCCGCTGATGGTGATGGGCTTCCTGGCCCTGAAGGGCTGGCTGGGCTCGGTGGCCTTGGCCGGCGTGGGCGTGGGGGTGGTGGTCTTCGTGCTCAGCTTCGCCGGCCTGGCCCGCGTCGAGGAGACCTGGGGCAAGGACCTGGACTACCTGGAAGGGGAGCAAGGCTAGTTGTGGGCCCAGGCGGCATCGTGGTAATCTCCTCCACCGCCGGGCCCGCCCCGGCTTGACGCACGCCTTCTAGCAGTGACCATGGACCCCCTACGCGCCCGCCGCCCCAAGTTCAACGGCGAGAAATTCCTCAAGTTCCGCTGCACCGAGTGCGGCAACTGCTGCAGCGACACCATCGTGCCCATCACCCACGAGGACGTGGCCCGCATGATGAAGGGCACCGGCCTGAAGGCCATGGACATCGCCACCTTCTACAAGTCATCGGACTTCGACGACGGCGGCGAGGGGCTGCAGTTCGTGAACCTGGACGGCGGCCGCCGGACCCTGGGCCTGCGCAAGCGCTTCGACAAGGAGAACGACCGCGACAGCTGCGCGTTCTTCAAGGGCGACCGCTGCAGCGTCTACGAGCACCGGCCGGTGACCTGCCGGGTCTGGCCCTTCACGCTGCGCTTCGACCCCAGCGGCAAGCGCGTCAGCCATCTCAGCATCAACCCCGCCCTGCCCTGCCCCTACGAGCTGGACGGCCACAACACCCTGCCCGAGATGGTGGCCACCTGGCGCTGGGACGACCGGCAGGATGACAGCTGGGGCGCCATGGTCAGCGAGTGGAACCGCGCCCACAGCGCCGGCACCGAGGACGAGTTCCTGAAGCACTGCGGCCTGCTCTAGGCCCTTTCAAAGAGGCGGACATGACCTTCAAGCAAAGCGCCATCCTCATCGCGGCCAGCGCCGCCGCCCTGGCGGGCTGCGCCAGCGGGCCCACCCCGCAGGCCGACGCCCAGCCCGCGCCGGCCCCGCAGGCCAGCGTCCCCACGCCCACCCCCGTGCCCGCCGCCGACGGCGAGCTGGGCACCCTGCAGGTCACGGACGTGGTGCTGGGCACCGGCGCCGAGGCCGTGTCGGGCAAGAAGGTCACCGTGGACTACACTGGCCGCCTGCTGACGGGGCGGAAGTTCGACAGCAGCCTGGACCGGGGCCAGCCCTTCACGTTCACGCTGGGTGCCGGCCAGGTCATCCGCGGCTGGGACCAGGGCGTGGCGGGCATGAAGGTGGGCGGCAAGCGCACCCTGGTGATCCCACCGCACCTGGGCTATGGCGCCAGCGGCGCGGGCGCCGTGATCCCGCCCAATGCCACGCTGGTCTTCGATGTCGAGCTGAAAGGGGTGGAATGATGCCGGGTGAATTGAAGGTCACCGACCACGTGGTCGGCACGGGCGCCGAGGCCGTGAAGGGCAAGACCGTGCAGGTGCATTACGCCGGCCGGCTCGAGGACGGCACCGAGTTCGACAACAGCTTCAAGCGCGGCGAGCCCATCCGCTTCCGCTTGGGGGTGGGCCAGGTCATCGAGGGCTGGGATAAGGGCATCGCCGGCTTGAAGGTGGGCGGCAAGCGCACGCTGGTGATCCCGTCGGAGATGGGCTACGGCGAGGACGGGGCCGGCGACGACATCCCGCCCAACGCCACGCTGATCTTCGACGTTGAGCTGGTGGCGGTGTCGTGATCCTGGACCTGGGCGACGCGGCGCCGGGCTTCAGCCTGCCTGGGACCGACGCCAAGCGGCAGGGTCTGGCGGACTTTGCGGGCAAGGTCGTGTGCGTGGTGTTCACCTGCAACCATTGCCCCTACGCCCAGGCCTACGAGGGCCGCTTGAATGCCCTGCAGTCCGAATTCGGGCCTCGGGGCTTCCAGCTGCTGGCCATCAACAGCAACGATGCCGTGGATTATCCCGAGGACGGCTTCGAGGCCATGCGGACGCGGGCCCAGGAGAAGGGCTTCAAGTTCCCCTACTTGCACGACGAGTCCCAAGCCGTGGCCAAGGCCTACGGCGCCGTGCGCACCCCCCATGTGTTCTTGTTCGATCAGGCCCTTCGCCTGGCCTATGTCGGGCGCATCGATGACAGTTGGAACGCGCCCGAGAAGGTGACGCGGCGAGAGCTGGCCGAGGCCGTGGCGGACCTTTTGGATGGCAAGCCCGTGCGGACGCCCGAGACCTTCGCGGTGGGCTGCACGATCAAATGGAAGGATTGAATTTAGAGGCCGACGTTTGAGCCGAGGGCCGATCCGATCCGGGGAATGCCGCCAGGCGTTCCCTTTTTTCTTTTAATAACAAGGATTTATCTGAATGTGATCTTCGTTGTGTCAAAAGTCACATTATTGGCTAGCTTGTTTTGTAAGATTTTTGTTAGATTTGAGCGGTGGAGGAACCAATCAGGGGGAAGTCATGGCAAGTGGCGAGATCAAGACGCTGGGTCTTCTGACCGACAGTTTCAACGCGGTCTTTGTGCGCGAGGTCTTGCCGGGCCTGGAAGCCGCGCTGGCCGGCAAGCCGGTGCGGCTGGAGCAGATCGAGATGCAGGAGCTCAGCGCGCCGGAGAAGAACCGCCACATCGAGCGCCTGGCGTTGGAGCGGGCCGTGGATGCCCTCATCGTCTGCCATCTGCCCTTCAATTCGCGCCAAGCCGCGCTGTTCGTGGAAAGCCGCATCCCCGTGGGCTACTTGGCCGGGCGCCTGGAGGGCGTGGATTGGTGCATGGTGGATGAGATCCAGGGCGCCTATGAGGCCACCCGCCACCTGCTGGCCATGGGGCACAAGCGCCTGGCCCTGGTCAGCGGCCCCCCCGTGGCCTTGGAAAGCCGCCTGCGCGAGGATGGCTTCCTGCGCGCGTTGAAGGAAGCCGGCATGAGCCCGGAGCGCGGCAGCGACATCAAGATCGTCAACTTCAGCGAGAACGAGGGCTACGAGGCGGGGCACCTGCTGATGCAGATGCCCGAGGCCCCCACCGGCGTCTTTTGCAGCGCCGGGGACCTGACCTGCCTGGGGCTGATGGCCGCCTTCAAGGAGTGGGGCCTGCGCTTGCCGCGGGACCTGTCCATCGTCGGTTACGACGGCCTGGCCTTCACCGAGCACCTGGACCCGCCGCTGACCACCGTGAAGCAGCCGCTGGTGCAGATGGCCCAGGTCCTGGCCGAGCGGGTCATCCAGCGCCTGCTTGAGCCCGGCAGCCAGGCGCCGCGCGGCGAGCTGTTCGAGCCCCGCCTGATCGTGCGCCACAGCACCGCCTACCCCATGGACCGCCAGTCCAAGGCCTCTGTCTGACAAGGGCCGCCGGGGAAAGCAAAAGAGCCGCCCCCAGGGGCGGCTCTTTTGCTTTTGGGGGTCAGGGGCCCCTATTCCAGCACGGCCATGGTCACGCTCATGGGGTCCAGCGTCACCGGCACCACGCGCCAGCCCTGGCGCTCGGCCGGGGCGCCGTAGATCTTCTGGTTCTTGCCGGCGGTGGGGTCCTCGTTGACCACGGCGCGGTAGAGCACCTTGCTCCACTGGTAGCCGCGGTGGTTCAGCGTCAGCAGGCGCAGCTTGGTGGCGCCGGGCGCGCCGCTGACCTGGATGTTCACCACGGCCGGGGTGTCGGCGCTGCGGTTCACCAGCAGGGTGGTCACCCGCTGGCGGTCCTTGGCGCCGTAGACGGCCACGTTGGGGTCGGACGATTGGGCGGGGACCATGGTGCCGGTGAAATTGTTGGCGAGCATCTTGAAGACCCAGTACTTGGCCCGCTCGGCGTAGGGGTCGTTGGGGTCGTTGGTGGGGTCCAGCATGCCATGGCCGCCGCCGTCGCCCACCTTCAGGGTGTTGATGTCCCAGGCCGTGGCCAAGGTGCCGCCGCCCTTGATGAACTCGGCCAGGTAGTTGGCCAGGAAGGCCGCCGATTCCACGTCCGCGGTGACCCAGGTCTCGGCCACCTGCATGTGGTACTCGGTCATGGCGATGTCCATCTTGGCCGCCTTGGCCGGGTAGAACTCCTTCATCCAGCCGCGGTACTTGGCCATGTACTTCGTCAGGTTGGCCACCTTGCTGAAGGCCTGGGGCGCGTCCCACACGTCGGTGGTCTGGCCCAGCCAGCGCGGGTAGTAGGGGTAGCTGTGCACGCTGAGGCCGTCCAGCAGGTCGCCCTGCTGGGCGTAGAGGCGCAGGAACTTCTTGATCCAGTCCTCGTGCAGCGGGTCGTCCATCAGCTCGCCGGTGGCCGAGTACTTGTTGCACAGCCAAGGCTGCTTGCCGGGGCACTCGTGGTCGTCGATCTGGGCGGTCACGGGGCCCAGGATCTTGATGTTGGGGAACGCCGCGCGCACGGCCCGGGCGAAGGGCGTGACCACCTTCACGTAGGTGGCCACGTCGGTGCTGCCGCCCTTGACCCCGCCGAAGAAGCGGTTCGGGTCCAGGTCCGGCTCGTTGCCCAGCTCCACATAGCGGACCTTGATGCCGCTGTCGATGGCGTCCTTGATCCAAGCCACCTGGTCCTCGGGCGTGCGCTGGAACACGTTGAGGATGAGCAGGGCCTCGGTGTTGGGGCCCATGTCGGTCAGCCACTTCTTCCACACGTTCCAGTTGGCCTCGGGCGACCAGTCCAGCGCGGCCGTCTCATCCTGCTTGTGGATGCTGCCGGTGTTCCAGTCCCATTGGTTTCCGTACTCGCCGCCGGGCACTCGGATCATCTCGCAATGGATCGCCTGCAGCTTCTTGCGCTGCACGTCGCTGGTGAAGGGGTCCAGGCCGCTCCACATGGCCATGTTGTGCCCGTAGACCTTGTGGGCCTCGAAGGGTATGCCCGGCTTCTCGGCCTGCACCCAGGCCCGCACGGCCTTGGCCGGCTGGAAATGGGCCCGCTCCACCACCAGGTCCTTCACCGCCTCGCCACCCGACGGAACGGTGGCCGTGAACTGCATGGAGGTCACCACCGTGCCCAGCACCTCGGCCGGGTAGTCGTCGCCCGGCAGCTCGATCACCGCCACGCCCTGGGCGTCGCTGGTCACCGCGGTCTTGCCGCAAGCCAGCACCGCCCCCGCCACCGGCCGCCCCGCCTTGTCCTTCAGCCGCACGGTCAACTTGCCGGGCTTGCTGGGGGTGTGCATGCGGATGTTGTCCACATAGATCTTGCCCGGGATGGCCTTGCCGGAATTCACCACCAGGTAGAACTTGGTGGGGGTCTGGATGTGCGCGGCGCCGTCGATGCGGATGCGCAGCTGGTTGGCGCCATCCTTCAGGTCGGCCTTGTAGGGCATGTACCAGCTGTCCGCCGGGCCGGAGAAGACCGGCACCAGCTGGACGTACTCGGCCGCGTCCTTGGTCCCGGCGGGCAGGTAGACGTCCATCAGCAGCTCGACGGCGTCGGTCCAATCGGCGTTCTCGGTCAGCAGGGCGATGTCCTGCTTCCAACCCACGCTGCCGGCGGTGTCCAGCTCCAAGGCCATCTTGCCGTGGGTGGCGCCGATGGGCGCGGTGGCGGTCTTCCCGTTGAAGCCTTCGGTGCCGCTCTCAAAGTCGTAGATCAGCTTGGTGTCCGCGGACAGCGGGGCCGCGGCGAGAAGGAGCAGGGCCAGGACGACTCGTTTCATGGGCGCTTGCGAGCGAGGGGAACGGGAGCGGGCAGCATCATCGGTGGGGGCGGATGCAGGGATGTCGCAGGGTCAAACGGTCAGGCAATCGTTCTCAATCTTACAGGAAGCTCCCCCTCCGGCCAAAGCATTTTGAGCGCCTGGCCCGCCTTGCGGAACAGCCGGGGCCGCGTTAACCTGATGCCCCATTCAAGGAGAAGCGAAGATGTCGACCCGCAGCGTTGTCTTGGAAGCTTTGCGTGACGTGAAAGACCCCGAGCTGGGCCTGTCCATCGTCGAGTTGGGCCTGGTGAAGAAGGTCGAGATCGACGGCAAGGACGTGCAGGTGCATGTGGACCTGACCATCGCCGCCTGCCCCCTGAAGGAGCAGATCAAGACCAGCATCCACGAAGCCGTGTCCAAGGTGGTGGAAGGGGCCAGGCTGACGCTGACCCTGGGCGCCATGACCCCCGATGAGCTGGCCGCCCTGCGCGCCAAGCTGGGGGCCCAGCGCAGCGAGGCCATCGGCAAGGGGGGCTCGACCCCGGGCAAGGTCGGCGAGAACGCCGGCGGCATCAACCTGCTGCCCAAGCGCGTCCCGCTGATCGTGGCGGTGGGCTCGGGCAAGGGCGGCGTGGGCAAGAGCAGCGTCACGGCCCAGCTGGCCTGCGCCCTGCAGCGCTTGGGGCACCAGGTGGGCGTCCTCGACGCCGACATCACCGGCCCCAGCATCGCCCGCATCTTCGGCAGCAAGGAGCGGCCCAAGGTGAAGGCCGACGAGCCCGATGTCATCATCCCGGTGGACACCGCCTCCGGCGTGAAGATCCTCAGCATGAACCTGCTCATCGCCGACGAGAACGCGCCGGTGCTGTGGCGCGGCCCCATGATCAACGGCGCCATCCGCCAGCTCTACGCCAACGCGGCCTGGGAGGGCGTGGACATCCTGCTCATCGACATGCCCCCGGGCACCAGCGACGC
>Ga0302320_10015852_pt1 | contig 15442 bp, 13 predicted proteins | sample Bog_T0_3_FD_202130 | JGI IMG/M metagenome (GOLD analysis project Ga0302320, IMG submission 202130) | Peat permafrost microbial communities from Stordalen Mire near Abisko, Sweden - Bog_T0_3 | ecosystem: Environmental > Terrestrial > Soil > Wetlands > Peat | place: Sweden: Abisko, Stordalen Mire... | reverse complement strand
TGGGCCAGGAGAGGGCGCAGCTTGCGTCGTCGCAGCTAACCCCAATGCGGCGCAGCCGAGCATTACTGTGATGATTCTTGTCATGATGTAAAATGTCCTTTGGTGTTTATCGATTCGACTTGGGCTTTATCCAGACGACAGACCGTACAGGTCAGACAGCCGCTAGACTTAAGAGGTCTCGACCGGCGCTGGACGAAATTCTCCTTCAGCGTTCGAGAAGAAGATTTCGACGCGGGAGTTGTTCGAAGTGTCCAGTTCGCCTTGGGCTTGAATCCTTCCGTCGTCGGCCTCCCCTGAGGTCAGATCACGAAGTACTGCGTTGGCATGCATTTGCGATAACTCCTGAACGCGGGCTTTTGTGCCTCGCCTATCGATGTAGTTCTCGATTTGCACGCGCAGGTGAGGTCTGTCCTTGAGCAGGGCGACTATTTTTCCGATGGTCACCTGCTCTTCGGGAGAGAATGCCACTTTACCGGCGCGAAATGTTGCGCTCGACAGCGTTACCGACCATCCGCCGTCGCTTGGTGTGGCGCCGAGGCTCAACAGCTGCCGTTGGAGCTGATCGTCCGCGCTGGGCGGCGGGGGAGGAGCGGGCGGTAGCGGAGGAGGCAGGGTGGCGAGCGGCGCGGGTTCTACATGTTTTGCACAAGCGCCCACGCTGAGCAGCATGAGAGCCAAGAGGGCGCACGAGGGGCGGGAGTCGCTTGGTCTACGCATGGAGATTTCCTTCCGCAGTCATGACAGTTGTGATCTGGTGGCGAGGCACCCAGCCGACATCGCCTTGTCGATCGCGGATTAGCACGAAGTTACCGTGCTCATCTTCGACGTGCACGAGTGTCGCTGGAGGCAACGTAAAAATTGTCTCGGCATTTAAGATGGGCGAGGCACTCGCCGACGCGCTCTGCAGCACAACGGCCTCACGCATGAATCCGGCGGTCGCGGCGGCGTCGCTTACGGTGAACGCCATCATCAGCAGACCCGCTCCTCCCAACGCGCCCCAGGCAACCCGGGGAGATTTCTTGAGTGCTAGCAAAAGTCCGCAGACTCCGGTGATGACCAATCCCGTCAGCCCGAGCCAATACGCCGCATTCGGGCTCAGCACTCGAAAATGTTCTTCGAATCCTGTTGAAACGGCCGGTAACGACGCCGCCTCGCGTTCGTGCCGTAGATTGGCGCGAATGTCAGGATCACTCGGCGCGAGCAATCGGGCGCGTTCATAATTGAGTACGGCCAACGCGGGCAATCCTTGTCGCGCATAGGCGTTGCCCAGATTGTAGAGTGCGGCTGCGGAATAAGAAGCAGCGGAACCAGATCCGCGCGCGGTCTGTTGAGCTGACGGGTCTGCTTGGCAGACCTCGCCGACGAGGGACAGCCCCAGGATCAGACAGCCTAAGCAGATAGTCCAATTTGTTTGTTTCATGACGGCATCTCGCTGTTGATCTGCTGAAGTACCACACGCTTCCAGCGTTTGAAGTCGATCGCGCTCGGTTTGAGCTTCGCGTACGTCGCTTCGTCGGCGAGTTCAAAGAGTTCGGCCACGTCCGTTTGAGGGCCGAGGCGCTTTTTGGCCTGGTCAATCGTCACATTCGCGGGGGGCACCTGCCACCGTCGAGCAAGCACCCGTTGCACTGCTTGTCGCGCCGAGGTAAAAAATAGAACGGCATTGCCACCCGCCGCGGCCTGGTCCATTTCAGTCAACAGCGGCTCAGTCCGCAACGCGGCTTCCCGTTCCCGAGCGGCGCCCAATCCATCGGCCAACCGCTCGCGGCGGCGAACCCAGAATCCAGCGCTCAAAAACGCCAATGCCAACACCGACGGGGCCACCACATAAGGGACGTCAAAATAGTGCGGCAGCAAAGACGATACAGTCAGGCCGGTGGCCACGTGGTCGGGTTTCAATCCGGTGTTGTCGCCGCTATCGACTGCAACCACGCGAGGCTGGCCGGCTTGCGATGGGGAGGCTCGCGCCGCTGAACTCCCCGACGCGTTTGCGGGTGCAACAGCAACGCGCAAGGGCGATGTATGCGCCTCGACGTAGTGGCGTGTCGTCGGGTCAAACCAACTGAACGCCAAAGCGGGGAGCGTTTGAGCGCCCGATTGAGTTGCGATGACCGGCTGATCGAAGGTCTTCTCACCTCGATAGCCGATCGGGTCATTGGCCTTGAACGTCGCTGTCGGCGCATATGTCTTCCAATGCTCGACGTCATGCAGCATGGGCGAGCTGACGCGATCGAAATTGCCGCTCCCGGCCACATGCAAGTGCACCGTGAGGGGATCGCCGACGGCGACGGTATCTTCCGATACGCCGCTGCTCAGCGTGAAGTTTCCAACTGCGCCGCTAAAAGTGGCGGGACGGCCTTCAGTCGGCAACGCCTGAACGGTAAAGGACGCGGGCGAACTGGCGACGGTCACTTCCTTCTCGGTCGACGCGCCAAAGAGGCTCTGCACTGCCGGGTCGTTGAACAAGTCGTCGAAATCCTGATCTCCGAAAAGACCTCTGTCGGGTCGCGCGGCGCTGCGTATGCGCACGGTCAACGGCGTCTCCATCGTGAGCGATAAATGACCCGGTTTGACGGCGGCCAGGGCACTGTGCCAAGTGAACACGGTGAAGCGGTTGCCGTCGATGACTTCGGCCGTGCGTTGCGGCTTGTCGGCTAATCTATCCAACGTGAACGCATCGCCGTTGAGCGTCGGTTGACCATTCAGCGAGGCGACCATGCCATCGCGCGTGCCGACCTGGATATCGACCGGAATGGTCTCGCCCACATAGAGGTCGTGCTTGGACAGACGTAAGCGCACGAACGCGCTGCCGTTGGCAGCGACCTGCGTCGGTCCGCCAGACTGCGTGCTCAGGGTAGCGTTTGGTAGGACCCCCGCCGCAGGTGTGCTTGGGGCGCCCGCGCTGCCGTTGGCGTTGTTCACCGTGAGCACGAGCGGTGATGCGCCCACGGCGTCGCCCGGAATCGTGAATACGCCGGCGCGCTGTGGATTGACTTGATACGTGATTGACGTCGTCGAGCGGGTGGTGCCGTTGATTGATTCGATGCGCTGCGACTGTGCGACCGCGACGAACTCCAAGCCCGCGACCATCGGTGGCGTGATTGAGGAGGCGTCCGAGCCCGATGCGGCGATGGTCAACCGTGCCGCTTCACCCAAACCGATGGTCGCCGGTTCGATGTTTTGGGTAACCGCCGCCTGCGCGTTACCGATTGCCGCGCTCGTCATGCAGGCGACCAGGGCCACTGCACATGTGCTATGGGTCATTTTCACGATGCTCACCAGTCTTTCAAAGGTTCATCGGGCATTGACACGTTGTTGGAGTTGCGCGCCACCGGAACTCCCGGCGCGTGCTTCTCCTCATCTTTCACGGAATCCAACAGTTCGCGCGCTTCTTGGCGACTCATGCCGCCCGGTTGCCGCTGATCATCGGCCGCTTGTGCGACCTGCTCGCCCGCAGATCCTGTGGCGCGATCCGGACGGGCTTCTGAACCATTGGCGGGTTGCGGCGCGGGTTGCTGTCCAGCCTGTTGGGGATTCTTCGGCGCACCCGCGGAAGGCTGGCCGCTTGACTGCTGTTTGGCCTGTTGCGCAGGCTGAGGCGGCTGGCGACTGGGCTCGGGCTTGGTTTGGCTCGGTTGCCCTTGTCGATTCGCCTGGGCTGCATTGTCCTTCGATTGCTCTCCGGCGCCTGGTTGGGGCTTGCTCTCGCCCGTCTCGGGTTTCGACGAATTTTGTGCCTGTGAAGACTGCTTGGACTGATCCTGTTTAGACTCGTTCTGTGCGGATTGATCGTGCTTCGATTTGTCTTGCTTCGACTGATCCTGCTTGGGCTGGTTCTGCTGCTGTTTCTTCAGCGCCTCGAGTCGGCGGCTGACAAGATCTCGATTGAACTTCGTGTCCGCGTCATCGGTACGCAGTTGCAGCGCCGCGTCGTAGACTTTTACCGCTTGTGTCCAGTTCTTGATTGTCTGTGCCGCGTCGCCTTTTTCCGTCTTTTGTCCCTCACGGTAGAGCGTATTGCCTAGGTTGTAATAAGCGTCTTGCTGTTCTGCCAAGCGCTTGGCGCTGCCGGATTTTTCAGCATCGACGGAAGCCTGAAAGGCTTGCGCTGCCTGTGCGAAGTCACCGGCTCGATAAGCCGCCGCACCGGCATCGAATTGCCACGTCGGTTGGTTTGGATTTTCCTTTGCCGCAGAGGCGTACTCCTGCGCCGCTTTGCCGAATTCGCCGCGCTTGTAGTCGGAGGATGCGCTCGCGGGGGAGGCGTGCGCCGCGTCCGTTGGCAGCAGGCAACCGAGCGCACACGCAACACCCACCACGGGGAGTGCATAGCGCCGCCACGTCCGCTTGATCTCCGTAGTCGGCGTCAGTAATGCGCCGCGGCGGCGTGTGCCGAGAACGAGGCTCGCCATCAACAGGACTAGCGCCCCGCCGAGCGCCCATTGGAACCGTTGGTTATAAACCTTCTGCGCCTTGGATGACAGCTCGTGCTTGGCCAGCGGCGCGAGGGCCGCCTGGTAGATGGCATCGAGACCTTGATTGGCGGATCCCAAAGGTGCATAGATACCCCCCGTTGCCGCGGCCAGCGACTTAAGAGAAGACTCATCGAGTCGCGATTTGACCAATTGGCCGGCGCTGTCCTTCAGGAATCCCCCACCCTGATCGGCGGGCAGCGGAATAAGATCGCCATTCGCTGAGCCTACGCCCACGGTAAAAATCTTCAGGCCATCCTGCCTCGCAGCCGCCTTCGCGGCGGACAGCGCATCCCCCTCGAGGTCCTCGCCATCCGTCACCAAGATCAGGATTTTGTCGGTCCCAGCGCGTCGTTGGAGTGCGGCTTGGGCCTCGAGAATGGCGCTCGTGATGTCGGTGCCTCCCCGCGGAATGATGTGCGTGTCGAGCGCCGCGAGAGATTCGTGGAAGGCGCCATAATCGAGTGTGATGGGAGACTGCAGAAATGCCGTGCCGGCGAACGCCACCAAGCCCACGGCGTCGCCGTTCAAACGGCTCACGAAGTCATCGATGGCCAATTTCGCGCGTTCCAAACGGTTTGGCTTGACGTCCGGCGTCAGCATGCTTCGCGACGTATCGACCGCGAAAATGATGTCATTCCCGCGCCGCGTCACTTGCTCCCAGCGAAACCCCGCTTGCGGTCCCGCGAGTGCAACGAACAATAGCGCCACCGCCGCGGCGAACAGGCTGCGCTTGATGACAGTGCGCACGCCGGACATCGAACGGGTGAGTTGCGCTTTAAGCTGCGGTGAGACGAACTGCTCGAGTGCTCGCCGCTGACGGGCATCGACGAGGCGCCACGTCCAGATGATTGCGCCGCACGCCGCTGCCCCGACCAACAACCACCACGGGTGCGCGAAGTTCATGGAAGCCTCCGAAATCGAGTGTTATCGAGAGCAAATCCAAGCCCCAGCAACGCGAGGGCGGGGAACAGCGCCAGGCCATACAGCTCTTGCACGTGTTCGAAGTGTTGTGCGACTCGGGTGGTTTTCTCGAGTCGATTGATTTGCTCGTAGATGTTCTTCAGCGAATCAGTGTCGGTGGCGCGATAGAACGCGCCGCCCGTCAGGGCTGAGACCGCCTGCAGGGTTTTCTCATCCACATCCACCTTCGCCATTAGCAGCCGGCTGTTGCCGAGTTCGTCCTTCACGGGAACCGGGGCTTCGCCACGAACGCCCACAGCGATGGTATAGATCTTGACGCCCAACGCTTTGGCAGCCTCGGCCGCGGCTATCGGAGACAGCTTGCCGGCGTTATTCATACCGTCGGTGAGTAAAATCACGACCTTCGACTTCGCGGCTGAATCACGTAGACGATTGACGCTCGCCGCAATGGCCGAGCCGATCGCGGTGCCGTCATCGACGCCGCCGACCGTGACGCGATCCAGATTCTGCTGCAACCAATCATGGTCCAACGTCAGTGGGCTCACGAGGTACGGAGCACCCGCAAAGGACACCACGCCGATGCGATCATCGGGCCGTTCGTCGATGAATTTCGACACCACCGATTTCACCACATCGATGCGATTGACTCGCTCGCCGCCCATTTTGAAATCGAGCGCCTGCATGGATCCCGAGACGTCGAGCCCGAGCATGATGTCGATTCCGCTTGCCGCGATTTCGGTGCGGCCGTGCGCCAGCTGCGGGCGGGCCAAGCCTAAAACCAAGAATCCTCCCGCGAGGACCGGCAACAACCCTAGCCAGCGGCCAGCCCGGCTGCGAGTCTCACGGGAAATCGCTCGCGCGACGCCAATATTGGAATATTCGATTGCCGCGATCCGGCCCTTGCGGCCGCGCCATATCAAAACAATCGGCAGCACAGCGAGTAGCCAGAGCCATTCAGGTTGTAGGAAGTGAAACATAGGGCTCCCTCGAAGCGGACGTTTGGGGATGATCCATCGCGGCTGTTGCCGTTGGCTGGACAGGGTGCGATCCAGCCTCGCCGGCCGATTCCATGACAAACCGGCGTGCGCTCTCAAGCATGTCCTCCATGTCGGCGGGCACGAGATTCCAACCGCCAAACTTGGCGAGGTCGCAGGTCTGCAAAAAGTTGTCGAGCAGCGATCGATGTACCGTCAACAGCGCATCCGCGGGTTGCAATAGCTGGTATAGGAATTCGTGCGTGGTCAGATGCGTCGCCCGCACGTCGAAGCGGCTTTCGATATAGTCGCGCACCGCACTCGATAGTTCGATCGAGAACTCGCGTCCGAGCTGCGGTGTCATCAGCTCTCGAGCCTTTGCGAGGCGTTGTAGAGCAATTTCCAACGGCCCTTGTCTGGTTTGGCGAACCCGGCGGCGGTTCCAAGCCCAAGCGCCATAGCTGCCACCCAAGAACAAAAGCACGGTCATCGCGACCAGCGGTACCGACCACGGCGACGTAAAGGGTTCGGGGCCTCGAATGTCGCGGATATCGACCGCGGCCGGAGCGACCGGAATCGATTGCGAAGTGACGGCAGCAGCCCCGAGCGTCGAGACGAGCAGTGCAGCCACTGCAAACGCGCAGCGCCTCGAGCAGAGTGTGACGGTGATCATAAGCGCTTACGCCCCCGTGATTTAAAAAAGCGCTGCAGCGCGGGCAGATAGGCAGCATTGGTCTTGAGTGCTAACGTATCGACACCCTCAGATCGAATGTCGCTCATCAAACGCTCGACCGTAGTCCCGGCTTGCTGTTGGAATCGAGCGCGGACGTTCGCGTCTGCAGTATCTAGCTCGATCAACTCCCCCGTTTCGGCATCTTCCAATGCCACGAGGCCCACATCCGGCAGCGCCTGCTCGCGCGCATCTTCGACGTGCACGGCGATGAGATCATGGCGGCGATTGGTTTGGCGCAGACCGCGGCGCAGTGCCGCGCGCGCCTGTAGCGGCTCACCGTTCGTTTGAAAATCGGAAATCAAAAATACGATGGCGCGGTTGTGTAGTACATGGTTCGCAAAATCGAGGGCTTCGACACTGTCCGTGCCTCGACCGATGGCAGAGTGGAATAAAATCTCGCGCACCACTCTAAGCACGTGTCGCCGGCCTTTCTTGGGCGGAATGTATTGCTCGATGCGGTCGGTAAAGAGCAGCAATCCAACCTTGTCGTTGTTGCGGATGGCGGACAGCGCCAACACGCTCGCGACCTCCGCCGCAAGTTCGCGCTTGCTTTGCACTCCCGAGCCGAAGTTACCCGAGGCACTTATGTCTACCGCCAGCAGAATCGTCAGTTCGCGTTCCTCGGTGTACTTCTTGACGAAAGGCCGCCCAGCCCGCGCAGTGACGTTCCAATCGATGGCGCGGACCTCATCACCGGGCACGTATTCGCGCACCTCATCGAAATCCATCCCACGCCCCTTGAACACCGAGTGATACTCGCCGACCAGCCCGTCGCTCACCAATCGGCGCGTGCGGATCTCAAGCCGGCGCATCTTATTGAGAATTGTGTTAGTCGAGGCGGTTTGCATTGAGCTTTTCCTTTATTTGCCGAAGCATCACCCTACGGTACCGGCAGGGTGTCGAGAATCTTCCGAATGATGTCCTCCGAGGTGACGTTTTCCGCTTCCGCCTCGTAACTCACCGTGACCCGATGACGCAGCACGTCGAGTGCCACGCTCTTGACATCCTGCGGCGTCACGAAGTGCCGGCCGTTGAGAAACGCCGTCGCTCGTGCCGCGAGACAAAGGTTTATGGTCGCGCGCGGCGATGCGCCGTTTTGGATGTAGCCGTTGAGATCGAGTGACGCCGCGACGGGCGGTCGTGTCGCGAGCACCAGATCGACGATGTAATTGCGGATCTTCTCATCGATATGAATCGCATTGACCACGTGCCGCGCCTGCAGTATTTGTTCGGCGGAGACGACCGGGCGTACCGAGACGGTGGGTTCCGTGGTCGCCATGGCATCCAGAATCGAGCGCTCCTCGGTCCGTGTCGGATAAGTGATGACGACCTTCATCATGAAGCGATCGATCTGCGCCTCGGGAAGTGGGTAAGTGCCTTCCTGTTCCAACGGGTTTTGGGTCGCTAACACCAAAAAAGGGTTGGGAAGCAGGTAAGTTTCCTCCCCGATCGTGACCTGATGCTCCTGCATCGCCTCGAGTAACGCGCTCTGCACTTTAGCCGGCGCGCGATTGATTTCGTCGGCAAGAATCAGGTTACTGAAGATCGGCCCATGTTTGGTGCGAAAGTCACCAGTTTGCGGGCTGTAGATCATGGTTCCGACGATGTCGGCCGGCAACATGTCGGGAGTGAATTGCAGCCGCTTGAAGTCGAGTTCAACACAGCTCGCGAGGGTTTTGAGCGAGAGCGTTTTTGCAAGCCCCGGCACCCCTTCGAGCAGCACATGGCCGTTGGTCAAGAGGGCGACGAGCAATCGATCGACCAAGTGCTGTTGGCCGACGATGACGCGTGCGATTTCATGCTGCAACGGCTTGATCCACGTCGAGTTATGCTGCACGACCTCGCGCAGTGCCCGGTAGCCATCATTGCCTTCCTCGGGGAGCCGAATGGCCGCGGCAGGACGATCTTCGTCGACGGGAATTGTCGGACGATAGCGATTTTGATCGAGGCGGTTAGCCTTTCGCAGAGTCGGTTCATTAATCATGGGCATTGTCCTGTCGGTGATGAATTGTGCTGACGTGTAGTAGACCGTGGCTGCATGGCCTGAGTCTTTCTGCAAAATTACAGTTCTGAAAGGAAAAAACGGCGGGCGCGTCCGCAGACGATTTAGCGGTTGCGCATGCGAATCGCTACATCCTGATCGAGCCGCCTTTGACTTTTAGCATGGGCTCGTGCCAGTTAATTTTGCGCACGACGTCGCCACTCTATGTGCGGTTGCGTACGCATGAAATAAAGCGGCGGTGCGATGGCGCTTGCGTCAGTTGATGAAAGTACCTTCAGCACATCGTCGGCTTCTTCATGCGGCAGCGCCTTACGCACCAGCGAACGAAAGCTCGTACGAGTTTATGTATTGGCGGCGCCCGCAGTAAAACCCTGCTCGATCGGGAGGCCATATGACCCAGGCGAAAGCGCCCGATCGGATCCATCGGCGCCTGAGGTCCGAACGAGAGTTCATGGCGCGCCGTTATCGATTCGAGAACGAGCACGCGGGCCGTAGTGCGGACTGCTATAGCGTTGGCGAATGGGTGTCATTCACGCACGCTGTATCAATGTCATCGGCGGCGGTTCGCTCATTTCTCCTGAGGCCGTATTTTTTCGGCGCCCTGTTGAACGGCAGTGGATGTCGGTGGCGCTGGGAGTGGGGAGCTCGGAGAAGTCCTCCGGACCCGGCGTATCGAGCAAATTGGCGATAAAGGCATCGAAGGGAAATTTCATGACCAAAGAGGTCACCGAGACCCACTCCATGAGCTTCTTCGTGGCCGCGATCCGCAGAGTGTCCCGTGCAGCGAATCGTGTGCGACCGCAGCAGTAGGTGGCTCGAGTGTAGGCTCGCAAACCTGGTGCGTGAGCCGCGGTGGCGCTTCACGAGAGGCGTCAGCTCGGCGCCGCGTTTGACCAGCCGGGTCAATTGCTGACGCGAATAACGAGTCACCCGCTCGAGAAAGCGCAGCACAACGGCTTTCTGTGCTCGCTTCAGGCGTCGACAGGCGAAACAGCGTACCGTACGCCCGATAAGGCAGTAGGGCTGCTCTTTGCAAAAGTCGGGTCGTCGCGTCTGCTCGTGAGGGAGGTTTTACGACCACCCTCGTCTCGCTGGCGTAATGGCAATACCTGGCTCCAGTATTTTCCTCGACATGCGCTCGAATTGCCGCGCTTGCCGGGGGATCCACACGTGGGCGACTATCAATGCATCGATTGATTCACGGCGTTTAGGCATGATGGATAACCGAACGTGTCTTTATTAGCAGCGGGAAAACTGCCGTAAATTTCGTGATATGTATGCGCGCATGTTTCATGGGCAGATCGGCGCGCCTTCATTTCGTGATGACGGTGGTCTTGGCATTGCCCTTCGCGAGCCCGACATAAAAATGAGGGCTACAGAGATGCACGTTTGACGAAGCCCCGAAGCAGGCGCAGTAAACTCTAACAGTGCCTCCGCCGCCATTTATTGCGGATAGGCCTTCACACTGTCCGCAACGGAGTCTGCCACATGTTCCTTGGTGATCACGCCGACAACATCACTGCCGCGCGGAACTCCGCGGCCGCGCACAACCACGGCCATGATGGCGTCGCGACGCCACATGCGGCGGATAACATCGAACGCTGTCTCTTCTTCGCGAACCACGGTGAAGTTCCGATTGGCAACATCGCCTAGACTCACGCCGGTATCCGCCCTTTCCAAACCTCGCCGAAGTCCCGTGTTGACTCGGATTACGCCGAATAAATGGCCTTTGTCAGTGACAACGACGTACCGCAGTCGACCTGCATGCTCGGGCTGGCGCAAATACTCGTCAAAACTCTCTTCCGTCGGCAGCACCTGAATGTCCGCGTCCATCACTTCGCGCGCGGAGCGGACGAGAAACATGTTCGCATGGCGTGCTTTTGGAATCGCACGTCCGCGGCCCACCAGTTTTAAAGTGTAGATTGTCTCGCGAGAAAAGACGCGCCGTGCGCCGATGCTCATCGCCACAGCGACAATCATCGGCATGACGATGCTGTAGTCGAGCGTCATTTCGAAAATCATTGTCACAGCCGTCATCACCGCACCGGTGCCGCCGCCCACCATTGCACCCATACCGACAATTGCGAATGCAGGACCGCTTAACTGAATTGGCAGGCCGGCCAAATTCCAGAGCGCGGCGAACGCGCCACCGAGGGTGGCGCCTATATACAACGAAGGCGAAAAGATGCCCCCTGATGAGCCCGATCCGAGACTGACCGACGTCGCAAACGCTTTGCAAAGGCCAAGGAGTGCGAGCAGCCAAAAGCTGGAGATCTGTCCCGCCAACAGTGCCTGAACCGTAGCATAACCGACCCCATCGACATAATACTGACCGAAGATGCGCAATAATACGTACATGAGCGCGCCCACAATCAGCATGCCCAACATGTGGCGCCAATAGCGCGACTTGATCCTATCGAACAAATCCTCCGCCAGATGCAGCGCTTTGATAAAACCCGCCGCAGCCACTCCGCTCAGCGCACCGAGCAAAGCGAATAGGATTAGCACGATCAGCGCGTTTGAATCGACTGCCATGGCCTGGAGCGGCGGCACATGAAAAGCCGGCGTGTCGCCAAAGAACCAGCGGCCCACGAATGTCGCGGTTCCCGTCGCAATGGCGACCGGGAGAAAGGTCTCAACGCTCACTTCCGGCATCATCAGCTCAGTGGCAAACATCACACCGCCAATCGGCGTATTGAAAGTGGCAGCGATGCCCGCACCGGCGCCCGCGGCGACCAGGGCAATGCGCTGGCCTGCGGGCATGCGAACGATCTGTCCTAGTGTCGAACCGAACGCGGATCCGATCTGAATTATCGGACCCTCGCGCCCAACCGATGAACCGCTGCCGATAGCCAAAGCTGAAGCCAAGGATTTGACCAGTGCCACTACGGGTCGGATGATGCCGCCTTTGTGATAGATCGCGTCCATGACCTCAGGCACGCCATGTCCTTTGGCCTCCGGCGCAAAATTGCTCACCAGAAACGTCACGCCGACCGCGCCTAACACGGGCACCAGGATCACCAGCATGCCCCACGGCGCGGGAGCTGTGAAAATGTTCGCATCGTAGTGAAGCGATGCGTGGCCGGTGAAGAGTAGATTATGAATAACGCCAATTAAATCGCGGAACAACACGGCGCCGATGCCAGTGACGACGCCGAGGCCAAGCGCCAGTAACGAGATCTGCGCCAATGGCAGTTGGCGGATTTCATCTCTTTCCATTAGTAAAGCTGTCGTTGAGGAGGAGACGGATGCGCAGTCGAGCCCTCGCACTCCCTGTGGATTTCGGATCGCGGTGAGAAGATCATTGGCATAAAGGATTGAGGCCCTGCCGCCGGCTCCCGTGACCGGGCATCACCGAAGATGGCTACTACGACTACGCGTAACTTGCAATCCTTTCGAGACATAGCGTAGCGTATCTGATTATCCTAAGGAGATCCCTAGTATGAAGTCAAATCAAAGAACTACAAGATTTCTCACGTTGTGTTCTATCGCGATCCTGTTTGTGGCCTGCGCAAACCAGATGGAGCCGGCCAAAAACGCGCTCGATAACATCGATACGACCCTAAATTTAGCGTCGGCGGATGCGCAAAAGTACGTGCCTGATCAACTCGCCGAGGCGCAGACCCACGTGGCGGCATTAACGGCCTCCTTTGAAAAGAAGGACTACGCGGCAGTAGTGGGCGGCGCGCCAGCTGTATTGGCCGAAGTCAACGGATTGGCCGGCGCGGCAGCAGCTAAGAAAGATGAGATGGTGAAGGCGTTGGGAAACGAGTGGAGATCCCTAGCCGCTTCCGTGCCTCAAACGCTTAGCGCGGTGCAAACCCGGATTGACGCTTTGTCGAAAACCAAGCATGTCCCGAAGGACGTTGATCTCGGTGCGGCAAAGTCTGGAGTTGCAGATGCCACTTCGGCATGGGACAAAGCCCAAGAGGTTTTCAAATCTGGTAACCAGGCAGATGCGGTGACGGCAGCTAAGGATGCCCAAGCCGAGATTGTATCGGCTGCAGCTGCGCTGAAACTGGATTTGACCTGAGAGCAGACACCGAGCAGGACGCCGCGCGCCGCGGTTTATCGCTTGGTCTGATCGTACGGCCTGACCAGCCGCACGATGTAGTCGACAATCTGCGCCGTGTCCTTGAGGCTCATCGAGGCGTGACGCAAGAGGGTCCGAAAGTAAAAGGGGCCGGTTAGCATGTCGAGGAGCAACTCAACGTTCATGTCATCCCGCGCCTCACCCCGCGCACAGGCGCGTTCGATCGCTTCCCGTATGGATCGGCGTCGCGGGACCATGACTCCTCGTTGAATGCTCGAGGAGAGAGCAGCGTCTTGCGCCATGTCGGCTACGAGGCCCGCCAACGCGTGTCCCAAAGGTCCACGGAATGCCCGCCATAAAGTGGTTACTGCGGCCAACAGGTCGCCTCGAAGAGTTCCTGTATCCGCAGCAGGGTGTTCTCCCAGTTCGCCAACGACTGCGTAGGCAACAAGATGACGCTTGCTGGGCCATCGTCGGTAGAGGCTGCTGCGAGCCCTCCCCACATTTCTTGCAATGCCATCAATCGTGACCGCGTCGTACCCACCCTTCCGGAGTACAGCGATTACCGCCCTGATGACCTCCGTGTCGATCCGTGCGTCGCGCGGTCGGCCGGAGACCTTTGAGGCAGCAGAGGAACTCAGAAGCGCCTTTACTTTGCGCCTTGCTCGGCTTGATTTCATTGCTTGTCCCCCGAGAGACTTCGGTTGAATTCGAGGGCCCATCAAATCAATGGGCAATTTTATATGCTTCATGACTCGATTCTGGTGGCGTGAAGCTGTGCTTACAAGGAGATCTTGGGCGGATTTCTTATAGGCCTCGCCTTGATTTCCGTGCCAAGAGTTCCGATTGTGAATGCCGAGAATTATAGAGTCGGCCGACCACATGCCGCGGAATTCGCGCAAGTTCCTGTCTATCACTAAACAATCGCTTTTCCGGGGAAATTGCCCGCAATTAACCGCTTTGTTTGCTTTAGTTTGCCGCCATATCGGACAACTGCCGGGCTCGCTGCGCCGAATCTGCGGATGCATCGGACAGGTGTAAATCGCGATCTGAGCAACGGGTGCGCTCGGGGTACTCGGCACGCTGGGCGCGAGTTTCGCGACCGGACTTAGGAACTGAACGGGGTCAGCCAGAAACTTGGCCTGACGATCGCCGCGACAGAAGTAGGAGCTCCGGCCATGTTGCGCGCGCCACCGTGCGCTAGCCGGATCGACGATCATGCCGCAGACGGGATCATAGGTTTGATGGACTGCGCCAAGGTGCGCTGCAGCGAGTGCACATCTGTCGTGATGCAATTCTTCAATCGCAAACGGGGATCGAGATATCGATCGCACCGGAAGAGAGCCGTCGAGGCATCGATAAAGCTGCGAGACTTACATCAATGACGCAGTCCGCCGAGTAATAAAAACGCACGAATCCGCCGAGTAGCCCTCAAACGAAGAGGGTCGCACCGTCAGTAAGGTGCGGTGACGACTCCACGCGCGTTAGGAATAAGTAGTTTTAAAGAGAGATTCATATGTTGCGACGCATGAAAGATATGGAAGGCTATTCGATTAGCGCACTCGACGGATTTATTGGCGAGGTCAAGGATTATTACTTTGACGACGCCGGCTGGGTTATCCGCTATCTGGTCGTTGAAACGGGAGATTGGCTCGCGAGTCGCAAGGTCTTGATATCGCCAGCATCGATCAACGGGCCAAACTGGTCGGAGAAAAGCATTCCTGCGGCGATCACACTTGAACAAGTCAAGAATAGCCCACCCATTGACACCGACAAGCCCGTTTCACGTCGACCCGAGGTACGCTGTCTAGAGCACGACAACTTAGCACGCTATTGGACTGGTTCCGGTCTGTGGGGAACCGGTCCCTCTCCAAGATCGACGCTGCCAAGGCCGAGCGATACTTGGACCGCGGCGCGATTCCACTTGGCAGAAAGGGAACACGACCGTCTGAAGGTCGAAAAGTCACTGCAGGATGTGCACCTTCGAAGCGGCAATGCCGTCGGGCGATATCACATTCATGCAACTGACGGGGACATTGGCCACGTGCAAGCGATTCTGATCGACGAGAGAACGTGGGCGGTCCGCTACCTCGTCGTGAACACAAGCAACTGGTGGCTTGGCCATGAAGTTCTCATCGCCCCGCAATGGATTGAGGAAATCGACTCGGTAACGTCGACGGTTTTAATTTCTCTTAAGCGACAGGCGATTAAAGATGCGCCACCGTACAATCCTAACGCGCCGTTCGATCGCTCAGAGGAAGCCCGTGTTTACGCCCATCACGGCCGAAAGGACTATTGGTCTGG
>Ga0302320_10015850_pt1 | contig 15443 bp, 17 predicted proteins | sample Bog_T0_3_FD_202130 | JGI IMG/M metagenome (GOLD analysis project Ga0302320, IMG submission 202130) | Peat permafrost microbial communities from Stordalen Mire near Abisko, Sweden - Bog_T0_3 | ecosystem: Environmental > Terrestrial > Soil > Wetlands > Peat | place: Sweden: Abisko, Stordalen Mire... | reverse complement strand
TCGCCGAAATGCTGAAAGCCAATCTGACGAACGTCGACAGCTTGATGGGCGGATTTTCCGCACGTTGACGAGTGGTCTACTCTGACGGTCGCTTGGCATTGATCATGCGGCGGCGCCTTTCGGACGCTTCCCAGGCAGCGAGGCGGTCGGCCCGTTTCGCCATGCGTTCCCACTCTTCGGCGAGACGAAGCCATTCGTGAGGCGTAGGGGACAACGCAGCTTTACGGAGACATATTTCCGCAGCACGGCGACATTTTATCGGGTCGCTCAGCGAAAACTCCCACGCGCATTTGCCGCTCGGGCATCGATCCCCGAGGCGACAGCAACTCAAAAGGTGTAGCGCTTTCGCGAGCGCGCGCGGCGCGCACCCTGTTGCTCACGAAGCGCCCTGTTACGGGCTTTCGCCTCGCCGTGCTCCGGAACCAATTCCGCCACGACTGCATCGACCCGCATATCACGGGAAACCTCGACAACCGTTTCCACTACTCCTCCCCGTCCAGGTTCTTGCGCGTCGTGCTCACAGCTTTTGACCACCCCCCGGTGGCTTTGGGAGACGGCTAAATCTCAACACTTGCGCGTGTGCGGCGTTCTCGCTCCTCAGCACCGCGAAGGCATTACGGGCGTCAATTTCCCGAGTGTACGGGAATACCTCTGGACGACATCCTCCGCCGAAAACCACAAGGAGCCAAGGCGCGCTTTCTTCCGGCGGCGAATACAGGAAAAATTCCTCGGGTTGCGCCATTTCCTTCTTGCTCCACCCAGCTTCGAAATACTGGCACGGAGCCGAAACTTCGTCTGTCTGCTTCCCGACATGCCGATTGAGATTGCCAGGCCAAACGGCGGGACCCGCCGCGCATAATGCCGAGCCCCCGCTGTCAGCATGAATTTCGGACGTTTCCGCGAGCAAGGTTCATTCGCGGATTTAGCTAATCGCATCGCGGGCGGAAACGGAGGCATGATGCCATCGACAAGCCGCGTGGCGAACGGGGCCGAAGGGAGGCTCGCGCGAGTGACGCCATGCCACCGCCCATTGTCGGGTAATCGACAGTCAGCGACTTGGCGGCGTGATATGTTTGCGGGACACGAGGAGCGCGAGCTATGAGGGGTCCCGAGGTAAGAAGTTCGACGCCGCAGCGGCTTAAGGGCCGACTTCACGGGAACGGCTATGAGGCCGAATGCGTCGTCAGCCGCGATTTGAGATACGAAGGCGTCGCGCCGGGACCGCGCACGATTTCCAAGTCTACTCCCGAGCTACCGGACGGCGTCTACACGCTGAACATCAGCGGGCAAGATTCGCAGGTGCGTTGCAAGCAAGGCGTTTGGTCCTTCGTGACGAAATAGACGCTGCCGAAATGACGCCAGCAATAGTCGCGCGAAATCGTCAACCACAACCGACACAATATTACGGCCGGCGATGACCTGATACGCCGCGACCGCGTCGCCGAGGCTTTTGCGCGACCAGGGGGTGGGTGTACCCCGACGACGCGAATGGAGTGACAGGCGTGAACGGTCTTGTCGCGGATTCAGACTGGCCACCGGGCGCCGTCAGCATTGGCCTATCTCGGGTCACTTCTCGTCCGCCGCTTTGTGGCATCCCATGGCGCCTCTTTGCCATCAGGGGCAGGCGACGCGTTCGGGTCGGCGAGCCCAGCGCGCACATCAAACCACAGTATGACCGCACGGACGTTCCGACCTCCCATAATGGGGTCAGGTTTGGGCAAGCCCTTGTGTTCGAGCAAACGCGCGATCTGAATGAATTCTCGGGCCCGGGCTGGGCCGAGTAGCGCCGCGCCGATGGCAAGATCGTCCGAGAAAAGCGGCAACTCTAGGAGCGTCCGAAAGGTTTCCGGCAGCCGTTGGCGTTTTGCACGTTTCCTCAGCGCGGCGGGTTCGACCAGCCCCTCGTTCGCCACGTTGAACCGCCCTCTGTCGAGCCGCACACCCACCCCGCCGCAAATACTCGGGAATGACCCCGACGCGACTCGCAAAGACAGGGGCGGTATTGAGCGCGCCACTGTTCGCATTGAGGCCCCAAGCGAAAACCGATGGGCGGCGGCGCCTATGCCTTCTTGCCTGGCGTGCTGATTGGCTGGCTGCCCTTTCCCTGCGATTGCTTATAGGCGGAGCCGCTGGTTTTCGGCTTATCCGCCTTGGGCTTCTTGACCTCTTTGTTGCCCTTGATCTGACCCTTGGCCATCTAATCCTCCCGTCTCTGCGATTGACAGACTGCCATCGCCGTATGTTTTCGGCCACTGGAATCGCGATGGATATCCAAGCCGTCGCGGACAAGTGCGACGCCATCCGCGAAGACCTCGCCGCCACCCTGAAAACCTCGGAGGCCGCCAATGTCTGAGCTCACGAAACACTCGCGCCGAGCGGCCCTTCGCCTGTTCACAACCGCGTCGGCGCTCGCCGTCATGCCCGCTGCGGCAACGGCGGCCGCATCCGTCGGCGGCGACGCCGAGATCAACCGCATTATTAAGGCGATCGGCGCCATCAAGGCCGATATCCTGCGGTTCGGTCTGAGCGATCCCCAGTGACGGCCGGCGGCCAACAGGCCGGCGCAAGCACCAAGCGCCATCAAGGGGGCAAGGCGTTGCTCCCGCCTTTTGCAAGATGACGAACAGCCAACGGTTTCGATCCGAGGCGAAAGAGACGGCCCGCCGCGGATGTACCGGCGGGCTGTTTTCGTTTTAGGACGCCACGCACGGCGAACAAAAAGGAATGGTTCAATAGTCGTGGTGGTGATGGTGATGATAGTGGTGATGATGCCGACGCTGGTGGTGATGATGGTGATGATCCTGGACGAGTTGAACGCCCTCATCGATTCTGTCCGGCTCCTGCGCGTCGGCGACCCTTAGAAGGGCGGCGGCGTTCGGAATTGGGCGTAGAAGCTCCGCATAGGAGCTAGCCTTTATGGCCGTGCTGTATTCCGACGACGAGAACGCGGCTTGCGCCGGCGAGACCGCCGCGACAGCACCCATTGCGACAATTAATCCTACTAACGTCTTGTCCATATTCACCGCTCCCTGATTTTACCTCCTTGTCAACGTTAAAAGCGCCCGTTCGTTCCATCGCAGCGAAAGACCGCGCTTCATTCGGATATTGCCGGAGCGACCCGGCAGCCTATATTTCATCAGGATGTTTATTTTGCCAGAGGGTCACCATTCGCTTTAACGCGTTCTCCGCCTCAATTCTGGCCTCTCGGCGCGTCGCGTACGAATGGGCAGATTGCGACTTCACTTGGTCGCCTTCGAGCATCGTCCAACGGTACCGGAGGGGTCGCTCAGCGTCTGGTTCAATCTGAACGGTGAATCGATGCTCTTCGGCCATGGCGCCCATTTGCACAAGGCGCGCTCGGAGTCGAGAATGGTCCGGCGGACCCGGCATCCAGGAGGGGGCTCTGGACGCGAAACGCCGCCAGCTCCGATCTCGCCATCGTGTGACCCGCGGTTAGGCCCGACGAGGCGAAGGGCGTCTTCGCGTGGCGCCTAGTGTCAATTCTTCCGTCTTCCGACGCGATATCCCAGCAACGGATCGCGGTCGCTTGTTCATGATCGGCACAAAGCCGTCACCGACAACACCGTGCGCCAGAACGCTCGCGCCGACGTTGCCGGAGACATTTCATGTGTGGAATAGCAGGACGCATCTTGGCGACGGCCGGGGATGTCGGAACCGACCTCGTCGCCCTGATGGACGCGCAAGCGCATCGCGGCTCCGACAGCACGGGTTTCGCGATTTACGGCATCCCACGCGAGCACGGCTACGTCGTTCGCGCGATGGGTTTCGACCGCGCGATGTTGGGCAAGGACCTCGAGGACTTCCGCTACATCCTGAAGGAGCACGGCGCGGACTTTCTGGAAAGCCCGACGTGGGACAATAGCGTCGCCAAACACTATTCCGTTCGCATGGTCATCAGCGATCCCGTCGATCTCTCCCGCTGGAGCGCGGAAGCGGACGAGCTCTGCACGCGCATCGAGGTCCAGTCGGTCGGCCGCTCGCTGGAAATCATCAAGGACGACGGCGACGCCCGCACCGTCGCCGACAAACATCACGTTCGCGGCATGATCGGCACGCACGGCCTCGGACATGCGCGTCTGGCCACCGAATCCGCCGTGCGGCCCAACGCCAGCCACCCCTTCTGGGCGCGGCCCTTCGCCGACGTCGCCATCGTGCACAACGGCCAGATCACCGATTACTACAATTGGCGCCGGCGCCTGGAGCGCGGCGGCTATCGGTTCCTCACGCAGAACGACAGCGAATTGATCGCCGTCTGGGTGTCCGATCAGATCAAACACGGGTTGACGTTGCAACAGGCGTTGAGCGCGTCGATCAAGCAGATCGACGGCGTCTTCACCTACATGATCGCCGACGTCAACGGCATCGGCTTCGCCAAGGACCGCTTCGCCATCAAGCCGCTGGTCACCATCCAGTCGGGCGGCGCGTTCTGCGCCGCGACCGAAGAACAGGCGCTTCGCCGCGTCTATCCGCGAGGCGCGAAAATCATCAATTACGACGGCCCCGCCCAGACGGGCATCTGGGGCTTGAACGCCAGGGAGTTGGCCGCGTGAGTGAAATCACCATCGACGTAGGCGAGAGGGGCATCCGCGAGATCAACGAGGATATCCAGGAAGCCGCGAAACATTATCACACCATCATCGTCCGTGACACGCTCTCGCGTCATAACCTCGGCATCGGCCTGCCCAAAGGCGTCGACATCCGCTTCGAGGGCTCGGTCGGATATTATTGCGGCGGCCTCAACAATGGCGCGCGAATCTCGATCGAGAACGACGCCGGATGGGGCGCTGGCGAGGGCATGGCCGCGGGCCACATCGCCATCGGCGGCTATGCCGGCATGTCCGCCGGCGCCGCGATGGTCGGCGGCACCATTCATGTGCGCGGAGACGCGGGTCCGCGGATCGGCGTCGCCATGAAGGGCGGCAACATCATCGTCGAGGGCAAGATCGGCGCGCAAGCCGGTTTCATGTCGCACGCGGGCAAGATCATCGCGCTCGGCGGCGCCGGGCCATCCTGCGCGGACGCGCTCTGGCAAGGCGAAGTCTGGATCGCCGGCGACATCGAAAGCCTCGGCGTCGACGCCGTGGTGAAGGAGCCGACCCAGGAAGAAGTCGCCGAAGTCGACCAAATTCTCGAACCGTTGGGGCTCGCCGACAGCTCACGCAACTGGCGCCGGATCATTTCGGGTCAACGCCTCTGGTACTTCGAAAGCAGGGATGCAAACGCATGGCTGATGATCTGAACACCTCCTACAAGTATCCGTTCGAGGAGGCCTCGGAAGATCTCGTCAAATTCGGCGACGGCGCCATCCCCGGTCGGCCTCCCGGCGTCCCTTCCTCCTATGATGAAGGCGGCTCGACGCGTTGGACGCCGGAGGCCATCTCCGAAGTCCATGCCTTATCCCAACTCGGGCGTTATCAGGTCCGCGGGTTCAACACCTTCAACAAACGCTTTCCGACCTTCGACGATTTGACCTTCGTCCCCGCGACGATGACCCGTCTGCCGTTGGAAGGTTATCGCGAGAGTTGCGACACCACGACGGTGCTGGGCGGCGGCCGCGGCATCGTCGAGAAACCGCTGGAGCTGAAGATCCCGATTTATATCGCCTCGATGTCGTTCGGCGCCCTTTCCGCCAACGCCAAGGAAGCGCTCGGCCATGGAGCCTCGAAAGTCGGCACGATGACCTGCACCGGCGAAGGCGGCATGCTGGAAGAGGAACGCGCCGCCTCCAAGCTGCTGGTCTATCAGATGTCGCCGGCCCGATATGGCCTGGACCTCGATCATCTGCGCCGCGCCAATGGCCTCGAGATCGTCGTCGGGCAGGGTGCCAAGCCCGGCACCGGCGGCTTGCTGCTCGGCATGAAAATCTCCGAGCGAGTCTCCAGAATGCGTACGCTTCCCATTGGAGTCGACCAGCGCTCGACCGTGCGTCATCCCGATTGGTTGGGCGCCGACGATCTCGCGATCAAGGTGGAGGAACTGCGCATCGCCTCCAATTACCAGGTGCCGATCTTCCTCAAGATGGGCGCGACGCGCCCGCGCTACGACGTCGCCATCGCCGCCAAGGCGGGCGTCGACGTCATCGTGGTCGACGGCGCGGAAGGGGGCACTGGAGCCTCGCCGGAACTGCTGCTCAATCATACCGGCATTCCCAACATGTCGGCTATCCGCGCGGCGCGAGAAGCGCTGGACGAATGCGGCATGTCGGGCAAAGTCTCGCTCGTGGCCGCCGGCGGCATACGCTCCGGCACGGACGCTGCGAAATGTCTGGCTTTGGGCGCCGACGCCGTCATGATCGGCAATGCGGCGATGATCGCGTTGGGCTGCAACTCGCCACGTTATCTCGACGATTACAAGAAACTCGGCACATCTCCCGGCGCCTGTCATCATTGTCACACCGGCATGTGCCCCGTCGGTATCGCGACGCAGACGCCGGAACTCACCGAGCGGATGGACATCGCCGCCGGCGCCGAGCGCGTCGCCCGTTACCTCACGGCGATGACGATGGAGATCACCGCGCTGGCGAAGGCTTGCGGCAAATCCAACGTGCACAACCTCGACATCGAGGACCTGCGCGCCCTCTCGTTCGAGGCGTCCGCGTTCACCGGCGTGAAGATGGCCGGCATCGATAGGGCCTTCTCCTGGTAGCGGCCTGACCGCCCAAGAATAGCCCCCCCCGTTTCGCGAAGAGGATGGATGACAGAGATGGACAATTCTGGATCGACCGTGGTTACAGGCGCGGCGACGCATCAACCAACTGCGGCGCCGCTCTTCGCGTTGCCGGAGGGTACGCATACCGTGTCGTTCGGGTTGGGCGATCTCAACGGCATCATGCGCGGCAAACGCATTCCGGCGTCCCACTGGGACACCACTTGCCGCGGCGGCAACGCCATGTCGGCCGCCATCTTCACAATGGACATGACTTGCGACGTCTGGGACACGCCCTACGTCAACTTCGGCAACGGCTATCCGGACATGCACCTCTTCCCGCTGACCCCACCGGTCAGCGTGCCTTGGGAGCCCGGCGTGGCGTTCTGCATGGCGCGCGCCGAGGGCGCCGACCACAAGCCGGTTCCCATCGATCCGCGTCAGGTTCTGGCGAGGCAGATCGAGCGCGCCGCGGCGATGGGACTCGACATCCAGGTTGGCGTCGAAGTGGAATTTTATCTCGTCGATCCCGCGACGAAACTTCCGCGCGAAAAGGGCATCCAAGTCTACAGCCTCGCTCGCGCCGCGGAAAATGAATACGTCCTCGGTCCCATCCGCCGTCAGATCAACGAAATGGGCATTCCGATCGAGCAGTCGAATCCAGAATATGGCGAGGGACAGGCCGAGGTTAACATTCGGTATGCCGACGCGCTGACCTCGGCGGATCGCCTCGTGACGTTCCGCAATCTGGTCAAGGAGCTCGCGCACAAGCAGGATTTTCTCGCCACCTTCATGGCGAAGCCATTCATCGATCAATCAGGCAATGGCTTTCACGCGCATTATTCAGTCTGGAAGGACTGTAAGAACGTCTTCGCCGACAACGGCAAGATCAACAAGCTGGGCCTTTCGTTTCTCGCGGGCCTGCAAAAGCGGATGGCGGAAACCGCGATCACCGGCTCGGCCACGCCGAACGCCTACCGTCGCCGCAAACCTTATACGTTCTGCCCGATCAGTGCGAATTGGGGCTATGACAACCGGACGGTCGCATTGCGCGTCATTGAAGGATCGGACAGCTCGGTCCGCGTCGAGAAGCGCGACGCCTCCGCCGACTGCAATCCGTATTATTTGCTGGCCGCGGACATCGCCGCCGGTCTCGACGGCATGGAGCAGGCTCTCGTCCCCTCGGAACCCTGCATGGGCGACGGCTACGCCGCCGACGCGCCCGGCGGGGGTCCGCTGCCGACGGATCTCGCCAGCGCCATCGCCCTCGCGGAAACTTCGGAATTCCTCGCGCGAGTGATGGGCGGCGACCGCCTCACCATCGTGTTGCAACAGGCTCGGCGCGAGTTGGACTTTTTCGCCGCGCAGGTCACGCAGGTCGAACGTGATCGCTATCTCGGAAACTTCTGAACGGAGCCGCGCATGAACGTCCAGACAGTTTTAAGCGGCGGCCGTTTCGAGATCATCGGTTCCTACGCGCGGGGCAAGCGCGTCGGCCCGTTCGTCTATGTCTCGGGAACCACCGCCATAGATGAGGCCGGACAAATCCACGCGCCCGGCGATTGTTATGCTCAGACGATATTCATCCTCGGCCGAATCGAGAACGTGCTGATCAGTCTGGGTGCCGAAATGCGTCACGTCGTGCGCACCACCGCCTTCCTCGCGGACATGAAGGGCGGCGTGCGGGATTTCGTCAAGGCGCACGGCGAGATCTTCAAGGACATCAACCCGACGTCGACCGGCGTCGAGGCCGGACTGACGCGCCGCGGATTGATGGTGGAGATCCAGGTCGACGCCATCGTGCACGACGCTGACGGAAGGCTGGCGGGTTCATGACCCCTCAACTCTTCTCGAAAGTCAACGGCGACGCGACATTGCCCGCCGAGGTCGATTTCGTCATGATCGGCGGTGGCGTCATCGGCGCCAGCGCCGCGCTGGAATTGGCCGAACGCGGCTATCGCGTCGCTATCTGCGAGAAGGGCGAAATCGGCGGGGAACAATCCTCACGCAACTGGGGCTGGGTTCGCCGCATGGGGCGCGACGTCGCCGAGATCCCTCTCGCGATGGAAAGCCGTCGCCTCTGGCGCGAGTTGGCGCCGCGCATCGGCGCCGATGTCGGCTATGTCGAGTCCGGTATTCTCTACGTCGCCGCGAACGAACGCGAAATGCGCGGTCACGAAAGTTGGATGGCGCGCGCCCAACCATTCGGCCTCGAATCCAAACTGCTGAGTGCGCGGGAAGTCGCCGCCCTGGTTCCGAACGCGGGACGAAAATTCCTCGGCGGCCTCTTTACCGCGGGCGACGGTCGCGCCGAACCTTCGCTGGCGACCGCCGCCATCGCCCAGGCCGCTCGGCGGCGCGGGGCCGTCATTCTCACGCATTGCGCCGTGCGCGGCGTCGAAACGCAAGCCGGCGCGCTCAGCGGCGTCGTCACCGAGCGCGGCGTGATCAAATGCGCGGGCGCGTTGCTCGCGGGCGGAGCCTGGACGCGGCTGTTCGCGGGCAATCTCGGCATAAATTTTCCGCAACTCGTCGTGCGTGGCGCGGTTGCGCGCATCGAACACGGCGGCCCACTGCCGGATATCACGGTCGGCGGGACGGATTTCGCGTTTCGCAAACGCCAGGACGGCGGTTATAGCATCGCCGTGCGCAACGGCAATTTCGTCCCGCTCGGCATCGACAACTTCCGCCTGTTCTTCGATTATTTGCCCGCCTTGCGCGGCGGTTGGCGCGACCTGAGGCCCCGGTTCGGCAAGCACTTCTTCGAGAACCTCAAAATCCCTCGGCATTGGCGGAAGGATGAGGTCAGCCCGTTCGAGTCGATGCGCATCAACCAAAGCGCGTCTTTCGGCGGCCTCGACGTTCAGGCGTTGAAGAACGTGACGCAGGCGTTTCCCGACTTCGCCAAGGCCAGGATCACGATGAGTTGGTCGGGTCTGATCGACGTCACGCCCAGCGCCTTGCCCGTGATCGATCGCGCGGAGACGATTCCGGGGCTATTCATCGCCAGCGGATTCTCCGGCCACGGATTTGGCGTCGGCCCCGGCGCCGGTCGTTTGGTCGCCGAAATCATGACTGGCGAAACACGTGGCGTCGATGCAACGCCGTTCCGATTCGAGAAAGCCCAGATTTAGACATGACGGCGACACTGTGGCCCGCTTTTTGCGAGTTAATTGCCGCTCCCTCAAGTCTGGACAGAGAACGATGTCTGCATCGGGAACCATCCGAATAACCGCGGCGCGCGAACTTCTGAGCGCGGTGACGAAGCGACGCCCCGAATACGCCGAATTCAGCGCACGCGCGGGCGTATCGCGAGAAACGCTGCAAGCGTCGTCGGGAACGATCCCCTTGGCGACATTCACGTCCATGCTGGAGGCGGCCGCCTACGAAACCGGCAATGGCAGTCTGGGACTGGAGCTGGGAAAGACCTTCCGATTTTCGGCTTTGGGCCCCATCGCGAGACTTCTCGAGACCGCGCCGACGCTGGGCGCCGCGTTGGAGCAATTCACGCGCCACTTCGGCAGCATACAAACAAACACGCATAGCGCGTTATATATGAGCGATGGATCCGCGCGGCTGGTCTATTCCATCAACGACCCCGCGGTTCGCTTTCGCAACCAGGACGCCGCTTTCACGCTCGCGGTCGAATATTCGATGCTCGCCAATCTCGTCGGTCCGGCCTGGGAGGCGGCGGGCATCGATTTCGAACAATCAGCGAGCGCCGATCTGCCTTTCTATCAGGAGCATTTCGACTGCCCGCTGCGGTTCGGATGCGAGAACAACGCCATTGTCTTCCCTTCGCGATTGCTCGACGCGCCGATGCGCGACATGGACAGGGTCGTGAACGCGAGGATCGCTGCGGACCTCGCGGAAACCACTCGCTATCAAACGGTGCGACTCGATCTGATCGAAAGCATCGAAGCCTGGGTCACCGCGTCGCTCTGCAGAACCGTTTCGACCGACATGGAACTCGTCGCCAGCGACTTTGGCATGAGCGCGCGCACCTTTCAGCGCGCGCTCTCCGATCATGGCGTGCACTATCTCGGCATTCGCAACAAAGTCCGTTCGCACATCGCGAAATGTCTTCTGGCGGAGACGAACCTTCCGGTGACCGCGATCGCGCTTCAACTCGGCTATAGCGAGACCAGCGCGTTCTCGCGCGGATTCAAGACCTTGGTCGGCGAAACGCCGTTGGATTTTCGTCGGCGGAGCAACTGTTCGCTCCACGCATGACGGCCGGGCCGGCCCTCGGAGACACGCGATGACGCCCGTGAACGCTATCGACGTCTTCAGTGATTTCGTCCTGCAACTGCACGAGCGGAGTCGTTCGCTGGACTCCGTGTCGCTGTTTCGTTGGAGCATGGAGACGCTCGAGCGCGCCGTGAGCGCGGACTGCGCGTGGGGCGGCTGGGCCGACCTCAGTCGCGACGATATCGATCTGTGCGCGAGCATTTCAAACCATCTTCCCGACGATTTCGATAGTTTCTGGCGGCAGATCCGCCACGAGGACCTCCTGGCGCGCGACGTCATGAAATCCGGCTGCGACGCGGCGTACTACGATCGCCGCGGCCCGCGCCACACCGAGGGCATGATCGCCTTGTCGGACCGCTACCACATCGACCAGATGGCCGTCGTGACCGCCGACCAGCCGGGAAGCACCGTCTCGATATTCATGTCGCTCTACCGCGGCGGCGCGGGGGCGAAGCCCGTCGGCGCCGAAGAGACAAATCTCTTGCGCAACGCGCTCAATCATATCCGTCATCTCGTATTGAGAGGTAAGCAACAGGAAGAGGCGCGTCTGCTCGTCAACGCGGAGGGCCGCGTGTTGAGCGCGTCTCCGGGCGCGCGCGACTTCATCAGAGACCGCTGGCGCGGCTGGAACGGCGAATATGCGCCCTCCGAATTGACCGCGTCGCCGTCGCCGCTACTCTCGCGGCGATTGTCGGAACTCGACCTCAACGTGGATAAGCGAATACTCACTCAACGGTCGGACCAGACCTTGTTCGGCATAACGCTGCGGCCGGCTAGTCTCTATGACCTTTTGACCGCGCGCGAGCGTCAGATAGCCGAAGAAATCGCCGAAGGCCGGACTCACAAAGAGATCGCGAAGTTGTTTTCGCTCTCGCCGGCGACCGTCCGCAACCACACGCAGACGATCCTTGGAAAGCTCAATGTGCACAGCAAAGGCGCATTGGCGAGAATGATTAAGCAGACCAGCCTCAATTGAAGTCATGAGCCGATCAGGCGGTCGAAAATCGTCCAGTCGCATAGTGCATCTGCATCATATCTGAAGTCGCGGCGTCGAGCTAACCTTTCAAAGTGATTTTGAGAGGAGAGCAAATAATGACGGGCATCCAGCGGCGGCAATTTCTGAGTGGGGCGGCGGGCGCGGTTCTGGCGGCGTCAATCTCGGGGCGCGCGCAAGCCGCCGACGACATCGTCATCGGCGTGCCGACGGCCATGTCGTCGCCCGTGGGCGCTGGCGATCAGAAGGATTGGTTGAACGGCGTCACCGTCGCCATCGACGAAATCAACGCGGGCGGCGGCGTCAAGGGACGCAAGCTGCGCGCGGAAGTCGTCGACATCGACATTCTGACGCCGGAAGGCACGGTCGGCGCGATCCAGTCGCTGACCGGCAAGAAAGTCCAAGCGATCGCCTCGTCCTTCGTGCTGATACCGCAGCCCGCGATGGACGCCACCGCCGCGACGCGTGTCCCCTATCTTCACGGCAACACTTCGATTGCCTCGCTCGAACTGGTGAAGGCGAACCCGGTAAAATACAAGAACATCTTCCAGATCGACGGCGCCGAGACCTGGTACGGCTCCGGCTTCGTGCGCTATCTCGACAAGATCGCCGCGTCGGGAAGCTGGAAGCCGAAGAACAACAAGATCCATATCGTTCAGGAACAGATCGCCTATACCCAGGTCATCTCGAAGTCCGTGCAGAAGGCCATCACCGAGTCCAACGGCAAATGGGCTCTGGGCGCGATCACCGACATCCAGTTTCCGGTGCAGGATTGGTCGCCGGTGTTGCGGGCGCTGCATCAATCGGACGCGGGCATCATCTTCATCGACCATTGGGTCGCCGCCGAATTGGCGGCGTTCGCGCAGCAATTCGCCGCAGATCCCGTACGCGGCTCGCTCGTCTACCTCCAATATGGTCCGAGCCAGCCGGAGTTCCTCAATCTCGCCGCCGGTTCGGCCGAGGGCATGATCTGGGGCACGGTCGTGGGAACGCATGCCGACGAAGCGGGGCTCGCGTTTCGCAAGACCTATATGAAGCGCTTCGGCGACAATATGGGCATCGTCTACACGGGCAGCGGCTACGACACGATCAAGCTGTTGTCGTCGATCTGGGCGAAGGTCGACGCCAACGATTTCGACGCCGTGGGCGATGCGATCCGCAAGACGAGCTACAAGGGGGTGTGCGGGACCTACACGTTCGATCGCCCCGAGCAGGCGCCGCTCGTCTACCCCTGGCAGACCGACGACCCGAACGCCGGCGTCAGCCATCTGCTGCTTCAAGTGCAGGACGGCAAGCACAAGATCATCGCGCCGGACGTCTACGCCGAAGTGAAGATCAAACCCGCCCCCTGGTTCTGACCTGAAAGGGGCCGTGGCCACCATGACAAATCCGCGGCCCTGCTTTCAGTGCAAGGATATCTTTCTCTCGCTCGGCGGGAGACAGATACTCAGCAACGTCTCGCTCTCGGTCAGCCCCGGCGAAATGCTGGGCTTGATCGGGCCGAACGGCGCCGGCAAGACTTCGCTTTTCGAGGTCCTGTCGGGTCGCTATCACGCGCAACAAGGCGATGTCTTGCTGGACGGCCGGTCGCTCGCGGGGCTGGACATATTCCGGCGCGCCCGCCTCGGCGTCGCGCGCACGTTCCAGAGCCCGGTCGTTCCCAACGCGCTCACGGTGGGCGAGGTGTTTCGCGCGGCGCGCAAAGCCTACGCTCCGATGATGTCGGTGCATGACGCCGAATGGGGCGCAAGACTCGTGCATTTCGAGGCGGCCTGGGACCGACCCGCGGGTTCTCTCGACACTTTCGATCGTCGCAAGTTGCTTCTGGCATGTCTGATGATGCGCCGACCCCGCGTTCTGTTGATGGATGAACCGGCCTCCGGCCTGATCAACACCGAGATCGCCGAACTCGATCTTCTGTTGCGGAAGTTCGTCGATGAATATCATCTCGCGGTGGTGCTGATCGAGCATCGTCTCGAACTCCTCGAAGCCATCGCCGACCGCGTCGTCGTGCTCGATTTGGGTAACGTCATCGCGGAGGGAGACCCGAAGACGGTGTTCACCAACCCTGTCGTCCGCGCCGCTTATTTCGAAGTCGCGGCATGAGCGAGAAACTCTTGCAAGTGCGGGGGCTTTCCGCCGGTTACGGGCCGCTGCGGGTGCTGCACGAAATCGACTTCGCGGTCGCCGCGGGAGAACGTCTGGCCATCGTCGGGCTCAACGGCCACGGCAAGACGACATTGTTTCGTGCTATCACCCACTTGGTTGGCTGGCAACGCGGCTCGATCCTGTTCGACGGGGTCGAGATCGGCGGCGCGCGCTCTCTCGGCGAAGGCCGGCGTACGCCTGGAATCATTCGGCTCGGCGTCGCCATGACGCCGCAAGGCGACGCTATTTTCCCCGGCCTCACCGTCCGTCAGCATCTCGATTGCGGGGCGTACACCAAGGCCGCCTGGCGCGATCGGACGCGGCGTCGTGATCGCATCTACGACATATTCCCGCAATTGCAGGAGCTGCAAAACGCACTGGTCGGCAAGCTTTCCGGCGGCGAGCGACGCATGGTCTCGGTCGGCCGGGCGCTGATGGCGGACGCCAAGCTCTATCTCATCGACGAACCGTCGCTCGGCCTCGCGCCAAAAATTTCACAACGCGTCATCGAGGCGCTCGTCGACATCGACTTGGACGGCAAGGCGATGGTGATCGCCGAACAGAACATCGCGCTGCTTTCGGGAAAGGTCGACAGAATGATCGGAATGCACGCCGGGCACCTGCGCGGCGAAGTCGGCCACGTGGACCTTCGCTGATGGACGCGAGCCTCATCGTCTACGCGCTCTATCTCGCGGCGATCTACGGCCTGATGGCGATCGGGATTTCGCTGCTGTGGTCGAGCGTCGGCATGGTCAACATGGCGCATGGCGCGACCTTCGCGGTCTCGGGCTACGCGACCTTCGTCGCCTCGGGCTGGGCCTCTCCGTTCATTCGAGATTGGCTCGCGGGCACCATCTGGACCATGCCGGCGCTGGCCTTCTTCATCGGCGTCGTCGGACTGACCGCCGGCGCGCTTTTCGGGATCGTGATCTACCTCGTCGCCTTTCTACTCATTCACGACAAGCCGAACTTCGCGGTCCGCAGCCTCATCATCACGCTCGCGATCAACCTGGCGACCGTGCAAGGCTTGCTCTGGTGGTTCGGGCCGCAGCAGAGGAGCCTGCCTCACGTATTCGGTTCGGGTCGACTGGAAGTCCTCGGGCTCTCCTTTCGCACCGATCAAGTCGTCACCATCGTCGCCACGACCTTGCTGCTCGGCTCCGTCTTGCTTTGGCTGCGGCATAGCCGGAAAGGCCTGGAAATACGGGCCGTGATGCAGAATTCGGAAGGCGCGGCGCTGGTCGGCATTTCCACCCGCAAAACGGCGCTGCCGATCATGATGCTGACCGGCGCGCTCGCCGGACTGGCGGCGGTCCTGCTCTCGCAAACCGTGTTCGTCAGTCCGAACGCGGGCGTGACGCCACTGATCAAGGGACTGACCATA
>Ga0302320_10015847_pt1 | contig 15444 bp, 11 predicted proteins | sample Bog_T0_3_FD_202130 | JGI IMG/M metagenome (GOLD analysis project Ga0302320, IMG submission 202130) | Peat permafrost microbial communities from Stordalen Mire near Abisko, Sweden - Bog_T0_3 | ecosystem: Environmental > Terrestrial > Soil > Wetlands > Peat | place: Sweden: Abisko, Stordalen Mire... | reverse complement strand
GTGCGCGGGAGTAGTCCGCCACGGCACTGACCTTCGCCATTCTCACGTGGCGTAACGATCAAAGTTTACAGTCTGGGGAGGATGTCATAAACGGTCTTATGTGCTGTTGGCACATGCCGACACCTTCGCTCCTCCTCCGCCACCAAGTCCGAGCACGTTTAGTTACCCAAACGAAGAAGAACCAGGAATGTTGTACGCGGGGCCGCAGGTCTGATTCCCGGAGAACGTGCCGTCAGCTGGTTACGGATTCGCGCTCCGCACCGGCGCTTCGGCGAAATAGCTGCGGGTGCCCTACTCGGCGTTCGAGTCCCAGGCCGTGACAATGTACGATGAGGCGATGGTTCGTTGGAGACTGCGCTTTTCCGAAGACGATCCCCATGAATAGCGCTGATATGGTTAATCTAGTTCCCGATCCCGATGATCTGCTGACTGTTAGTGTGCCCGAACAGGGCAGACTAATTCTCCGCCTGATGACATTGGTCGACAATCAAACCAATGAACTGACTGGTCCGACTAAGTCCGGGCGCTTCAGTTACCACAACTTCTTCAACCGAGGCAACGATTTTGCGGCTCCGCCCAAGTACGGTGACAAACAACCGCTAGTGGATGAAGCGTTGATGGAAGCGTGGGCCTGGTTGGCAGGTCAGGGACACCTCGCGAGAGATCCTGGCCCCGGACCGGACTGGTATTTCGTGACAAAAGGTGGCAGAGCCTTCATTACCTCAGCCGCAGCACACCCGACATCCGGTTCCCCAGAGGTTCAATCGCGGCCGTCTGCCGGTTATGAAGGGCACATCATTACCGCGGAAATGGTTACCGAGAAGGGTCGCGGAAAGTTCATTCCGATCCTTCGCCAAGGAAACTGGGACACTGCGATCCCGACGGCACTCACGGGCATCTTCGGTGTCGATCTCCGGAGCGATTCGCCAACAGAGTACCAGAAACTTGTCAATCACCTCAAAGGCATGACTCCCACCGGGACTCGTTCATCTGCTGCCAGCGCGCCGCATTCAGTCGTCGCCGATCCCCGAACTACAACGCCCCACGGTCCCGCGCAAACGGAAGATGGCCGTTACTTCCGCGAGCGGAGAGACCTACCGGAAACAGAATTAGTACAAAGGATCTGGCAACGTCCGCACTGGCGCATCCTGGTACAACCCCACGAGTACCTACCGGGACACTTCCGGGCCCCAGCCGATTGCGAAGTCTTCGTTAAGAGTGATTACGTCACTGCCTTTGGCAACGAAAGCCTGCCGATCATTGCACCCGGCACCAGCTTCTACACAAGCGCCTCGCCCGCGTGCGCCCGTGGGGAGACGGACTACGCCGAGTTCCCAGCGCTGTGCGAAGCCTGGACATTGTTTCAGAGCGCACAATTCGTGTTAAGCCGACCCCTTTCCCACTGACCCATCGCCAAAGGTGATTCACTATCTTGAGATTCTTCACGTGGTCACGCAAGCATTTGAATTCGGCAGGCGTTTAGCGGTTGCATGCGATATCCAAGGCCTCGTCACGTACAACGTCTCACTCAACAACGTTCTTGGGCACGAAATCCTGGTTCCGAAGCGCTTTCCCTCAAGCCATTGCAAAACAGACAAAATAGTGGAAAGCGAAGCATTCAGTCCACTTGATGGCCCTGACGCCGTCTTTGCGCGCGCTATTGCGCTGGTACTTCGCATTTATCCCCAGTTCGGATGGCGCGACGCGCAGGCAGATGATTTGCGCCAGCAACAGCGACGCGTCTGAGCGCCAGCAGATTTCCGAACATCGATAAATTGGATCGCATTCGGTCGGAGCGTCGCAAATCGCTCTTTGGGCCTCGCAGCCATCTTCAAAAACATCGGCGAGGATACACTTCGATAAGCTCCAAGAGAACGCTTGTGGATTCACCAGATCTGAGTTTTCACCCGGAGGCCGCGAAGCGGCTCGACGAACGCACGCGTGAGGTTCTGTCGTCCGTCCAGGCTCTCCGACCGTTCCCAAACCTCATTGCCCAAACGCCTGATGTGCATCCGGTTGGCCACATCCGACCAGAGGACATCATCTCCGGGCCAAAGTTCGTGTTCGAATGCAATTCTCTCGGCGATCCCATCGGCTTCAACTGGGTTTCTGGGACGTTGCATGTGGGATGGGTCGGACCCGCTTTTGAGCCCATCAGAGCGCTTGTCGAGTCGGTTGCCGCAACGAAACCATTCGCGAACCTCGTCTCTTCCGAGTTCCTGCTTGAGCAGATCTGTGAATGGCTTTGCGAAACCTTGGAACGCCGCCGGTCGGATACGCTCTCCACCTTCATCGCGCAGCGAAGCAACGAGGTGATCCGCGAGCACGACATTTGGATACCACTATTCCAGACGTATTCCTCGAAGGAGTTCTCGATCGGCGATGTCGCGTTTCGCACTTTCACGAGGGACATCATGGATGATTGGTGGAACCGAAGGCCCACGCGCGTCAGGGACGATCCTCTCGGCTCAGCCGCGCTCAACCAGGAGAGGTCGGAACTTCAGGCAAACCTGGCTGCGTGCCTGCTGGTCCCCGCTGAAGAACGCAGAGCCATCGAGATAGCACGCGCAAAGGTCGAGAACGCAACCGCTCTTTTGCGCTTTCTCTCGCCTGCGAACCTAAATTCGCGGCTCGTGAGCTTCTGCACCCCGACCGCCTCGGGATTAGTCCCGCAAGTCACGACGGTTTTCATGGACAATGGCCAGATAGACCGGATCAGGCGAGGGGTGCCCGATCGGCGCCCAACGAGTTGGTTGCTAGATGACAGCATCCGCGTGCGGCCCGGGATTCTGGAAAATCTTAACCGCCTGGCTTTGGATCTCTCCTCCGAGTTTTGCCGCGCGCTATACGACGCCCTGATCCTTTATTCCAGGCAAACGCTCGCTGTCGAAGTCTCCGACAAGCTTGTCTTCACTTTGTCGGCATTGGAATCGATGTTGCTGCGCGACAGCAACGAGCCGATCCAAAAAAACCTGGGCGAGCGGATGGCGTTTCTCATCGGTCAGTCTCCTCAGGCTCGGAAAGATATCGTAAAGAACATTGAGGCCGTCTACCGAATTCGTTCAGCCTTTGTTCACCACGGCCAAACCGCGCGTCATGTCGAGACCGTCGATCGTTTCCTTACTAACGCCTGGGCAACATTTTCCAGGCTCATGGACCTGTCCGTGAAATACAAGGCGAAAGCCGCCCTGATCGGCGCTCTGGAAGATCTCAAAATGTCTTGAGAAGCCGTCTTAAGGAAACTTCAGGATCGGGCAGCCTTGATGTCTCGGTGCAGCTAAGGCGCGGCATCCCGACTGAGATCACCTCGCCGACCAAAACTGTTTATGCCCGAGACGAATTTCTCAAAAACCGCAAGCGGCCACGAACTCATTAAATTGACCGTTCAGGCGACCCACTCTGTTAATCCATTCCTCGACCGCCAACTCGGTACCCTCACGGCTTCCATAACCCCGGACGATCACGGACAGGTCACTGAGTATCAGAGGTGGAATACCGATGCTGGTAAACATCGGCAAGAAGTCCCTCAATCGCACCATGGGTCCTATTTGCTTAAACAGGTTGCGACCGTCGGCTAACAGACCTTGAAGTATATTTCCTCGAACACCTCCCAAAGCCCGATTGCCGATTTGCTCCATCTGACCAAGCGCGTCATATCGGAGTCGCTCCAAGGAAGGCAGATTGCTCGCTGAGAGGATGGCTTCGCACCATTCCGAGACCGACTGTGTCTTAGTGCGCTCAGGAGCATTGGTGGCGAGAACAATAAAGGCAAAACCCCTGTCAAGTGTGTTGATCAAAGCGTTGGTCCTAGAACTCCAGTCAGCAAACTTATCGGGAATTCTTAGCCGCGGGAACCAAGCGTCCGGAAGGTTCAGACTTAAAGTTGCAAGGCAACTCGATAGCTCGTACGTAGTTTCCACGTCCTTCAGGTGCAACCGATTAGCTACTAAGTGCGCAGCTGTGGAATATACCGCGAGATCAGGGTTATACAACTGAAGCAGATGGCCACGTCTTCGTTCAGCGGTTTCGACTTCTCTTTCACCGTCCGGGAGCTCGGAAACCAAGGAAACTTCACTGCCGATTTCGAAATGCATCGCGTTGGTTTCAAGTAGCGATGCGACCGAAAACGGCACACGGCACGCGAGTCGCCCGTCTTTCCAGCTAAACCGTGTGAAAACGATCGGCCGCGCATCGTTTAATCGACCTCGTTCATCGAATCCGAAACCGCAGCTCAGTTCCCATTTCCACCTTGTGTCACCAGGAGGCGAGATTCTATCGTTTATCGTCGTGAAGTACGACTCAAAACGGTCACGACGGGTTGCTCGTCTGTACTCAATAATTCGCCAAAACTCGGTTTCGACGTTCGCCATTCTCGAGTGCATCGCGTTGTAGGTGGTGACGAGGTCCTGCTGACCCCACAAGGTACTCACGTGATCGAGCCAGTGTCGGACTTCGTGCAGCAACGTGGGCATGGCTTGCAGTTTCGCTTTGACGTCGTCCGTCTCAAGGGCAGCATCAAGAGCTTCCTTATCGATGCTATATAGCTCGATATGTTGAGTGAGTTGGAAGTATGCGGCCGCCGCCGAAGTATTTGGGAAGGAACTCCAACTCTCTAAAAGATGATCGCGCCGGTAGTCCTTTAGAGACTGACCCGGCCTTGCGCCCGAAAGTTTATGAGGCATGGTCCAAAGTAGCAGCAGATTTCCCGGACTTCACGCCCGGCGAAGGAAACGTGCCGGGCAATTGTCACGTCGTTCCAGGTTACGACTCAGCAACTGCTCAATCCGTAAATTTGCGTCTCGCAAAGCCAAGGAAGTCGTCGCCGCTGGATCTCATAACAGTCGTTATGGAATTGTCGGGTCGCCCCGGCGATGCCGGGCCGAAGAGAAAGCGTTTTCGAACGGCGAAATTCTGACGTTTGCTCTTGAACAGCGTTAAACTCATTATTCAAGTGGAATCACCAATACCGCCGATCCTGCGGCGGCCAGTCAAGGCTCTTGACCGTGCCCGAGATCATCCGTGGATTGTTACTCTGGAGTTGAAGGGAGCGAGAAATGCCAAAAGGTGAACTGCTCAAGAAGCTGTTCCACTCTTACGCGCAGCAAGATGATCGCGCCTTTCAAGAGGTCGCCGGAGAGATCATCCGTGACGAAGAATCGAAGAACAACCGAGTTCTCGCCAATGCGCTCCGCCGCAATCTTGCATCTCGTTCCCTGCCGTTTAATGGTCCTGATGGAGCACAACCGAGGAATGAGGCTGCCGGGACGCGAAAACTAAGCGTCGTCCCTCTTGAGCGTGAAAAGCAGCTTCCGCTTGTCGAAACAATTTATCCAGAGCGTCGGGCCTCTGATCTAATACTTGACCGCAAGAATCAGCATCTTTTCAATTCGCTGCTTAACGAGTTTCGACAAAAAGACACGCTCGGCGCGCACGGCTTGCGACCGCGTTCTCGGTTGCTTTTTTGCGGCCCTCCCGGATGCGGCAAAACCCTGTGTGCGGAGGTATTTGCCCACGAAGCAAATCTGCCTCTTCTATCTGCCAGTATGGACGTCCTCGTTTCGTCTCTCCTCGGCGAGACCGCTTCCAATCTCAGGAAGATCTTTGACCATGCGGCCGCGCGACCCGTCGTTCTGCTGCTCGACGAGTTTGATGCGATCGCGCGACTCCGAGACGACGATACTCTGAACGGCGAGCTTCGACGTGTAGTAAACAGCCTGCTGACCTTAATCGAGAAATTCAAGGGGCCGGGATTTGTGATCGCCGCGACCAATCACGAACGACAACTCGATCCCGCCATCTGGCGACGGTTCGACGAAGTCGTGTTTTTCGAAAAGCCAACCGGCAGAGAGATCATACGGCTGCTGGATCTAAAATTTCGAAACTTCAAGCGCGATTTTTCTCCGCGCGAAATGGCTCGCTATTTTGATGGTTTTTCGCATGCAGATATCGAACGGGTCTGTCTCAACGCTATTCGCACGGCCGTGCTCAACAAACAGAATTTGGTCGGCAAAAGGATTTTTCTACGAAGTGTCGCTCTTGAAAGTAGGCGAAGAACCGCTGCTCAGTCTCACCTGAGATAGCACACTCAACATGGCGGAATTGCCTCATCTCATCCTGCCTCGCGCTGAAGTTGAACTTGAACGGCGGAAGAAGCCCGGATTTGGAACCAGTACCTCGAGAAGACCAGCGGAACATTCGGAACGTGTCCGACTGGCCGTCGAGGAGGCGCTCGAGTCTCACGCGCGGCTAAGAACCACCACCGTTGATCCCGAACTCATCGTGCGCGTCCGCGTCTCCCATGCAGTTCCAGAAGAGCAATGGGAGCGGGCGGGACTCGCCGTGTTGGGACACGACGGAAATGACTCTGTCATTCTCTTTTCGTCGGATACTCAACTTCAAGAGTTTCGCGTTCGGCTGGCTGCCTACGGTGAAGGTGTGCCTGCGGGCCAGAAAAATCCTCAGTACGACTCCCTAGTCGGAGCGATCGAAGAGTTACGTGGGCTAGAGCCGCGGGATCGAATTGGCCCAGCCCTACGAGCCGAGGGCTTTCTTAGCTCCGAGTCCTTTGATTCCGAGAGCACTTTTCGGCTGGACGTAGAGTTATGGGAGGTCGGCACTTCGCGAGACGATCGCGCAAGACAAGTGGCCCAACTCGACACGGAGATTGGCGAGCGTGGAGGTGAACTCGCTGACAGATATATTGGTATCTCCTTCAGTGCCATTCGGGTGATTGGGAACGGCGATATCGTGCGATGGCTTCTCACGCTTCCTATAGTGCGTACGATCGACCGACCGCCCGAGTCAGATAGACATGCCGCGCATCTTCTAGAAGGAAACATTGCGGATATTGGCGATGTCCAGCCTCCGGAGGAAGGTGCGCCGCTCATCGGGATTATTGATTCCGGCGTCAATAGGGGGCATCCAATCCTGCAAGAAGTGGTCGCCACCCAAATAAGCGCACCTACCTCACTCGGTGTCAATGATGAATACGGACATGGTTCGCGGGTCGGTGCCATCGGCGCGTACGGGAACGTTCGTGAGTGTCTAGAGCGACGTGACTTTCAACCCCAGGCGCGACTTGCTAGTGGAAAAATCGTCAACGACGATGGAAATTTTGATGAGCGCCGCCTGGTGCCATCGCAGATCGACGAAGTTGTGCGAGCGTTGCATGCCGCGGGTTGCAGGATTTTCAATATTTCTCTCGGAGACCGCCAGTCTAGCTATTCGGGCGGCAAGGTCGGGTTGTGGACGGCCGTTGTTGATTTACTAGCGAGGGAGTTGGATATCTTATTCGTCATCTCGTGCGGCAACTATGAGCACGCGCCAAGGGATGGTAATCCCGAGGATCATCTCACTGGATACCCAAAATACCTCGCAACAAGTGAAAGCCGAATTTTGGAGCCGGCCCCCGCCGCGAATGCACTTACGGTCGGCGCGATCGCTCATTCCGCGGCGGTCCGCGAGCGGAGGACCGGAGATGTCGGCCTCCGTCCTATTGCAGCGGTAGGAGAGCCCGCGCCGTTCACCCGCTGTGGTCCCGGCGTCGGGGGATCAATCAAACCCGAGTTGTGTGACGACGGCGGCAATATAGTGTACGACGGTCTGACTCAGGCTGTGTTGAGTCAGCCGGAAGTCGAGGTTTTCACGGTTCATCATCGATATCTCGAAAGGCTCTTCACCACGGTTCGAGGCACGTCTTATGCCGCGCCGCTCGTATCGCATAAGGCTTCAATAGTGCTTGGGGCATTTCCTGGCGCGAGCGCGAACTTGATTCGAGCGCTGCTAGTGAACTCGGCGGGCATACCCCAAGAGGCGGTCGACAAACTCCGGTCCATTGATAATGACGCTGTAACTCGAATTTGCGGGTATGGGATTCCAGACCCTATCGTTGCGACGACGTCAGACACAAATCGCGTCGTGCTATATGCAGATGCACAAATTGGTTTGGACAAGTTCTATGTTTATGAAGTACCAATACCGGGAATATTTGCGACTACCAAGGGTGATCGTCGTGTCCGTGTGACGCTGGCATTCGATCCGCCGACCCGTCACACGCGCGCCTCGTATCTCGGGGTCGAAATGTCGTTTCGACTAGTTCGGGGCAGAACCCTCGATCAAGTCATCGAGCATTTCCGGAAACGAAACGTCGAATCGGAAGGGCGACACGCGGAACTCGAAGCAACATATAACTGCAAGTTCGACGTCGGGCCTCAGGTCCGCGAGCGCGGGACGCTTCAGTCGGCGACGTTCACGATGAAGCGTAACCCTCTGGACTACGGCGAAATCTACTACCTCGTTGTTCGATGCGAACGCCAATGGCATCCAAGCGAATACGACTTACAACGGTTCGCTGTTGTGGTCGAGTTAATGCACACTGCCGATATTCCGCTCTACGAACGGGTTCGCGAGAGATTAGAAGTTCGCTTAAGAGAATAGTTAAAAGCAGGCTGATCCGACTAGGTGATCAAACGCATCTATGCCAAACGCGTCTAAGAGGCCGCCGGATGACGATGACACCTAAGGACCAAGAACAATCGCGATGTCGAGACCGGACGTTTCGACTAACTCCTTCAGAGCACCGTTGAGGGATTGAATTGGAACTAGCCTTACCCTCTCATCCGCCAGATGCTCAAGAGAGTCCAGAAGCTGCTTTGCCTCCATAGCCTTCGGACGCATGTTTTCCCGGAAAAATACGATGCAAGGGGTACCCTGGGTATTCGAATCAGCCTTGAAGCCAAATTTCTGACACGCGCTACTGTTGAAAGACTCGAGTCCCGTTGCGCTGGTTCCTGAGACTGCAAACAGAGCAACTTGTCCAAAAAAGGTACGGAATCCATGCGCTTCCAGCGAAGCTAATGCATCCGCAAGTCCGCTTTCGGTGAAGCTGGGCTTGAAGCTATTTGCGTTGTAAATATCGAAGGCCAAGTAGACCGAATTGGCCGGCTTGGTTGCGACGCTGAGAACGTCGCCTTTTGGGGTCGTGACCTTGTGGGCCCCGAATTCCGGATGCACCGAACCGATGTCCTGTTCGGCTCGGGATTTCGTTAAAGCCCGAACGTTCTGATTCAAAGTGTCGACTGCCCGGCCCTGCTGCATCGTTGCGGCTGCTAGACCAGCCACCTTCGCCTCTTGCTGTGCGACGCTCTCTTTGATCCGGCCGACGTTTTGTGAACTGTTCGCGACGGCGGTACTGAGTGAGGCGAGTCTCTCTTGGGTAGCCACGATATTCTGGTTGACAGTTTTCGATGTAGATAGAGCAGATGAGGCCTGCAACTCGGCTTCATGAGCGTCGTGGTTGGCCTTATCGAGGGTTGCGCTCACGGAGGTTTTGGCTACCCCAACGATGTCAGAAAGGCTCATGTAGCTCTTGCCTATCAAGACCGCCAACAGAGCGGTCACCATTAGAAGAGGCAAACCGGCGAAAAAGGCGAAAGCTTTGGTCCAGGTCATGACTCGAGAGACGACCTTCTCGACAGTATCGACCTCCAGGAAGCGTTGCTCTGCGCCTTTGCGTGCGGCGGTAAGTTCCGCGACCTGAGCAGTTAATGCCGCGATTTGGAAATTCAGGGAATCGACCGTGATGGGTTGAGTGCTGCTTCCGCAGTTGCTGCAAAACTTCTCGCTCTTCGCCAGGGCGTCGGCACAAACCTCGCAAGCCATACGACATTATGGAACATTGATGTTTCCGGTTACCCAACGGACGTGCTGCTGCAAGAGTACGGTGAGCGTACCTTTCTGGGCCATCGCCCGGACTGCCTCCAGCCCTGAGCTCGAAACCTGATCGGTTGCCTCGCCACTCCTATAAAGGTGTAGATAAGCATCGTCAAGACGGCTTTGGCCGGACACTTACGATTGCTGGCGCTGACATCCCATAAGTGACCTTATGGGATGTTCGGTTCACCAAATCGATTGGCGATGCTCCTCGTGACCCCGCTGCCTTCGAAGTCGGCTTCTCTACCGAACGGGCAGCCCGCCTAATAGTTTTTATACTCTAAAAGCAGTCTCAAGGAGACCACGATTTTCCTGGGAACGCGAACGCAGATCCTTCTGTGCTGCGGCGATGGGTTGGCTTCAAATGTTATGAGGGACAATTCGAAATTCGGGAGACGGAGACTGAACGCTGGAGCCGCGAGACCACTTTTGTTGGCATCCATCGCTGCTGCGTTCTGCCATTGCTGCGTCGGTCAAGCCCTGAATCGCCCCATCAAAAGCCTCTACCACACCCACTGGACAGTCCGGGACGGCGTCCCGAATGACATCGTCGCGATCCAACAAACGCGGGATGGCTACCTTTGGCTGGGCACGGGCGAAGGTCTTTTCCGTTTCGATGGCGTGAGGTTCGAACGCTATAAGCCGAGCCGGGGAAGCGAACTATTTTCAGGGAGGATCAGCGCACTCCTGGCTACCTCGGATGGCGGTTTATGGATTGCACATCAAGGGAGAGGAGTGCGAGCAAGCTTTCTCAAGAACGGTAACATAAAGAACTACGCGAGTGCTGATCCCGGTCACCCAGGTAACATTCTGGCCTTTGCGCAGTCATCAGACGGAACCATGTGGGCGGCCACCGATTACGGTCGCGAGCGCCTTGCCGGAGCCTATTGGATTGATGACGGGCCGCACTATGACCACGCATCGAGCTACCCAGAGACGGTCTTCGTCGATCATCGAGGCACCTTGTGGTCGAATACCAGAACAGGACTTCTGTATCGTCCCGCAGGACAGAGCCGGTTCCAAACGGCTGACGCGTCGATCTCTGAGAATGTAGATATCACAGAGGCCCCGGACGGCTCGGTTTGGATGGCAAGCGTTCGAGGGTGGGTTCGCAAGGTAACTCGACCGGATGGCGGCCTCGTAGCGGAGCACCCTTTCGTTGTCGCTAAGTCGTTGGGGATAGCCTTTACCCACGATGGAGCGCTGTGGATCGCAACCGTTGGAGATGGTCTCATGAGGGCGCCATTTGCCAACCAGTTGGTTTCCGACCGCAAAATCTCCGAGGATGCGCTTGAGCGCTACACGGAGCGGGATGGTTTGCTAAACGATTTCAGTGACACCGTCTTCGAAGACCGCGAGAAAAACGTCTGGGTGACGTCAAGCCGTGGGCTGGATCAATTCCGTTGGTCCAAATTGATTCCGATTCAACTTCCGCATGGGGCGACCTACATCTCGATGGTTGAAGATCCTTCGGGCGGCCTCATCGTCGGCAGTGAAAGCCTCATGCATGCGATCGATGGTGTCGTCACCCGCGTCTTCTCGCCTCCATCGCGCGTCGAGTGCGCCTATCGGGATCCCTTCGACCGAGTTTGGCTAGGAGGCGTCGACGGTCTGTGGCGCCTTTCCGCGGATCATCTGGTCGCGTACCCTCTGCCTCGGGGCTTGACGCCGAGCGGTCACAACGTTCAGGCAATGACGCTCGATCGATCTGGTGCTCTATGGGTTTCGTTCGACCGAAATGGAGTCTACCGACTGGAAGGCGGCTCATGGACACGGTCGGGGGGGCTCCCCAATCTTCCGGACGGCCCGGCTCTCATCGAGAGGACCGATGCTAAAGGGCGAACATGGTTTGGGTATAAGAACAACCTTCTGGCGATGCTGGACGGTACGAAGATCTCGCTCTTTACTCCACAAGAGGGTGTGTGTATTGGAAACATCATCTCAATCTTTGAAGGGGCGGGACGAATCTGGATTGGAGGCGACGAAGGTATCGAAGTGCTGGAGAATTCGCACTTCAATCGCATCGGTCCAGCGGATGCGGAAGCGTTAAAAGGCATCTCCGGTATCGCGGGCGATGCGAACGGAGATATGTGGCTGAACGGCCTTTCCGGGGTAGTTCACATTACAGCCTCTGAAATACAGCGTGCACTTGCAAATCACGAGTACGCCATAGCTATCGAACGCCTCGATTATCTCGATGGATTGGTGAGCGCCCCGGAACAGATCAGGCCTTTGCCGAGTGTGGTCAAGACAACCGACGGGCGAATTTACTTTGCCACTCGAAGTAGTGTTGTCTGGATCGATCCGCGTCAGGTACCAAGAAACACCACTCGGCCCATGGTGGACATACAATCCGTCAATGCGGACGGAAACACGTACGACCGTCCCAAAGAACTACATCTCAAGGCAAACATCGACAATCTTGAGATCAGATACACCGCCCCGAGCCTCCTGATCCCGGAACGAGTCCACTTTCGATATTTCATGGAGGGTCTGGATAAGAAATGGACGGATGCAGGAGACCGCCGTATAGCGCTCTATTCGAGAGTTCCTCATGGCACCTACGTCTTCAAAGTTATCGCCGCAAACGACGAAGGATTATGGTCCGAAGGCGCGAGCATGGTGAGTGTCAATATTCCCCCGTCGTTCATCCAAAGTATCTGGTTCGAGATCCTATGCGCGGTCGTCATTCTCTTGTTTCTCTCGTCGGCTTACGTACTGCGTTTTCGGCAGGTAAATGCGCAGATCCGCGCTCGACTTTACGAGCGCGTCGCCGAACGGGAGAGGATCGCACGGGAATTGCACGACACCTTCCTTCAGGGGATACAGGGATTGCTGCTTCGCTTCCACACGGCCGCCCGTTCGATGCCACCGGGAAGTTCAGGACGCAAATCGATGGAAGAAGCCCTCACGCAATCAAATGAAATAATGCTAACCGGAAGGCGGCTCGTCCAAGACTTACGTAACACGTCTCGCGCTGTGACGCTGAGAGAGGAATTGGAGGCAATCGGTCGCGGATTTCAGGGACTGTACGCGACCGCATTTTCTATCAGCGCCTGTGGAAAACAATTTCCTCTCAATCCGGTCGTCGCCGACGAGTTGTTCAAGGTGGGACGCGAGGCAATCTCAAACGCCTTCCGGCACGCGCAGGCGTCGTCAATCCGCGTTGAATTGGATTACAAGGATCGGGATCTAAGGCTCTTGATCCAGGATAATGGACAGGGGATCGATGAACGGGTCCTTGTAGGAGGCAAGAAAGCGGGCCATTGGGGTCTTCCAGGAATGCGAGAGAGAGTTGCACACCTGAATGGCACTATCCGCTTTGAAAGCCAGCAAGGAACAGGGACTACCGTAGAGGTTAGAATACCCGCCAACAGGGCGTATCGACGCAAGCGGTTGCGGGCGTGGTGGAATTTCGAATGAGCGTTGGCGATATCACGGTATTGGTTGTCGATGATCACCCGTTTATGCGGGCAGGTTTGGCGGGGGAGATCAATAGCCAGCCGGATATGCGCGTCGTCGCCGAGGCAAGTGATGGAATCGAGTGTCTTGAGAGGTTCAACGAATTCCAACCTGACGTCACACTGCTCGATCTGAGGATGCCAAACATGAATGGGTTGGACGCTCTAAAGGCGATTCGAGCCGTCAAGCCCGATGCTAGGGTGATTATCTTGACAACCTTGGTGGGAGATGTTCAGGTCTACCGCGCCTTTCAATATGGTGCGGTGGGATATTTACTCAAAAACCTCTTACAGGACGAGCTGGCCGATACAGTCAGGGCCGCGATGAAGGGGCAAAAGCGAATGCCGCCGGAAATTGCCGCGGATATTGCACTGCACGCTAATGACGAGGATCTGACCGAACGAGAGCTCTCGGTGCTTCACGCTATCTCAAAAGGTTGCTCGAATAAAATCATCGGGGCTGAGTTGGGTATCTCCGAGCACACGATCAAGAATCACGTGCAAACCATTTTGGCCAAGCTGAGAGCAAACGATCGGACGCACGCCGTGACAATTGCTTTGCAGCGGGGCTTTATTGAAATGTAGGGCTGGTGATGCGACCTAAACACTCCAGCCCTGGACCGCGGACTGAATATTCCTTTCGCCACCGTGCCGGCGGCGTCCCTCGATTCGCTGCGAACGTCCGGCTAAAGGCAGCCTGATCTGAAAAGCCCGCTTCAATCGCGATTTCAGCGACCGAAAGGCCGGAGCGCAGGAGAAGATGTTGCGCGCGTTCGACTCTCTTGTTCATCACGAACTTGTGCAACGAAGTGCCGAACGTGATTCGAAAGCACCGACAGAAATAACTTGCGGAGATACCGCACTCCGCCGCGAGCCGTGTTAGCCGGAGATCTCCCGACAGATTTTGCTCTAAGAATTCGAGCGTCCTTCGCTTCTGCCACGGGGCCAGGCCGCCCCGAGATGGCTGGCGGCTTAAGGGGAGTGCACTATATTTGAGGACAACGTGGCCGCACAGCATTTGAAGATACTCATCCAAGAACAGCCCGGGGAGCTCGAGTTTCTGGCACACGTGCGGACGAATCATTTCCGCGAGATGATAAAAGACCAGGTCTAAATGACTTTCCGGGCAGCGCAGAAGGCCAACCGTTGGCAGGTCGGCCTCTTCAGTGAATGCGTTGAGAGTTGCTCGTGGGATGTTGAAGTGAATGACTTCGAATGGAGTATCCCTGAGCACTTGCGGGCGCGATTCCAGGTCGAAGATACCGATGCTCCCGCGCCTCCAGCCAGGAGTATGAGTGTATCGACCATCGACCCATGATCCCCAGTTGAGTGAATCCGGCTGAACGAGATGAACCGGGATGGTAAATCCCTTCTCGGATGCTTGCGGTTTTGTGGGATCGGGCTGCCCAGTCGGCGATTTCACGTACGTGATTGCCGCCAGCGTAGCGGTGCCGGATTTGAGGACGAGGGTGGGGGCCTCGGCTACCCCGAATGCCTGGCCCAACTGGTTTCCGAACAAACGTGGTCCGTATCGCATTTTTCGAAGCCCGATACGACCACACTATAGCCCCAAAGTGCATTCCGAAAGCGCCATACGGACCAATCGGAGTAGTCAATTCGAGGGGGGGTGAATTTGGTGTCTGAAAAGCTAAAAATGATCAATTTCGTCAAGAATCTTCCCAGACAACCGAGATAGGCTGTGGAGGCCATTGAATGGAGACCGTTCACGCACAAATCGAGAGACTTTGCTTCACGTCGACGAAGGCGTTTGAGGACGTTCTGGCTGGACTGTACAGAGGCATCAGCAGGCCGAACCTCGACGAACTAAAGCAACGGCTGGAGAGAGTTCACGATCTTGCGGAGTTTGCACAGATCGTTAAGGCAGCCGTTGGGGGTGCGGGTCTGTTTGAATTCCTTCACCTGGATCTAGGCGCGGCATTGCGGGTAGGATCCTTGGGGTCCCATCGGATGATCCGGATCATCGCGGGGAATCCAATGATCATGCGCAGCATGGCTCAAAGCGTGCCGGCGGCCGGATCTTACGCGCCTATAACGATCCTCATCTATCAGTTCGGTGGCGATGTGCATGTATGCTACGACACCTTGTCGAGCCTGTTGGCTGCCTATGACAGCCCCGAGGCGCGGCAAATCGCGCAGGACCTGGACAACAAGGTTGTACGCCTGATCGAGGGTGCAGTGAAATGAGGCCGGGTCAAAGGATTTCGAGGAAAAGGAGAAAGTCATGACGGAACGTAACGGAGTTGTAACGCTC